>Ga0164295_10002971_pt1 | contig 13777 bp, 14 predicted proteins | sample GEODES006metaG_FD_111798 | JGI IMG/M metagenome (GOLD analysis project Ga0164295, IMG submission 111798) | Oligotrophic lake water microbial communities from Sparkling Lake, Wisconsin, USA - GEODES006 metaG | ecosystem: Environmental > Aquatic > Freshwater > Lake | place: USA: Sparkling Lake...
GGTAGCACCTTCGTTGATGGCGGAGTCCACCCACGCTTTGGCACACGCAACTTCACACTTGCTCTACAAAACGGTCAATACATCGAAGTTGTCTGCCCACTAGATCACCCAGCAACAGAGCAAACACCATGGGGTAAAGCTGTGAGCAAGAAAGCACAAGAAGGTGGCGGCTGGCTTACCTGGGTATTTGCAACTGAAGATATTTCAAAGGTGGAAGAGAAGTTTGGACGCAGCGCAACTGAAGGTCACCGAACACGCCCAGATGGTGTCGACCTTAAGTGGAAGCAAATCGGAGTTAGTGAGATTACCGACTCGCGTGAACTTCCATTCTTCATCCAATGGTTAACCGCAGATCACCCATCACAAGATGGCAAAGCAGTTGCAGCAATTGAGAAGATTACGATTGCTGACACAGATCACCTATCAGACTCATGGTTTAAGACAGAAATCCTTGATGGATTAAACGGGGCAGACATTGAGTTTATTGACCCGTCAACAAATGATGGTGAATACGGAATTGTTTCAGTTGACCTGATGACACCAAGTGGTGTTGTGAGACTGGATTAGAGATCCTTATTCGCAATGATTAGTCATATTTGCTGGCAACACAAGGAAAACTCAATCGCTTTTCAGGCTTTATTAACTAGTTAGTATAGATTTACTCTCGTGTTCAATAGGAAAAAACAGATAACTCCGATCCAAAACTCCGATTCTCAAGAGTACACGGGCACTCAAGAATTGCTTGATTCTGAAGCCGGGTTGGTTGGTTATAGCTCGGAGATTGTTCGAAAATTCTTTACGAAGATGGGGCTTCAAAAGCGAATTATAGAAAAAAAAGGAAACTTGCTTGAATTTGGAGCTGGCACGGGTTTTCTGGCAGAAATATTTCAATCTCGCTTCCAAATTAAGCCGGATTGCGTTGAGCTTGATCCGAGACTTGCCAAAGTAATTTCAAACAAACACTTTCGGTGCTATCAATTTTTGAATGAAACGCCCCAAAAGTACGCAGCGATTTATACCTCTAATGTGCTTGAACACATTGAAAATGACTCTGAGATCCTCAACGAACTTTGCGATTCATTAATCCCTGGGGGAGTGATTGGGATCTATGTCCCAGCGCACCCAATTCTATATTCGATGATGGATAAAGAAATTGGCCATGTCCGTCGATATACACGTTCCGAGCTAAAAAGAAAAGTCCAGGCTGCAGGATTTTCAATACAGTCCTTGACCTATGACGAATTTATCGGTTTTTTTGCCTCTGCATTTGTAAAAATTGTTGGATATAAGAATAGAGCTAATTTAGGATCCAAAAATAGTCTTGTCTTTTATGACAAAGTGATCTACCCAGTTAGCAAAATATTTGATCTCTTAGGCTTTAGATACATTATTGGAAAGAACTTGATTTTAATTGCCACCAAGCCCGAGCGTTAACCAGTCAACGTCAAAATAATTAAACATGGGATTGATCAACCAATTAAATGAGTTACTGATCGAATATTAATGATGGAGAATTACTCTTGAGCCGCTGCTTTCTTTGCCTTAGACCCTTTGATAGGCTTTGAAAATGGACACAGCCTCTAAAGCGGAAGTCGATTTATCAATCGTAATCCCCGTGTATAAAGAAGAGTCCAACATTCTCCCTTTCCTAGATCGATTAATTCCAGTAATTGCCGATGTTTCTCAAACATCTGAAATCATTTTCGTTCTTGATCCAAGTCCTGACAATACTGAAAATGTAATCGTGGATATTTCAAAAACAAACTCTGACATTAAGCTGATCAAAATGTCTCGCCGTTTTGGTCAACCAGCGGCGACAATGGCAGGGCTCGCATTCTCAAAAGGTAGGCGCGTTGTAGTCATAGATGTGGATCTGCAAGATCCACCGGAAGTGATATTGGAACTAGACAAAAAAATGAATGAAGGTTTTGATGTAGTTTATGCAACACGCCGAACTCGCGAAGGTGAAACTTTGATTAAGAAAATCTTTGCAAAATTTGGATATAGGGTAATTAATTCTCTCAGTGAAGTTCAAATACCCAAAAACACAGGCGACTTTAGAATGATGTCTCGGAGAGTAGTAATAGAAATTTGTGCATTAGGGGAAAAACACGGATTTCTTCGGGGGTTAGTCGCTTATGTTGGATTTAATCAAACTGGAGTTTTTTATGATCGGGACTCTCGCCATACGGGTAGTGGAAATTACAATCGGTACTTAGGATCTCTTCGGATTGGAGTAAATGGATTAGTTGGATTTTCAGCCAAGCCTTTAAATTTCATGTCTTTATTCGGAGGATTAATTGCTGGGTTTAGTTTCTTGTTAGGAGGGTGGTACGCCATTCAGAAAATTCTGGGGGCATCACTAACGCCAGGTTTGTCGACTAGTGTAATTCTGATTACATTTTTTGCTGGCATTCAATTACTCTCACTAGGCCTGCTTGGCGAGTATGTTTCACGAATTTATGATGAAGTAAAGAATCGCCCTATGTACATCGTAGATTCGAAAATCGGTTTTGATGAGTAATGACCTTAATCGAGTAGTAATTACTGGCGCTGCAGGCTTTATTGGCAGTAACCTCGTAGATTCATTCTTGGGGCATGGTCTTCAAGTAATTGGAATTGATAACTTCAGTACTGGCAGAATAGATTTTCTCGAGCAAGCCCTACTTAACCCGAACTTCAAGTTAGTTGCACGTGACTTATTTCTAGGCCCATCAATCTCTGATGTGATTATTGGTGCTGATGCAATTGTGCACTTAGCGGCAAATGCTGACGTTAGATTTGGTGCAGATAATCCAAGTAGAGACTTAGAACAAAACACAATTGTTACGCAAAAGGTCCTAGAAGCCGCCCGCGTGGCAGGCGTGAAAAAGTTTTTGTTTTCGTCGACAGGATCTGTATATGGTGAGGCACAACTTGTTCCAACACCTGAAGACGCTCCTTTCCCAATCCAAACCTCCCTATATGGGGCATCGAAATTGGCTTGCGAAGGTTTGATAGCTGCATACGCAGAAACATTTGGAATGCAAGCCTGGATATTTAGATTTGTATCCATACTGGGCCCGCGTTACACACATGGGCATGTTTATGATTTTTATCATCAACTCATGCAACACCCTCACGAATTGACCGTATTAGGGAATGGCCACCAAAAAAAGTCATATTTACATGTTTCGGATTGTATAGAAGCCATTCATACTTCAATCAGTGGGAAATCAAATCTTGTCAATATCATCAATTTGGGTGTGAACGGATACTGCGAAGTTCGCGACTCAATTGGCTGGATAATTGACGAAATGAATCTTGACCCAAAGATAAATTTTGGCACAGAACCCAGAGGCTGGATTGGCGACAATCCACTAATTCATTTAAAGACAAGCAAAATCGAAGGTTTAGGCTGGAATCCAAAATTTACCATCGAAGAAGGTGTTCGGGATACGGTTCGATTTTTGAGCTATCACCCTGAATTGTTCAAGTAATCATGGTGTTTGACCACAAATTGATGAATTAATCTTTCAGGGCATGAAATAATCTCAATCATGAAACCTGTGAGCTATATATCGGGAGCTACAGGCTATCTCGGAATAAAAATCACTGCACATTTGGCGAGTCAAGGTAAAAATTTGCTGCTCAGCGCACGAGATGGAAAGAAACTTCAAGAGATAGTTACCAATTTTTCTAAGCAATATCCGTGTCAAATGTTTCGAGGGTTCACATGTAATTTAGAAGATTCTCTCGCGTGGCAGCCGGCTGTCGAAATACTCAACGATTTTTCCGTGAATGAATATATAAATTGTTCTGGAATTCAAGGTCAGCTTGGACCCAGCACTGAACTTACATATCAAGAAATGAGCGCCGTTTTCAATGTGAACTTATTTTCTAGTATTTTCTTCACAAATCATTTCGTTAATATGAAAAGAGAAATTGATAAACTTTCTATCATTCATTTATCTGGTGGTGGATCAACAAGCGCTAGGCCAATGTTTATGTCTTATAGTCTTTCAAAAACTTCCCTCTTGAGATTTATAGAGAACTTTGCTGCAGAAAATCCGACTAATCGTGTTAAGATTAATGCAATTGCACCTGGAGTCATACCTTCAAAAATGCAAGCAGAAGTTGTGGAAAGCCCGAGTTTGCGTCAGACAAAAGATTATGTGATCTCGCTAAAGAGTCTTTCCGAAAAAAACTACGACACAACAAAAGTTTTAAGTTTGTGTGACTTTTTGTTAACAGATAGTTCTGAGGGCATAACCGGTAAATTGATCAGTGCTGAATGGGATAATTGGGCAGAGTGGCCTCACCACTTAGAGCAGCTGAAAGATTCAGATCTTTATACGCTCCGCCGCATTACCGCCAGGGATCGTGGCCAAGAGTGGGGTGACCTTTAAGTGAAAGCAGCGGTAATTGGGTGCGGACTGATCGGCAGAAAAAGGGCATTAGCCCTTCCAGGTGAAGTTGAATTGGTGGGTTGCTTTGACGAAGTGGCATTAGTGGCAGAAAGTTTTGCAGCAGATTTCAACACAAAAAACTTCGATTCGCTCAACGAACTTCTTGAGATTCAAGATCTTAATTTTGTAGTCATCGCCACTAGACATGATTCACTACATTCCCTGGCAATTGCGGCTTTACAAGCCGGACTAAATGTTTTTATTGAAAAACCTGGAGCTATCAACCATCTCGAATTCAAGAAAGTTTGTGAACTTGCTCGCAAGAATGATTTGAAAGTTCATGTTGGATACAACCACCGCCATCATCCTGCTCTAAAGAAAGCCTACGAGCTTTTAAATACCGGTTCAATTGGCGAAGCCATGTTTCTGCGTGGCCGCTATGGTCATGGAGGAAGATTAGGATATGAAAAAGAATGGAGAGCGGATAAATCAAAATCGGGTGGCGGTGAACTAATTGATCAAGGTACTCATCTCATAGATCTCTCTATCGGATTTTTGGGGGATCTCAAACTCGATTATGCAGCTACCCCAAACTACTTCTGGGATATGGCGGTTGAAGACAATGTTTTTATTTCGCTGAAAAATAATTCTGGAAATATTGCATTTCTTCAGGCCTCATGTACAGAGTGGAAGAATATGTTCTCTCTAGAAATTTATGGTAAAACGGGAAAGATAGAGATATCTGGACTTGGGCGTAGTTACGGTGTAGAGACTCTGACTTTTTACAAAATGCTTCCAGAAATGGGTCCACCGCTCACTGAAACATGGAGCTTTTCGGAGCCAGATGATTCTTGGGCTATAGAAATGGGGGAATTCATTAACGACCTCCAGACTGGAGCAAACATTTCAGATAATCTTGACTCATCACTCGAAGTTCTTCGCGTGATTGGTGAGATATATTTGAGGACAGATAGATGATTATTGCTAGAAGCCCATTGCGAATTTCACTTGGCGGCGGCGGGACAGATGTTCCTTCGTACTATGAAGAGCACGAAGGATTCTTGTTATCAGCTGCAATTGACCGGTATGTTTACGTGACCGTGATGAGACCTTTTACTGAAGGAATCTTCTTAAAGTACTCAGAAATTGAGCAGGTAAGTAATGTTACAGATGTTAAGCACCCAATTATTCGGGAAGTTTTGGCAGAACTTGAGCTAAAAACTCCACAAATCGAGATTACAACGCTTGCTGATATTCCATCCGGAACTGGGTTGGGTTCAAGTGGTAGTTTTACAACCGCTTTGATAAAAGCCCTATATTCACACTACAGAAAGAATATCCACCCCGCACAATTGGCAGAAATGGCTTGTAAAATTGAAATTGAAAAATTGGGTGAACCAATAGGAAAGCAAGATCAATACATTGCAGCTTATGGTGGAATAAGTGAATTCACCTTTCATAAGAACGGTTCTGTTTCTTCGGCACCACTGAATCTAAGTGTGCAAACAGTCCACGATCTTGAAGATAACTTACTCCTATTCTTTACTGGTATTTCGCGTTCTGCGGGTTCTATTCTTAAGGATCAGGTTAATAAATCAAAAGTGAACGATACGAAAATGCTGGATAATCTGCACTTCACAAAAGACTTGGGGCTAAGAAGTAAAGAGGCACTTTTGCAAGGTGATACAAAGAAATTTGGTGAACTCATGCATGAACATTGGGAGCACAAGAAGTCTCGATCTAGTGGAATGACCAGCGACTTTATAGACAGTGCATATAGTAAAGCAACTGAAGCTGGAGCTGTTGGTGGAAAACTAGTCGGAGCAGGTGGCGGTGGGTTTTTGATGTTCTACGCTAGCGATAAAGAGAAGCTTAGAAGAACAATGACGGAAATCGGGTTGGAAGAAGTCAGGTTCCAATTTGATTTTGAGGGAACACAGGTAATACTTTCGTAATGTTGCCCTTGGCCATTCTTGCTGGCGGTTATGCGACACGATTGGGTTCGCTAACGGCAGAAACCCCAAAATGTCTAATTGAAATCCAAGGCCGACCATTTGTAGATTGGCAATTAGATTTATTAGCAAAGAATGGATATACAGATTTTATATTCTGCGTTTCCTACAAATCCGAAGCAGTCCAGGAGTATTTAGGTGATGGCAGTGACAGAGGCGTCAGAATCCAATATTCATTGGATGGGCAAACTCAATTAGGTACTGGTGGTGCAATTCAAAATGCACTTCCCAAGCTGGGGGCCAAGTTTGGCGTGGTCTACGGTGATTCTTACTTGCCCACAAATTACTTTGCTATAGAACAAGAATTTCTGAGTTCAAGATCTCAAGCACTAATGACGGTTTACGAAAATCAAAATAAATTTGACTCTAGCAACGTGGAATTTGTAAATGGAAAACTAGTTAACTATGAAAAAGGAACCAACAATAAGCACATGCTTCATATCGATTATGGAATCACGCTTTTCAGAGCCGCGGCATTTCACCCGTGGAGAGACCAGTCATCATTTGACCTCTCAGAAGTCTGTCATCAGTTGGCAAAGGACAGGCAACTCGATGGATATCAGGTCTTTGAAAGGTTTTATGAAATAGGCTCTATTCAGGGAATTGAAGAGTTTTCCCAATATCTGAGGAGGGCACCCAATGAGTTATAGCAAAGAACATCTCGACGAGTCCATCGAGATCACAAAGGCGATTGATCCTGAAGTTGTTGAAAAAATTGTCGATTTGCTTTTTGATGTTAAATCAACCGGTGGCCGCTTATTTGTATTAGGTGTTGGAGGCAGTGCAGCCAACGCCAGTCACGCAGTTAATGACTTTAGAAAATTAGCGGGCATAGAAACCTACGCTCCAACTGATAACGTTGCCGAGTTGACTGCACGAACTAACGATGAAGGCTGGCAGACCGTTTTTTCTGGATGGCTGAGAGTCAGCAGATTGAATTCTAAAGACTGCTTATTCATTCTTTCTGTCGGTGGTGGAGATAAAACAAGGAACGTGAGCCCCAATTTGATTGAAGCCATTGATTTGGCGAAAGAAGTTGGTGCACGTGTGACAGGAATTGTTGGACGAGACGGTGGCTATACTGCCCAAAACGCGGAAGTATGTCTGGTTGTTCCAACCGTTAATCCCAGCACGGTCACTCCTCACTCGGAATCTTTTCAAACAGTCGTTTGGCATTTAATGGTTTCCCACCCAAAACTAAAGGCGAATGCAACTAAATGGTAGTTGCCTTTAGTTCATGAAGAAAGCTGTTTTTTTAGATCGAGATGGTGTAGTAAACAGAGCTTTTGTCTTAAATGGTGTGCCTAGGCCTCCTCGAAGTGTGGACGAAGTTGAAATCCTTTTTGGAGTGAAAGAATCAATATTGCTCTTAAAAAAACACAATTTTGAAATTGTGATTGTTACAAATCAACCAGATGTCGCAAGAGGGTCAGTGACGCGCGAGTCCATTATTCAGATAAACGAACTACTTAAACTAAATCTGGGTATTAATCATTTTTATACATGTTTTCATGATGACCCACACAAATGCGATTGCAGGAAGCCGAAGCCGGGATTGATTCTAAAGGCAGCCCAAGATCTAGATATAGACCTGTCTCGCAGTTCAATGGTTGGCGATCGATGGCGGGATATCACGGCTGGGCAAAGTGCTGGTTGCAAGTGTTACTTTATTGACTATGAATACTTGGAAAAATCCCCAACTCTTCCATACACTCAGGTAAACTCTCTAAATGAGGCTGTAAAGATGATCCTGGAGAACTAAAATGATGACATCAATTGAAAGTTTAAAAATTAAGATTTTTGCAGATGGTGCAGACCTTGCGGGAATGATCGAGATGGCATCTAAACCATTCATCTCTGGGTTGACCACAAACCCCACTCTCATGAAAAAAGCGGGCATCACTGATTACATGGGGTTTGCGAAAGAAGTGCTTAGAGAGATTCCAAATAAGCCTATTTCTTTTGAAGTGTTCAGCGATGAAATGGATGAGATGAAATATCAAGGAGATAAAATTTCATCCTGGGGTGAGAATGTTTATGTGAAGATACCAATAACGAACACACGGGGTGAATCAACTCAAAAAGTCGTATCATATTTAACTAATAATGGAGTTAAAGTTAATGTGACTGCATTGATGACATGTGAACAGGTTGAGCAGGTAATGGAATCTCTGAGCCCAGATGTTGAAAGTGTTGTATCTGTATTCGCAGGTCGAATTGCCGACACGGGTATAGACCCAATGCCAATAATGAAAAGATCTGTATCAATCTTAAAGACCAATGAAAAAGCTGAACTGATTTGGGCTAGCCCGCGCGAATTGTTGAATGTGATTCAAGCTGAATCAATTGGGTGTCAAATTATCACTGCAACAAGTGACATTTTAAAGAAACTCGAGTTAATAGGTTTAGATCTGACGCTTTACTCATTAAGTACCGTAAAAATGTTTTATGATGATGCACGATCTTCAGGGTTCAAAATTTGAGAAGTTCCTGCCGGAATTTATAGCGAGTAATTGACAAGTGAAACGGATATCGATTTGACCACTGCGATAAATGTGAGCCTTCTCTTGGTTATGTCAGTCATTTTTATTCAATCCCTCTCATTTACGCCGCTATTGGAGATTGCCTCAAAAAGTATCAAGCGAAAAGGTGACAAGACGAATTACTTCGCTATTGCTATAGCATGCAATTTACTAATTCTCTCAACAATCTATTATGTAGCTGCATTGATTGGTCTGACAGGTTACATGGCTGGGTTAATTGTGTGTCTGTATCTGTTAATGAACTTGATTTTAGAGTTAATAACACAGAAGAGTTATAAATTCATCTTTACCAACATTTTCAAAAATGCAATTTTTGCCACGATCGCAATTTTTCAAATTTTGCCGGCGATCGTTAAGCTTTCCCAAGCCAACGTCATTCTGGGAGCCGCAACAACTGGAAATAATGATATCTCAAGTTATGCACTTGTCAGTAAGGCATTCCTGATTAACGGATTTAATTCTCAAAATTTAATTTATAATGTCAATTTAAACTCTTTTGCGGAAACTTCGGCATATCAAACGCCCAATTTTGTAGTTTCTTTTCTGGCAATGTTTTTTGATAATTCTCCCTTACGTATCATGGTATTAGCTCAGGTGATTATCCTTAGCTTCGTCTCGATTTGTTTCTTTGAGTTTATTAGATATTTCGCGCCCAAAGCGAATGAGTATTTCTTACGCATGGTGTCTAGTTTTGTGATGTTATTCCCGCTTAATAATTACATCGTTGCAAACTATTTTTTGGCTCATATTCTGTCTTTAGGTGTCTTAGCTTTGTTACTTCTCACTCTATTGAAATTAAAAGATTTACATAGCCTTCGCAACATTTTAGAAGCATCCGTAGCTCTTGCCCTGAACATTTACGTTTACCCACCCGTTGCTTTTCCATTATTTCTTATATTTTGCTTTATTGTATGTGTCGCGAAATTTACCTCCTTAAAGGATTTATTTGTGTTCTCTCAGAAGTTACTTCAAGTCTTTTTCATTGGATTAATTTTGACCGCACCATATTTAGTAGCTTCGATAAAATTACTTAGGGCGCAGAGCGAGGTTTTGGCGGGATGGCCAATTCCCGCTATGTCACCTATGGCGGCACTTATTTGGCCTCAACTAATTGGATGGGTTTTGCCACTAAGCACCATAAGTGTTCTTTGGCTCTTTATGTTTTTGGTATTGTTTATCTCTACAAATAAATTTGCTAACCCGAGGGAACATCGCTTTTTAGTTGTGCTGGTAACTACTTTCTTTTTTGTATTTATTGTCTACCTACAAGTTTCAAGCAGGGGAGTAAGCGACTATCAATCCTGGAAACTATTGTCATTCTTTATCTGCTTCTTTGTCCTAGTTGCTGTAGCTGTAGCCTGCTCTATAGGCAAGCAGAGCACTTCAGTTCTTTTCATCTTGGTTGGATTGTTATCTTCAACTCCAATGATTGAATGGTGGCCAGCACTGATTGCTCGGAATAACGTTTCCAGCGAGGCGTCGCTGAGTTTAAAGAACGATGCTCAAATTTCTAATTTGAGCATCCTAAACTTGGATGTGGGTCCATATTTCAGAACCATGAATATTGCAAGCGAACTGCTAAATTCTAATAAAACTATTTATCTAAATTCACAAAGCTACTATCTTGCGTCTTCAAACCCCAGTGCATGCACTATTGTAGAAAACTCTGATTCCCGTGCAAACATAGGCCGAAAGATCAATTCAGAATTCGCTCTGGTTCCTTCAGTAGACAAGTCATGTGATCCATTTGCCGATAATCTAAAGTGATTCTAGTCTTAAATCATTTTCAACCATAAGCGCGATAAGTTCCTTAAATGATGTCTTAGGAACCCAACCAAGTAATTCCTTTGCTTTTGTGCCATCTCCCACCAGGAGGTCTACCTCCGAAGGGCGTATCATTTCTTTATCAAAGTCAACATACTCTTCAATTGCGCCATTTAATCCAGCTGCACTTAATGCAGCCTCAACAAACTCTGAAACCTTATGTGTTACACCAGTAGCAATTACATAATCATCTGGCTTTTCTTGTTGAAGCATTAACCACATCGCCTCGACATAATCTTGGGCATAACCCCAGTCGCGCCTTGGTGATAAATCACCAAGAGAGAATCGGGCTTGTTTTCCGAGTTTAATTCTTGCGACATTGGAAGTGATCTTGCGAGTAACAAATTCATGACCCCGGAATTCACCTTCATGGTTAAATAAAATTCCACAAGATGCATGCATGCCATAAGCCTCACGATAATTAACACATGTGTAATGTGCAAAAGTTTTAGCAACACCGTAAGGCGAACGTGGGTGGAATGGAGTTAATTCGGTTTGTGGCGTCTGCCTGACTTTGCCAAACATTTCAGAGGATGAGGCCTGATAAAAGCGAATTTGATTACTTGAATCAATTTGACGCACTGCCTCAAGTATTCTTAAAGCACCTAACCCGGTTATATTCGCGGTTAACTCAGGTTGTTGGAAACTCATACCGACAAAAGTAATCGCACCTAGGTTGTAAATCTCACGGGGTTGGACGCGATCAATGATCTGGAGCAAGCTTGAAAAGTCAGTTAAATCGCCACGGTGGAGTTTTGCCTCTGGAAACAGCTTTGTGAAACTTTCTTCACGAGAATTGCGCTGACCATTCACAACCCCATGCACTTCGTAACCTTTTTGGAGGAGAAGGCGGGTGAGATGGTGGCCATCTTGACCCGTGATTCCAGTGATAAGTGCAGTTGGCATGTTCAAAACTCCTCATTAATCCCTAGCGTGCGAAGCGAATGCTACTAGACTTGGTACCTTGTGAGGTGCTCCACCGCTGGTGGTTTACTGCGAATACAAATTATTTTTAAGGATGACTGGTCTTGAAGATTCTTTACGAACTAACTTATGCAACACGAGGACAGTTTGGCATACCAAGAGACACAGCCTCAGTTGCCAAGATGCTTGTGAATGAAAAAGATTTTCAAACTGACCTAGTTTTAAATCCACGAACGCACATCCAGAGGTCGATTTTTAAACAACCAAAAGAGAATTGGGAATCAGAAGTCTTAGGCACTGCTCTACGTAAAGAGCCAGGCAGGTCCGTGCTCCCATCCTTTTTCACTTCGGGATTGATCTTTCTTCAATCATTGTCGCTCAAAAGAAAAGTGTCATTTTACTTTCTGTCTGAAAAGATGAATTTGAATGCTTTAGAACATCTCAAACTTTTCAAGCTAAGTGGTGCTCTTGCAAGCACCAGAGTTGCACTTATATCAATAAGTTATCTCGCTCGTTTTGCACGTCCTGCATTTCTTAAGCCTTTCAAGTTGTCTACTTCTGAATATGATATTTTCATTCAGCAGCAAGTAGACCCTATGTATGTGGAGAAGAATACGATCCACGTAGTTCGTTTACATGATTTTCTTCCGGTAACACATCCCCAGTTATTTGATCAAAATGCAGTGAAAATTTTTACTAAGTCACTTCGAATTATGTTGAAAGGTAAGAAGAAGATTTGGGTTATGGATTCGGAGAGCACAGCTAAGGACTTTAAGGAATATTTTGGATCAGACCTTGATGTCCGCGTCATCCCTTGTTCCATTACACCTGCTAAATCGGGCGGTACCCATATTGAGGCGCTGCGCAAAAATCAAATTTGTATCGTTAATACAATCGAGCCACGTAAGCGTGTGTCACTAGCAATATCTGGATTTCGCGAAGCAAAAAGGCTAGGCAAGTTAACACCTGATTGGGAATTGATAATTATCGGTGCTGAAGGCTGGCAGGAAAAAAATCTCGCATCTGGCCTTCGCAGGGGAGTATTTGGTAGCGACATTATCTTCAAAGAAAATGCAGCCGACTTTGAACTCCAGCAAGTTTTTAGTGAGAGTAAAATCGTATTGTCCGCTCCCGCTGCCGAAGGTTTTGGTTTGCCTCCCCTAGAGGGAATGATTAATGGTTGCGTTCCTGTCGTAAGTGACATCCCTCAACATCGTGAAACTGTGCGGGACAACGGGTTCTATTTCTCAGGGGAAAATCCAGAAGGAATTGCAAATGCATTGGGCGAGGCAGCAGCACTAGTTGCAGACAATAATTCTCAAATCCCAAAAAACCTAAGAAATTACGTAGAAGAAAATTACTCAGAGGAAGTTATTGGCAAGATGTGGGGCAAGTTCATTAACTCACTCGCCAAATAAGTTGGGTTTGAGTGCTGCTTTACTTGAAGAGTCGGCAATTGCAAAACGTGAATTAGATCCGACCGAAGTCATCTTCGTAACGTGATATGTCATTTTCGGAAAATGACGAACCTGTTTGAACTTCAATGAGAACTAGAGGTACAGCGCTATTGCACGAAATCCGATGTTTCGAACCAATCGGAACGTCTATTGAGCCACCGGCCTGAACTTGCATTTCTACGCCGTCTAATTCGGCTATTCCTTGTCCCGAAACAATAAACCAATGTTCTGCACGAAACTTGTGGCTTTGAAGTGAGATACGTTTTCCGGGATTTACGACAAGCTTCTTAACCTGACAGATTTCATCGGTATGAAGAACTGTGTAATTACCCCAAGGGCGCTCTTCGAAATGCATTAGGAGAGATTACTAATTTAACGAATCAAATAAATCGAATGAACAGTCACATTCTCAGTCTCTAAAGTGGCTTGGGCCGGGATCGAACCGGCGACCTAACGATTTTCAGTCGTTCGCTCGTACCAACTGAGCTACCAAGCCAACAAAGATCTCGCTAGCAGTTGCCCGCTAGTACGCATGGCACACAAATAAATTTGCATACAACACCAAAACCTTTGCGACCCGGACGGGACTTGAACCCGCGACCTCCGCCGTGACAGGGCGGCGCGCTAAC
>Ga0164295_10002972_pt1 | contig 13774 bp, 14 predicted proteins | sample GEODES006metaG_FD_111798 | JGI IMG/M metagenome (GOLD analysis project Ga0164295, IMG submission 111798) | Oligotrophic lake water microbial communities from Sparkling Lake, Wisconsin, USA - GEODES006 metaG | ecosystem: Environmental > Aquatic > Freshwater > Lake | place: USA: Sparkling Lake...
CTCGCCTGGGCGCTTGCGGCGGTCGCGTTCGCGTGGCTGCTCTCGCGGGCTCGACCGTCGCTGCGTGCGTTGCCGCCGCCCGCGGAGCCGAACGCTGTGCCCGCGTACACGCTGTGGCTCGATGACGGCGTCGAGCCGCCCGAGCTGAATCCGGCGCCTGCGCGCGTGGTCCGCGGGCCGATGCTCGCGGCCGATGAGTGGACGACACCGCGCATCCTTCGACTCGCGGGCGGCGTTCGCGTCGCTCAGTCATTACCCTGCGCGCTCGCCGCCTGTGGCGACGCGATGGTCTCCGTCGTACCGTGGCCCCGCGGTGGGGTCGTGGGCGCGGCGCGAGAGCGGTGGCTGCGCGACTTCGGCGGCGCCGACCGAGTCGCTGATCTCCGCAGCGCCGCCGGCTTCGCAGATGAGCGCTGTGCGTGGTTCACGCCGACGGACCTCATGCTGCCCGGTGAAGCCGCGCCGGTCGCGCTGCGTGTCGCCCGCGCGCGGAAGGCCCACCTCCTTGCCGTCGAGCTTCGGCACGGCGGTTCAGGGCCAACCGCGCTTGTTGAGGCGAGCGCTCTCTCCGCTGAGGCCTTTCGCGCGGCGCTCCCGTCGTGGACGGCGCGCGACCCCATCGTCTGCGCTTTGGTGGGCGGCGTCCCCCTCGCGCTCACGGTCGCCACCGCGCTGTGTCTCTTCTTTGAGGCCACGCGTCCCGCCGCGTTACTGGCGCTTTACCTCGGCGCCCTCGCGCGTCTGTGGGTCGGCGCTCATGAGGGCTTCGGGGTGGCGCTCGCGCTCGCAGGACCCGTGGTTGAACCGGCGCTCTCGTGGGCCGTCTTGAGGATCGGGCCGCCTGTCCGCGCGGGCGTTCCTGCTGCGCCTACGGCCCCCGCGCCTCGGTTGACGGCTGCCCGTGGTGGCCTCGAGGCGCGGACGTGGCTGGACGAGGCCGCGGTGCCGTTCCTTGTGCGCCGGCTCGGGGGGGCCGCTCGCGTCATGGAGCAGCTCTACACGAACACGCCGAGTGGCCGCACCTTGAGAGGCGTCTTGGTCGATCGCTGGGTCCACGCTTCGCCATCAGCGCGCGCCGTCCGCTGGCGTAGGCGGGCGGTGGCCGACATCGCGGCGTCTCTCGCGCCGTCAACGGTCCTCTCGGTGCCGAGCGGTGGCGCGTCAGATGTGGCGCGCCTCAACGCGGCGCGCGTCGTGCTCGTCGACCCGGACGCGGATGCGCGGGCGCTTGCCCAGGCCAACGCCCCGCGCGCCGAGGTCGTCAACGCGACGATCGAGAGTGCGCCCGCAGAGGTCTTCGACCTATGCGTCTTCGTCGGTCTGAGCGAGTACCTCGATGACGGCGAGGTCGTTCGTGCCCTCTTGGCGCTGCGCGGGCGGCTTGCGCCCGGCGGCGCGCTCCTCACAACGACCACGCTGCCTAACGACGGCCAACATCTGATGCGCGACTTGCTCGGCTGGCACACCCACGGCCGAAAGGTCGAGGCGTTCGCTGCGCTGCTCGACGCCGCGGGCTTCCAGATTCAGCGGAGAGAGATCGACCCCCTGGGTCTCCAAGCCGTCTTCGTCGCTCGACCCCTCGGGGCGCCACGCCGCTGACACCGGCGTCGGGGTCCTGACTCCTGCCTGTTCACAGTCCAGTGCTGTAAGTATTTGAAAATACGTAGATTGTGACTTGGCCCGCCGCTTGCTTTTACGACCGGCATGCCCATCCAAGTCCCACAGAGAACCTCTTCCAGTTCGCCCGCTGACCTCGCGCTCCAACTCTCGGACGCGCTGCACCAGCAGGGGGACCGTCGGCGCGCGGACGCGCTGCTCGAGCTCATCACCGCAGCGGGGGAGGGGGACGACCGCATCGCCCTGCGCCGCGCCGAAGCTGCGCTCGAGCAGGGCAACGCCCCCGAGGCGCTGCGACTGCTCGCGCGCATCTGGGAGTCGGGCTCGCTCGACCCACGGATTGAGGCGATGCTGGCGCTCTGCGCGTTGGCGACCGGCATGAACGATGTCGCGGAGTCGCTGACCGCCGACGCGGACAAGTCCCTCGACCACGCGGTTGTGCGTCTTCTCTTGGCGGCGGCCCGGGGCGAGAGCGCTCGGATGGCGATCGCCGGCACCTCGACCGAGTCGATGTTCTTGTTGCGCGCACACCTGCGAACCCTGGCGCAGTGTGGCCGCGCGGACCTCGTCGGCGCGTTTGCGCGAGCCGACTTGGGTCTGCCTGGGGTCGCGAACATCGTTCAAGGCCTGCCCACGGACACGGCGCCGAGTCGCGAGGTCGCTTCTCCAAGCCTTGAGGCCACGCGCGCCGACTTCGCCGCGTGCTGGCGCGGTCCTGCGGCGAACGCATCTGCAAACTGGGCGTGGACCATTGGTCGAGAGATCGCGTCGGGTGAGCGCACACTGCTCCTCACGCCCTGGCCCGAGGCCTTCGCGACTGCGCTGGGCCACGCCCGCGTGACGACCATCGCCCCGGTGCGTGCCCTCGGCGCACACTTGGTCGCCGATCCGGAGCAACTGCCCATCGCACCGGGTCGCTTTCAGCACGTCGTCGCTGCAGGTTGGCTGGGCTACGCGCTCAACCCCGAGAATGCTCTGCGGGAGGTTTGCCGAGTGAGCGGTCACGAGGCGCAGATTCATGTGCTGTCCGCTGGCCCAGCGGCCGCGGGAGAGAGCGATATGACCCTGTCTCTGAACGCGCTCGAGCGCCTCGGCTCACGGGTGGGGCTCGCTGAATGCGCGGGTGTCGCTCGGACGGACGCCGGCATGCCCGCGACGCCTGCGCGGGCTGAAGTGGTGCTGCTGCGCGGCGTGCGACGCTGCGTCTAAGCCCCGAATCGCGCGCCGAAAACAGCAGACCCCGCGTGGCGTTGGCCGGCGCGGGGTCTATACGTTGCGCACCCGGCAGGATTCGAACCTGCGACCTACGGCTTCGGAGGCCGTCGCTCTATCCAGCTGAGCTACGGGTGCCCAAACGTTCGGGCCTTATGCGGGACGCTCTGTGTACTGTCAAGCGAATCCGAACGCTTGCGTCGCGTCGTGGTCCGTGCTACATGCGCCGCCCGTTGAATGAGACCCGCGCCCGCTGAGGCGCGCTGAGCAAGGAGAGTCCTGTGGCTCGTCGTTGTGAGTTGTGTAACAAGGGGCGTCAGGTCGGCCACAAGGTCAGCCACTCGAACATCAAGACCAAGAAGGTCTGGCTGCCCAACATCCAGAGGGTGCGCGCGGTCGTCGACGGCAAGCCCGTCATCTTGAGCGTCTGCACGCGCTGCATCCGCAGCGGCAAGGTCGAGAAGCGCACAGACGCGAAGGCGGCCTGAGGCGAGTCTAGCCTGCGCTCAGTCCAACGCGGGCGATGACCTCGAGCTCCACGCGGACATCCCGCGGGAGTCGTGCGACCTGAATGGTCGACCGCGCCGGGTAGGGCTGCGGCATGTGGCGCATGTAGACCTCGTTCACTGCGGCGAAGTCATTCATGTCCGCCAGGAAGAGCGTGGCCTTGACGACGTCGGCGAGGCCGCAGTCCGCGGCGGCGAGCACGGCCTTCACGTTCGTGAACACTTGCTCGGCCTGCTCAGCGGCCGTTTTGCCGACGACCGCCATCGAGACGGGGTCGAGCGGGATCTGACCGCTGCACCAGACATCCGCGCCCACGCGGATCGCCTGCGAGTAAGGGCCTATCGCGGCGGGCGCGCCCGCCGAGGCCACGACGGACTTGGCGGGCGGTCCGCTCACGCCTGCAAGTCCGAGGGCTCAGTCGAGATCGTGGCGTTGCGGATCGAGGCGTCCGGCTTGCGGCTCGCCTCGCCTTTGTGCTGCGCTTTGCTCACCTGCCGCTCGATGCGCGCGATCGCCTCGTCCGCGGCCTTCACGGGCTCGTCGGCATCAGCCGTCGCGTTGAACTCATGCTTCGCGGCGTGAAAGTGGACGTTGACGTGGAAGCGACCCGCGTCGTGCGTCAGCGATACGCGCACCTGAAGCTTCTGCCCCAAGCGAGCCTCAAGCTTCGAGAGCTTCTGCTCGATGCGGTCCCGCAGCATGTCCGTGGGCGTAACGTCCTTGCCAACGAGTTCCAGGTTCATCCTGACCTCCCACACGGCCCCGGGTGCTCTGACCGGTCCGCGGTCTGCGCAGTGCGAGCATGGTTCAAAAGAGCACCCGAACCCCCAGGCTCGCGTTGAGTCGAACGACTGTTGAGGCGGCTTTCGGCAAGTTTTCGCCGGCGAAGAACCAGTCTAGGCCGACTTGGCCGACGACGCCCACGCCCTCGAGCAGGTCGTGCACGACGCCCGCGCCGACCTCGAGTCCGTAGAGCGTCTTCGGCATCACGAAGACAGGAACGCCCGCGCCGAGGAAAAAATGCCACGGCGCTGCGTTGCGGACGAGGCGGGCTTGGGGCGTGAGCCCGAGCGCCACGGTGTCTTCGAGCTGCAGCGTGACGCCCATACCCCACTCGCTCGTGAAGTCGTTGTCGAGGACCAAGCCGAGGTCAACGTCGAGCGCGGTCGGCGCGCGCTGGCTGACGTCGCCCACCCGTTCAAGTCCCGTGGCCAGCGAGGCGTCGATCATCACGTTGAGCGCCTGAGCGCTCGCGTCCGCCGCGAAGAGTGGCATAAGAAGTGCACCCAGCTTGGGTGCGAGCGACTTGATTCCGATTCGGCGAATTCCCAAAAGCTTTCCTTGGGGGAACGTTCGGACGCTCAGAAACCTTTTTGACGGTAGCGTGACAACATGGCGACGGCAAGCAAAACGACTCTCGGTGCAGTGGTCCTCGTCTTCGGGAGCCTCCTATCCCTCGCGGGGTGCGGGCGCCGCGAGGCGTGCGTGCTCCAGAGTGACTGTGCCCGCGACCAGGTCTGCTATGCGGGCGCGTGCGCGCCCGCCTGCGACGATGCCTTTGACTGCGCCGTTGGCCTCGGCTGCGTCTCCGGCGCATGTGTTGTCGAGGTCGACGCCGCGCGGCCTCGCCCGTGCGACCCGGACTCGGAGACCTGCGCGGCAGATGGCGGGGCGGCCGACGCGTCGGCCACCGACGCGCGGGCGTCCGACGCTGGGGCGGATGGCACGCCTGGGGACGCCGTCGCCGCAGATACCGGCGCGACTGACGGTGGGGCGACCGACGGCGGCGGGACCGACGGCGCCCCGACCGACGGCGCCCCGACCGACAGCGGCGGGACCGACGGCGCCCCGACCGACGGCGCCCCGCTCGGAGACAGCGACTTGACGCCCCTCGCCATTGACCTGACGGGTGCGTGGGCCGTGACACAGACGGTCGAGCTGTCCAGCGACCCAGAGTTCTCCGAGGGCGACGTAACAAACTTCATCGCGACGCTCGCGCGGGACGGCGGGCCAGACCGCTACACGCTCGTCTTCATCGACACGCGCGGTCAGCGGCTCGAGACGGTCGTCGCGCTCGACTTCCGAGCGCCCAACGGGCCGCTCGACTACCAGTTCGAGTACGTCCGGCCTCAAGCCGCGCCCATGGGGTGCACGGCCACGGTCCAGACTTTTCAGCGCGGCCAGGTGGGGCACGTGTCGGACCCGCCGCTGCAGCTCGATGGGCGCGAGGAACGTCGTCTCGTCTTCGAGGGCGACGCCTGCGCCGAACCTCCGACGACCGTGGTCTCAACCGTTCAGTGGGTGCAGATCCCGGTACCCTCGCCGGGCGATGCCGGGCCGCCCAGTGATGCAGAGCCGGTGGGCGATGCTGGGCCGGTGGGCGATGCTGGGCCGGTGGGCGATGCTGGGCCGCCTATGCCAACTCCAGATGCACGTTGAAGTAGATGCACGCGATGGACATCAGCAGGTACAGGCCGATCACAGTCTGCAGGCTGCGGTCCTTGAGCACCAGCTCGGTCGGTGAGCCGCCCTTGCCCCGCTGGTGCACCAGAAACAGATAGCGAAAGATGCCAAAGAGCACGAGCGGCACGGTCAGGACGAGCGCGTTCGTGCCGACCTTCGCGACGGTGCGCGGGTCAATCGTGTAGAGCGCGTAGCTCATGACGGTCATCGACGCGAGCGCGGCGACCATCTTGTCGATGAACTGTAGCGAGTAGTCGGCCAAGTTCCCGCGGTGCTGCGCGGCGTCGTCCCCCAGGCTCTCGAGCTCGTTGCGGCGCTTACAGAAGCCCAGAAACAGCGCGATGAAGAACGTGCAGATGAGCAGCCAGGGGCTGATCGCGACGCCGATGGCGAACGCGCCCGCGGAGACGCGAAACAAGAAGCCGAGCGCGATGGTGAAGACGTCCAGCAACACGACGTGCTTGAGCCACAGCGAGTAGGCCAAGTTCATGACGCCGTAGGTTGTGAGGACAACGCCCGCCGCGGGGTCGAGGCTATAGCCGAGCGCGAGCCCAAGCGGCCCGAGCAGCGCGGCCGTGGCGAGCGCCGCGCTGCGGCTGACCTGACCCGCTGCGATCGGGCGCAGGCGCTTCTTGGGGTGAACGCGGTCGCGCTCGAAGTCGGCGACGTCGTTGACCAAGTAGATGCTGCTCGCGACGAGGCTGAAAGCCCCGAAGACCAGCAGCGAGCGCACGCCGAGGTCTGCGTTCGTCAGGTTGCGCGAGAAGACGAGCGCGGCGAAGACGAACGCGTTCTTGATCCACTGGTGGGGGCGCAGCGCCTTGAGCAAGTGCATGGCGAGGCCATATCACGACGGGGCGCTTTTGTCTTGCGTGCCGTTTTGACCTCTGATAGTGAGCCGCCCTCACCGCGGGCGATTAACTCAGCGGTAGAGTGCTTCCTTCACACGGAAGAAGTCGCAGGTTCAAATCCTGCATCGCCCACCGGAGAGCCCCTGAGTCATCAGGGGCTTTTTTTTTACCGCCCGACCTTCGAGGAGAGAACCATGAAGAAGTCTGCGCTTGCCCTCATCCCGCTCCTCGCCGCCGCGCCCCTGTGCTCGGCGAGCGCCCTTGGCAGCTTTGGCGCCCGCGCCGGCTACGGCCTGCACTTCAGCGACCCCGAGGTCAAAGGCGCCGAAGAGCCGACGTCGTTCGTCGGCGGCGCGGCGTGGAAGCTCGACGTGCTCGTGGCGGCCATCGAGGTCGACCTGCTCTACCGCCGCGCGGCGCGTGAGGTGGGCGACACGAAGGTCAATGAGGACCGCTTCAGCCTGGGCGCGCTCGGTCGCTTCTCTATCCCGATTGTGCCGCTCTTCTTCTCGCTCGACCTCGTCGGCGGCCTAGAGCCGCGCTTCTTTGTCACGGGGAGCAAGGGCGTCGAGGACGACGCGAAGGCGATGACGCTGTACCTGCCCGTGGGCGTGGGCGCGTCGCTCGACCTGCAGCTCATCGACCTGAACCTCGACATGCGTTACGAGCGCCAGCTCACGCCGTCGTCGAAGGCTAATGAGGACGCCCGCTCACACAACCTGACGTTCTTGGCGGGCGTGTTCTTCTGATTCAACCGGGCTGACCCAGCCCGGCCGAGGCGCTGGCTCAGCCGGCGAGGACAGAGCCGAGCTTCATCGCGAGGCCCATGTTCCCGGTGACCTTGAGCTTGCCCATCATGAAGAGCTGGGGGCCGGCGACCTTGCCCTGGTACAGGTTCACGAAGTCCTGCGCGGCCACGTTGATGGTGCAGTCGGCGCCGGCGGCCTCGCCCGCGTAAGCCTTGCCGTTCTTGAGGTCGACGACCCACGCGCCGCCGCCGTCGCCGCTCAGGTTGAACTGGTAGACAGCGTCGATCTCGCGCGCCTTGGCGCTGGCGGTCGGGTCGGCGAGGCGGTTGGCGATCTTGGTCTCGAAGATCTCGGCGGGCGTCATGTCATGCTCCGTGGTGGATTGAATGGGCGCTCATTCAGTCACGCGGGCCACGAGGTGTCAACCCGCGGCGACGTGTCGCGAGGAACGTGCGCAGGTGCGCGACCTCGGGCGCCTCGTGGTCGTCGGCGGGCGCGAGCAGGTGCGCTTCTCCCGCGTAGGCCGACCGGAGCGCACGCTTCAAGCTCATGCGAGCCGCAGCATCTACGCCTGCACGCCGAAGCCCGACAACATTGAGCCCAAGGACCCGGGCGCGGTCGCCCGCCGCCAGGCTATAGGGAGGGACATCGAGCGTGACCATGGAGTTTGCAGCGACGAGCGCAAGGGCGCCGACGCGGACGAACTGGTGCACGCCTGCGTGGCCGCCGAAAGTGACGCGGTCGCCGACCTCAACGTGGCCGGCGAGGCTCACGCCGTTCGCGAGGACACAGCCATCGCCCAGACGCGCGTCGTGCCCGACGTGAGCGCCGGTCATCAGCAGGTTCTCGGCCCCTAGCCGCGTCTCACCGCCGCCGTGAGGTGTCCCCCGCGAGACCGTGCTGTGCTCTCGGAAGGTGTTGGCGTCGCCGCACACCAAGCGGGTCGTTGCGTCGGGCGGCGTTCGCCGGTCCTGTGGCGGCCCGCCGATGACCGCAAACGGGTACACGACGCACCCCGCGCCGAGCGAGGTGTGCGGACCGACCACGGCATACGGGTGGATGACGCATTCGGCGCCAATGCTGCTGTGCGGACCGACGACCGCTGCGGGCGAGACCTGCGCCGTCGGGTGGACCCACGCCGTGGCGTGAACGCCGACCATCCAGAGGCTTGCGTCGCTCACGTTGGGCGCTCCGCCATGCGCCTGAGCCGCGCGAGGCGGACGAGTCGAGGTCGGTTCGGCTCCGCGGGGTGTCCGCTGTACTCGCCGTCCGGTGCGAGCGCGTGCGTCACGCCTGACTGCGCCGCGACCCGCGCGCGCGCCCCGACCACCGCGCCGCCGGCCACGCCCGCTTGCCCCCCAAGCACTGCGTCGTCTTCAATCCGCGCCCCACCCGCGAGGCCGACGAGCCCGCAGAGCACGGCCCGCGCGCCGACGCGCGCGTTGTGACCCACCTGCACGAGGTTGTCGATGCGCGCGCCCGCACTCACACAAGTGTCGCCGATCGTGCCGCGATCAACACACGCGTTCGCGCCGATGTGGACGTCGTCCTCGACAACCAGCCCTCCGAGGTGCGGCAACCTGCCCTCTGCATCGAAGCCGAAGCCCACGCCGCCGAGCACCGCACCTGCACCGACAACGCAGCGTGCACCCAAGCGCACGCCGCCGTGGAGCACGACCCGCGGGCCGAGGCGGGTGCCCGCGCCGACGACCGCGCCTGCGTCGACGACGGCGCCGACACCGACACATGCGGCGTCGCCGATCACAGCGCCAGGGCCCACATAGGCCAGCGCGTCGACGCGCGCGTTCGACGCGACGACCGCTGTGGGGTCAACGACCGCGCTGGGGTGGACTCCGCCCTCGGTCTGGGCTTGGGTCGCGACCGCAGCGAAGGCCCGCAGCGCGACGCCGAGCGCGCTCTCAGGTGAGTGTGGGACGAGCGCGACCGCGAGCGCAGGGGCGTCCGCGAGGAGCGTCGGCGCGACGACGACCACGCCGGCGCGCGTGGCGCGAAGCGCCCGTCGATAGCGGGGGGCGAGCGCAAACGCTGCCTGCGCTGGGCCGGCGTCCTCAAGTCGAGCGAGGCCCGTGATCTCCACATCGGACGCGCCGGCGAGGGACGCCCCCAACGCCTCGGCGAGGGCGCTCGCCCGCACAGTCGTTACTTCTTGCCTTCGCCTGCGTTGAAGCGGCGGATCAGCTCGTTCGTGAGGTCGAGCGAGGCCTCGGCAAAGAGCACGCTGCTCTCACTCCGCTCGAGAATGAGCGTCCACTTCTGCTCGCGGCCCATCGACTGCAGGATGCGGTTCATCCGCTCGATGATGGGCTTCGTGACCTTCGCCTCGTCGACAGCGAGCGTCTGCTGGTCTTGGACGTAGCGCATCTTGAGTGCGTTGAGCTTCTCGGCGAGCTCCATCTCGCGCTGCTGGCGCACATCTTCCTTCAGCATCGCGCGCTGGCTATCGAACTGCTCTTTGAGCTTGCGAAGTTCGGTCTGCGCTGCGTCGAGGCTGCTCTGCTTGGACTCTTTGGTCTTCTCGAGCTGAGCCTTCGCGGCCTTGCCCTCCTCGGTCTCAACGAGGGCGCGCTGCAGGTCGACGAGGCCGATGCGGGTCTGGGCAAGCGCGGCGTTGGCGGACAGCAAGAGCGCGAGCGCGCAGGCGATGAACGTGGACAGGTGCATGAAGCGCATGAGTGCGGTGACTCCGGTCAGAAGAAGTTGCCGATGGAAAACTCAAAGACCGAGGAGGCCTCTTCCTCGGTGGGCGCGAACGGGAAGCCCCACTCGAACCGCAGGGGGCCGATGGGTGAGAACCAGCGGATGCCGAAGCCCCACGCAAACCGCAATGCCTCAAGCTTGTCGGCGAAGGGGTCCTGCCGGTTGAACGCGTTGCCGCCATCGGCGAACGCGACGCCGCGGATGCCGACGGTCTGGAAGATCGGGAACTCGTACTCGAGGTTCATGAGGAGCTGCTCGGTCCCGCCGATGTTCTGGCTCACCGTGCCGCTATCGGGGCGGATCGAGTCAAACACCGAGATGGTCGGCCCAAGGCTATTCCGCAGGAAGCCGCGCACGGTGAGGGGACCGCCGACGAAGTAGCGCTCGAAGATCGGCGCGCCGGTGCGTGAGGGGCTCGTGATGAGGCCGAGCTCGACGTTGGCCTTGAGCACCATGTCGAGCGTGAGGTCTTGGTAGAAGCGGACGCGCGACGTGTAGCGTGTGAACTCATTTTCGGAGCCGAGCGCCGTGTTCGCCTCTTCGACGCTCGCGAGGGCGAACCAGCCGTCGCTGGGGAACAGCCGGTTGTTGCGCGTGTCGTAGATGAGGCTGCCGCGCAGGCTGCTCGTGATGCCGTCGGCGTATAGGTTCGCGATGGGGGGCGCTGATGCGGCGCCGAAGCCGCCGGATGAAACGCTGACCTCTTCGAGCGTGTAGGTCATGGCCACGCTCCAGTCGTCCCCGATGGGCAGACCGAAGGTGAGGCTGCCGCCGAGCGAGTTGCGCGTAAAGTCCTGAAGCTGCGTCTCGTAGCGATAGACGTCCGCCGCGAAGCGCACCATCGTGTCGAGCAGGTAGTTATCGGCGAACTGCACGTTCGCGATGGTTCGAATCTTCGAGAGCGTCGCCTGCAGCGAGAGCGTCTGCCCGCGCCCGAACAGGTTGTTCTGCGCGACCTGCGCCTGCGCGATGAAGCTCTCTGCCGAGCTGAAACCGGCGCCGACCTGGAACGTCCCCGTCGGCTTCTCCTTGACCTCGACCACGACGTCCATCAGGTCGTCTGCGGCGCCGCGGCTCGTGTTGAGCTCGACTGTCTCGAAGTACCCCAAGCGCTGGATGAGCTGCTTGGAGCGTCGCAGGCCCGAAGACGAGTAAAACTCGCCTTCGTAGATGCGCATTTCGCGTCGAATGACCTTGTCGCGCGTGCGGCTGTTGCCGACCACGGTGATGCGCCCGAAGCGCACCTTCTTGCCCTTCTCGATCTCGAACGTCAGGCCGACCGTCTTCTTCTCGGGGTCGACCTGCGTGTTGGGGACGACGTTGACGTAGGCGTAGCCGTCGTCTTTGTAGAGCTCGCCGAGGGCGTTGATGCTGTCGCGCAGCTGCGTGCTCGAGAACCACTCGCCGGACTGCAGCGTGACGAGGGCCGCCAGCTCGAACTTCGGCCTCAGGAAGTCGCCGGTCAGGTCGATCTCGCCGGTCTTGTAGCGCTCGCCCTCCTCGACCGTGACGGTCAGGTAGATCTCCGTCTTGTCGGGGCTGAGCTCGACCTTCGGGGTGCCGACGCGGGCGGTGACGTAGCCTCTGTCGTAGTAGAACTGGCTCAGGCGCATGGTGTCGCGCTCGAAGGCCTCGGCCTTGTAGCTGCCCGCCTGTGACAAGAAGTCGAGGAAGCCGCCCTCGCGTGTCTCGAGGTTCTCCTTGATCTCCGCGTCCGAGAGCGCGGTGTTCCCCACGATCGTGATACGCGCGACCTTGACCTCTTGCTTTTCGACGACCCGAAAGACGACGTCGACCTCATTGTCAGGCAGGGCGACAGTCGAAGACGTCACCTCGGCGAGGAAGTAGCCCTTCTCGGTATAGAGGTCGCGGATCTTCTCGGCGTTGCGGTTCACGCGCGCCATGTCGAGGACGCCGAACTCCTTGAGGTCGACAACCTCTTTCAGGTCGTCCTCGTCGAGCTCCTCGTTCCCCTCGAACTTGACCGCGCGAATGGACGGCTTCTCGACCAGCACGAATGTCAGGACGTTCAGGCCGTCGAGGCGGGCCAGATCAGCTTGAACGTCTGTGTACAAGCCGAGCTGAAAGATCGCCCGCAGATCGGCTTGTAGCCGGCCACGCTCAAGCGCGGCGCCCGCCTTGGTGGCGACCACAGCGAGCACAGCCTCGGCCTCGCTCCGGCGGTTGCCCTGAACGGCCACGCGGTCGATGGCGCTGCCATAAGTGGGCTCCTGCGCGAACGCGGGCGTCGGCGCCGCAGCGGTCATCAGCGCGAACGCAAGGACGCAGAGGGCGACGAGACGCATCATGCCTCGGCCTCGGCGCTCAGGTCGAAGGACTCAAGGATGCCGTCGCGCATCCGGAGGCAACGCTGAGCGCGCGCCGCGAGGGCGCGGTTGTGGGTCACGATGAGCATCGACGTGTTCTGCTCCGAAACGAGCTCCGCGAAAAGGGCGTGTATGCCTTCGCTCGTGCCGCTGTCTAGATTGCCGGTGGGCTCGTCTGCCAGCAGGAGCGCAGGGCGACCCACGAGGGCGCGGGCGAGCGCGACGCGCTGCTGCTCGCCCCCCGAAAGTTCGCCCGGTCGGTGCGCGAGGCGAGAGCCTAGACCGACCCGCACTAGGAGGCGCTCCGCCTCTTCACTCGCCTCGCGCCGTGGACGCCGTGCGATCAGGAGCGGCATCATCGCGTTCTCGAGCGCCGAGAACTCGGGCAGCAGGTGGTGGAACTGAAACATGAAGCCGAGCGTGCGGTTGCGCACCGCGGCGACCTGCGCTTCTGTCATTGACGAGACGAGGTGCCCGCCGACGCGGACCTCGCCGCTGCTTGGGGTCTCGAGCGCGCCGAGGACGTGCAGCAGGGTGCTCTTTCCGGCGCCCGATTGACCGACGACGGCGATCTGCTCGCCCGGCGCGATGGAGAGGTTCACGCCACGCAGCACATCAATCCGCTTGCCCTCATGGTCGAAGTGCTTGCGGACGTTCACGGCTTCGAGGACGGGCGCGATCATTCCATCACCAACCCTTGCACGGGCTTCATTCGGGCGGCATAGCGCGCCGGGTGGAGCGTGGAGAGCACGCTGATGAGCTGTGCTACGGCCATGATCGCGAGGACGTCGCGGGCGCGGACGTCCACGGGAATACTGGGCAGGTAGTAGACGGAGCCGTCCATCGGCAGCTCTAGGGCCGAGAGCGCGAGGCCGAGGCCGACGCCGCACGCGGCCCCGAGGCAGGCGCCGATCGCGCCCGTGAAGGCGCCCTGGGCGATGAAGATGCGCAAGACCGCTGCTTGGGGAGCGCCGATGGCGTTCAGGATCGCGATCTGGCGACGCCGACCGCGGATGGCGATCAGCAGCGTGAGCGTGATCGCGAACGCCGCGAGCAGAATGTTCATCGAGAGCACGAGGAACATCGCGATCTTCTCGAGCTCCAGCGCGGAGAACAGGTTGCGGTTGAGCTGCTGCCAGTCGCTGACGCGCACGCTGGGCCCGAGCAGGGATTGGAGTCTATCGCGGACCTCGCGCGCACGGTCGAGGTCTTTCACGCGGACTTGAACCGCACCGGCGACGTCCTCAAGGCCCAAGTACCGCTGGACGCTCGCGAGGCTCGCGTAGGCGAAGCGTGTATCGAACTCGAGCATGCCCGACTCGAACCAGCC
>Ga0164295_10002974_pt1 | contig 13763 bp, 9 predicted proteins | sample GEODES006metaG_FD_111798 | JGI IMG/M metagenome (GOLD analysis project Ga0164295, IMG submission 111798) | Oligotrophic lake water microbial communities from Sparkling Lake, Wisconsin, USA - GEODES006 metaG | ecosystem: Environmental > Aquatic > Freshwater > Lake | place: USA: Sparkling Lake...
CGATGGGTGTCTCCTAGAACAATAAAAGAAACTTTCGTTACACCAGAACATTTTAGTTATCCATTTTTAGGTTAATTTTAAAAATAAAAAACTTGATTATTGCAAAAAAAACGCCAGACTATTAAGAATGGCGTTTTTTTTATTTGATAGAGTGATTAGAATGCAATACTACAAATTCAAATTAAAAGGCAATAACATTTGTATACCTTTTCTGTTTTGCAATACTTTTGCTTTTTTAAGTAAATAATAATTTTCTTCACCCAATTCTTCTTTCATCATCGTTTCTCTAGATTTGTATATACTTGCTCCTGCAAACGCATCAAAAATCTCATCAAAATCTTTATTATATTCGGGATAATTTTCCGTTCTATAACTTTTTGATTTTCCCAAAATAGCGGCATGGGCAATAGCGGCATCTAAATTTCCTAATTTATCTACTAATCCATTTTTTATGGCATCTGTACCCGTCCAAATTCTACCTTGCGCTATAGCATCTACTTGATCGAGAGTCATTTTTCTTCCAACAGCCACTCGATTAATAAATGTTTTATAAACTCGATCAACTCCTTCCGATGCAAATGCCTTATATTCCTCTGATATAGGCTCAAAAATACTATAGCCTATAGCATTTTTATGCGTTTGTACTTGTTCTGCATTTACGCCATATTTTGTTGCGAAACCATGAACATTTGGTAACATTCCAAAAACACCAATTGACCCTGTAATTGTTGTTGGTTCTGCGAAAATAGTATTGGCATTACAAGCGATATAATAACCGCCAGATGCCGCTAAATTTCCCATAGAAACTACTACAGGTTTTACTTTTTTGGTTAACTCAATTTCTCTCCAAATTAAATCTGAAACTAAAGCGCTACCTCCCGGGCTATCTACACGCAGTACAACTGCTTTTATATTATCATCCTCTCTTGCTTCTTTTAAGGAACGATTGATAGAACCTTCACCAATATAATCTACATCCCCTTCTCCGCCATTAATATCACCTTGTGCATAAATTACAGCAATTATATCGTCTTTTGTATAATCCTCAGATTTATTAGAAAAATTAGATACATAATCTGTAATTGAAATTGACTCAATATCGTCCTCTTTTGTAACTTTTAATTTAGATTTAATTACGTTGTTAAACTCATCTTCATAGGCAACTTCATCAACTAATTTTTGGGCCAATGCCATTTGTGGCGTTCTTGCTAATAAACTTTCTGCAATGGAATTTAATTGAGCTACTGAAACATTTCTGTTTTTAGAAATATCCGTAACCATAGAATTCCATAAAGACTGCAACAAAGAAGTAACTTGTTCTTTGTTTTCTTTACTAATTTCTTGAGCTAAAAAAGGTTCTACTGCACTTTTAAACTTTCCATTACGAATAATTTCCATTTTTAAACCCGTTTGATCTTGGAAATTTTTATAAAATAACATTTCTGTTCCTAAACCCTTAAAATCCATTTCACCTGAGGGATTTAAATAAATAGCATCCGCTACAGAACTAATATAATATTCTTTTTGAGAAAAAATAGTAGCATATGCCATCACAAACTTTTTCGATTTTTTAAAATCTTCTAATTTATCTCTAAGTTCTTTACATTGGGCTAATCCTAAATTAGATTGGTTATTTACTATAGTTATGCCTTTAATTTTATTGTCTTTTTTTGCAGCATCAATTGCGTTTAAAACTTCTATAAAACCAACTTTGTCTTTTCCTAAAAGTAAATTACTGAATGGGCTATCCGACTCATATTTACCAGCATAATCAAAATTAATTTTTGCTAAATCTAACAGGATTACAGAATTGTCTTTTATTTTTACCTCATCGTCACCGCTACCAATTAAAGCACCTAGCCCAATTAGAAAGAAAAAACTTAATAAAATAAACAAAAACAACCCTACAATTGTTGCAAATACATTCTTAAAAAAACTCATATTAATTAAAATTATTTACACATTTGTAGTAATTTAAAACAAAATGTTACATGAAAATTAAAAAATTTATAACGAATTATGAAAATAAACAGAACATATGGATGAAAACAAATCTATATTTTTTATAAAATAATCATCTTCAAAAATATTCAGCTTTTGTAGAATAAAAATGTAAAATTGTTTGTTAATTTGTTTGAATAAAAAAAACACTGGTAGAAACCAGATTTGTTTTTACAAAATATGAAGTCACAAAATATAATAGTACTTTCTTTAGGAACAAATATGGGTCACAAATTTGAAAATTTGCAGACTTGTATAATGGCTATACATAATTTTATAGCAACAGTAGTTGACGTTTCAAAAGTATACGAAACTCCCGCTTGGGGATTTGAAGGTGATGTATTTTATAATTGTGCGGTTACGATTCACTCTCATAAATCAGCAAAAAAAATACTAAATGAGATTATAAAATTAGAAAAAAAACTAGGAAGAATCAGAACAAATAATCAACAGTATGAATCTAGAAGTATAGACATTGATATTATTTCTTTTAATGAGGAAAGTATTGAAACTGAAAATTTGAAGATACCGCACATTCATTTACAAAATAGAAAATTTGTTTTATTTCCAATGCTGGACATTGCGCCAAAATGGAAACATCCAAAACTAAATAAAACCATTTCTGAATTACTTATTTCTTGTGAAGACACTTCGGAAATTAAAGAGATTGGAACATTACAAAACCCTATTCATAACATTATATTAAAACCACTAAATTACATTGCTATTGAAGGAAATATTGGTGCAGGAAAAACTACATTGGCCACAAAAATTGCGGAAGACTATAATGCAAAAACAATTTTAGAACGATTTGCTGACAATCCGTTTTTACCAAAATTTTATAAAGATCAAAACCGTTATGCCTTTCCTTTAGAAATGTCATTCTTGGCAGATAGATACCAACAATTATCCGATGATTTGGCACAATTTGATTTGTTTAAAGATTTTATTGTCGCCGATTATCATATTTTTAAATCGCAAATATTTGCAAAAGTTACTTTACTGGAAGACGAATTTCGTTTGTACAAAACCATGTTTGATATTATATATAAAGAAATGCCAAAACCTGATTTATATGTTTATTTGTACCAAAATACCGATCGATTATTAGCTAACATAAAAAAACGTGGAAGAAGCTACGAACAAGATATATCTTCTAATTACTTAGAAAAAATTAACCAAGGATATTTAGATTATATTAAGTCGCAAACCGATATTAATGCATTAATTATCGATGTCTCTGATTTAGATTTCGTGAAGAATCAAGAAGATTATATTTATATTTTGACTGAAATTAAAAATAAAATACAATAGAAATTATCTTTTTAAAGTAAAATGACCTTTTATTTCTGGAGTATTGTTTCCTAAATTTGCTACAAACCAGTAATCTGAAGACGGAACAATTTCACCATTCAATCTTCCATCCCAATAAGGATTTTTACTATTTAACTCTGTAATTAGTTTTCCATATCTATCGAAAATAGTAATAATAGCATTTGTAAACAGGTTCATACCGTTTATCTTCCAATAATCGTTAAATCCATCCCCGTTAGGTGTAAAAAATGTTGGATAATCAAGCACCACAAAATTCTTATAATCGTATCCACAATTTGTTCCTATTTCTCTAACATAACAAGTATAAACGCCTCCCACAATAAAGTTAAAAACATTAGAACTCTGAAAATGAATATTATCTAAAGAATATTCAAAAATTCCTGTTCCAGTTATACTTATTTCGGCTGTAAATCCTTCCACTTTTATTAAAGTAATTTCTGGTGCCGTATGTTCCACAACTGTAAAGTTCTTGGTTAAATTACAATTTAAAGGCGTTGTAATTACAACTGAATACGCACCTGCTGAGGCAACAGCACAATTTTGTGTAGTTGCTCCTGTAGACCATAAATAAGAACTCCCCGGTATTCCAGATTGGAGCGTTACGGTTGTATTCTCACAAAAAATAATCGTTTCATCCACGACTGTAGGAGCAGGAACCACCTGAACTGGAATTGCAATTCTGTTAGATTGACAACCATTGCTTATTGCTTCAATATAATAAGTTGTCGATGCGTTTAAGTTAGGAGTCGTAAATGAAGTTCCTGTAAAAATTGGTGTCAAACTTGTATTAGAATCATACCAATTTAAAACACCTATCGTTGTATTAGCTTGGATTGTAATGTTGGTGTTTTGGCATACAGGATTGGGAGCTATAAAACTAATTACGGGAACCTCTATTATAGTTGCAGTAACTTGCACTCTATTTCCGAAACCGCAACCTATTGGAAAAGCATCGACGTAATAGTTAGTGGTTGTATTTAATACTGGTGTATTGAATGAATTTCCTGAAAAAATTGGCGTTCCTCCAGTTGGTGTAGTATACCAATTACAGCTTCCAATGTTGGATGTAGCTTGAAGTAAAACGGAACCTGAACCACATCTATTTGCGCCTAATGGGTTAGATATAATAGGAATTGTGATAATAGAAGTTGTAGAAATCTGCAAAATGGGATCACCAGGCATTCCGCCATATTCAACAATAAATCCTTTTGGTTGGTAATTCCCACTTGAGGCACCAAAATTACTTAAATCATTCCACGAACCGGGCTGTCCTACGCCTGGTGCTGTAACGTGCGCATAATCTTCCTCGCCTTGGTTGTTTGGTTCATTTGCATTCCAAAAAGCAAAACTTGGAGAACTACCATTCACAGCGCCATTCCAAAAGGTAGTACCTAATTCTGGACCTGTAACCCATTTCCAAACACCTTCATTTGCTTCGTCTGAACCTCCAATCCATCCTGCTCCAGATGCTTGCACACCAGAAATTTGGACTTCTTCAACAGTAGTAATTGTAGCCAAATACCCTTGTAAACCATAATAAGTTGATGCAGCTGCAGCATTTTTAGCGTTTGTCCAAGTTATTCCCGTATTTGGAATATATTGATAGTAATGATCTGTTGATTCTAAATAATTTGCCTGCCCTACAGTAATAGAAAAAATACGTTGCCCACTTGGATTTAAGGATGAGTTTGTAAAAACCACCGATTCAATAGCTGCTTTAAATTGTAAATAAGTAGGATCGCCACTTGTTCCGCTTAAGGTTAATTTCCCTTCTGTGGCATTCCAAGAAGAAGTAATTGCGGGATGAGTACCGGTTAAGGTTAACACATCTTGTCCAAAGACATAACCTGACGAAATTTGAATGTACATAGCAGCAATACCAACATCATCGGTATCTGTAATAGACATAGAAGTAACAATCGGCAAAGAAGTTTGAGGACAATACACCTGATTTCCAGTAGCTTGCAATATAGGTGCTGCATTTTGAGCGACTATTGCTATAGAAAATAAAAAGAAATAAAGTGATTTTAAAAACTTAATCATTTGTCAAAGATACAATAAGAAAGTAGAATTATTTATTTTTTACCATCTTTTGAAATAAATCCCAAATTACAATTCCTGCGCTAACTGAAATATTCAAAGAATGTTTGCTCCCTAATTGTGGAATTTCTATAACTCCATCAGAGACATTAATAGCCTCTTGAGAAACGCCTTTTACCTCATTACCAAAAATTAAAGCATATTTTGTTTTCATTTCAGGCTCAAAATCATCTAACATAATCGCATTTTCGGTTTGCTCAATAGAATAAACTTTAACATTTTCTGTTTTCAATTTAGCAACAACTTCCAAAACATCTTTAGCATATTCCCAAGTTACTGTATCCGTTGCGCCCAAAGCGGTTTTATGAATTTCCTTATTTGGCGGAATTGCCGTAATACCACATAAATAGATTTTTTCAATCAAAAAAGCATCCGATGTTCTAAAAACTGATCCAATATTATGCAAACTTCTAATGTCATCTAACACAATAATTAAAGGTGTTTTTTTTGCTTCAGCAAATGCTTCTTTACTGATTCGATTTAACTCGGCGTTGGCTAATTTTCTCATCTTGCAAAAGTATAGATAATTTTCAATTCGTCAATATGTTGATGTGCCAATTTTGAAATAGAGACGCAGATTGAAGAAATTTCTAAAATTTATATAATTTTTTAGATCTGTGTTCCAAACTTTTCAACTTAAAATTGAATTTTGAGTTTCTAATTGCTATTGCATTTTGAATTTACTAACTTCGCCTTCACTAAATTTTTACGTTGTGGCTAAAAAATCAGCATCCGAAATAAAAGATTCTACTCCAAAAGTATCTCCGTTAATGCAACAATACAACACCATTAAGGCAAAATATCCTGATGCATGTTTGTTGTTTCGTGTGGGCGATTTTTATGAAACTTTCGGTGAAGATGCCATAAGAGCTTCCAGAATTTTAGGGATAACTTTGACCAAACGTGGAAATGGAAGTGAAAGTGAAACCGCTTTAGCAGGATTTCCGCATCATTCCATAAATACCTATTTGCCAAAATTAGTCAAAGCGGGATTACGAGTTGCCATTTGTGATCAATTGGAAGATCCGAAAATGACAAAAACTATAGTAAAAAGGGGCGTTACCGAATTAGTAACTCCTGGAGTTTCTTTTAACGACGACATTTTACAATCGAAATCAAATAATTTTTTAGCCGCTGTTTTTTTTGGAAAAAAAACTAATGGAATATCATTTTTGGACGTTTCAACAGGTGAATTTTTAACCGCTGAAGGAAACGAAGAATATATTGACAAGTTGCTTCAAAATTTCAGACCAAGTGAAGTGTTGGTTTCGAAACAACAAAAAACTGACTTTAAACAGCATTTTGGAGAAGATTTTCATGTGTTCTATTTAGAAGATTGGATTTATAAAGAAGATTTTGCTTTTGAAAGCTTAACGAAACATTTTCAAACCAATTCATTAAAAGGTTTTGGTATTGACGATTTCAATGAAGCTGTGATTTCCTCAGGTGCCATTTTATATTATTTATCAGAAACGCAACACAATAAAATTCAACATATTACAAACATTCAACGAATTGCAGAAGACGCTTATGTATGGATGGACAAATTCACAATTCGAAATTTAGAATTATATCATAGTTATAATCCTAATGCGGTAACTTTGATAGATGTTATCGATAAAACGCTTTCGCCAATGGGTTCGCGTTTGCTAAAACGTTGGTTGGCATTGCCTTTGAAAGATATCAATAAAATTAAAGGCAGACACGAAGTAGTAGCTTATTTGAACGAAAATTCAGAAGAATTACATCAAATTCAATATCAAATAAAACAAATTTCCGATTTAGAACGTTTAATTTCAAAAGTAGCCACTGGAAAAGTTTCTCCAAGAGAAGTCATTCACTTAAAAGATTCTTTAGATGCTATTATTCCAATTAAAACGTTGGCTTTACAATCAAAAAATGAAGCGTTAAAAACCATTGGTGATAGATTGCATTCTTGCGAATTGTTACGAGAAAAAATAGGAACTACTTTAAATCCGGATGCGCCAGTAGCTATTAATAAAGGAAACGCTATTGCAGTTGGCGTGAATGCAGAATTAGATGAATTACGAACCATTTCTTCAACAGGAAAAGGCTATTTAGAAGCATTAGAAAAACGCGAAAGCGAGATTACAGGAATTCCCTCGTTAAAGATATCATTTAATAATGTTTTCGGATATTATATTGAAGTACGAAATACACATAAAGATAAAGTTCCAGCTGAATGGATCAGAAAGCAAACTTTAGTTAATGCGGAACGATACATTACAGAGGAATTAAAAGAATATGAATCGAAAATTTTAGGTGCAGAAGATAAAATTTCGCTACTAGAAAGTATGTTGTACGAACAATTAGTCAATTGGATGGCAACCTATATCAAACCGGTTCAGTTAAATGCAAATTTAGTTGCGCAAATAGATTGTCTTCAAAGTTTTGCACAAATGGCTGTTGAAAATAAATACGTACAACCCGAAATAGATGATAGTTATGATTTGGATATTAAAGAAGGACGCCATCCGGTAATTGAAAAACAACTTCCTGTAGGAACGCCTTATATATCAAACGATGTTTTTTTAGATAGACAAACCCAGCAATTAATTATGATTACGGGACCAAATATGTCTGGAAAATCAGCAATTTTACGACAAACGGCTTTGATTGTGTTACTGGCCCAAATGGGAAGTTTTGTTCCTGCAGCACAAGTAAGAATGGGAGTTGTAGATAAGATTTTTACAAGGGTAGGCGCCAGTGATAACATTTCTATGGGAGAATCTACTTTTATGGTAGAAATGAATGAAACGGCTTCTATTCTGAATAATATTTCCGAGAGAAGTTTGGTGTTATTAGACGAAATCGGAAGAGGTACCTCAACCTATGACGGAATCTCAATTGCTTGGGCAATTGCCGAATATTTACACGAACACCCAAGTAAGGCTAAAACGCTTTTTGCTACGCATTATCACGAGTTAAATGAAATGGAAGCGATTTTTACACGAGTACAAAATTTTAATGTTTCTGTAAAAGAATTAAAAGATACCGTCTTATTTATTAGAAAATTAATAAAAGGCGGAAGCGAACATAGTTTTGGTATACACGTAGCAAAAATGGCGGGAATGCCACAAACAGTAATTCAGAAAGCACAAAAAATATTAAAAAAATTAGAGAAAGACCATTCTGGAGAAGTTTTAAACGGAATTAAGGCCGAAAAAGAGGAATTACAATTGAGTTTTTTTAACTTAGACGATCCTTTATTAGAGGAACTAAAAGAAGAAATTATGAATATTGATATTAATACGTTAACGCCCGTTGAAGCCTTAATGAAACTCAATGAGATAAAAAGAATGTTAACGAAAAAATAAAATTAATATAACTTTTTCACTTTCAAATCATTAAAAAAAAGATTGGATATTTTTAGTAAAACTACTTGTGAGAATAAAAATATATATTATATTTGCACTCGCATTACGAAAGAAATGCACATGTTCCTTAAAAATTGCGAAAATAGCTCAGCTGGTAGAGCGCGACCTTGCCAAGGTCGAGGTCGCGGGTTCGAGCCCCGTTTTTCGCTCAATAGTATAAAAATACCAATTGTTGTGTTTACACAATAAGATGCTTGAGAATAACTTTAATTAATTTTTTCTAAAATTAGCTAAAAAATTCAAAAAGCAGACATGCTTGAGTGGTGGAATTGGTAGACACGCTGGACTTAAAATCCAGTGGGTAGTAATGCCCGTGCGGGTTCAAGTCCCGCCTTGAGTACTAAAAGCTTCAAACTATGTTTGGAGCTTTTTTTGTTTATAGTAATTCTAAAAAATAGATTCAATATCTTTTTTCAAAAAATTAAATCTTAGATGGCAACTTTTGTAATCAGCAAAAAACCCAGCGGACATTACAAATACGAATTAACTTCTCGTAGAGGAAAAACCATTTTTATTAGTAATGCATTTGAATTAAGATTTGAATGTGAAGAAGAAATTGAAGTACTAAAAAAATCAATAGAACAATTGTTTTTTATGCGATTTCGTTCGCCTGCAGGGAAATTTTACTTTAAAATCATTTTAAATGATAAAGAAGTTGCAGTTAGCAGAAAGTATTCCACCCAATTAATGTTAGAAAAAGGCATCCATGAAATTTTAAAATATGGAGCTAAAGCCGAATATTTAGATTTTTCAAAATCACAAGATATTTTTCCTTCTGCAGAAAATGTTTTTGGATAACTAAAAGTTGTTTCGCAGTGACTCACAAAGAAACTCAGAAATGCGCAAAGATTTATTTATCATCATTTAATTAAATACAAAACTTACATAATTAGCGTTATGCAAAATGAGTTTTTCTGGAATTTCGTTCACTTTTGGGCAAAAAAAATCCCGACTTAGTCGGGATTGATTTCTTTTCGAAAAGAAGGTCAAATATTATTTTTTAACTTCTTCTTTAACTTCTTCATTTTTTGTAGCAGCGCTATCTGTTTTCACAGCAGCAGTATCAGCAACAACAGCAGTAGTATCAGCTACAACAGCAGTAGTATCTACAGCAGTAGAATCAGCAGCTGGAGTTTCATCCGCTTTTTTGTTACAAGAAACTAATACAGCAGCAACGAATGCTAAACTTAAAACAACTTTTTTCATCTTAATTTAATTATAAAGGTTAATTATTTATGAAGCAAAGATATAAAAAAAATTAAATGTCAAATACTTTTTTCTATTTTTTTTAAAATATTTTTCAATTCTTACACAATTCATATAGTATCACTCAGAAAACAAAGCTTATTTTCCTTTGTTTTTAGGTGTATTTGGTTGATTATAAATGATTTTCATTTCTTCAATTAAATTTTTAGCACCCGCATATTTATCTATAATAAATAGAATATAACGTGTATCTACCATAATATTTCTACAAATATCTGGAGAATAATACACATCGCTCATGGTACCTTCCCAAACACGGTCAAAATTTAATCCAATTAGGTTTCCATTGGCATCCAAAGCTGGACTTCCAGAATTTCCTCCAGTGGTATGATTTGTAGCAATAAAAGCTACTGGCATTTTACCATTTTCGGCATATTTACCATACTCTTTTGCATTATACAAATCGATTAATTTTTGTGGTACGTCAAATTCATAATCTCCAGGCACGTATTTTTCCATCACACCATCTAAATACGTAAACGGAGAATACACAACCGCATCGCTTGGTTTGTAACCTTTAACTTTTCCGTAGGTGACACGCAAAGTAGAATTAGCATCTGGAAAAATTCTCGCCGATTTTGGACTTAACTCTAAAATGGCTTTCATATAGGTACGTTGTGTAGCCATATTTTTCAAGTTAATTTCGTCATATTTTGGCGCTACATTTTTGTTATATGCTTCTGCAAGTGTTTTTACAAAAGCGAAACCTTTATCTTGATTTAATCTTTCCAAAACCGTTTTGGCATCTCCAGATAACAGTTCTTTCAAACCAGCATTTGAAGTTAACTTAGACGACTTAAAAATTTCAGCTGCTAATTGAGTAGCATCCACTCCTTTTACACTTTCAGGCAAAAATTGTTGTGGCGATTTTTTGCTGTAAATAGCAATTAATTTTTCAAATACTTTTTCATCAACTTGGGCATTAAAATCTTTATATAAAGGTTCAAATGCTTGCATTACATTCGTTTTTCTGTCATTAAATGCTTGTTCTCCTTTTGAATTATACACTTGCTCTAATTGAAACAAACGGTATCCAAAAGATAAAATTTCAGTATTTCTTAAAACTACTTCTGTGTAATAATCTCTTGCAATGGCATATTCATTAATAGCAGCGTAATTTATTGCAAAATCAGCTAATAAATTTCCATATTCTGCTTGCTTTCCTGCTTTGATAATTTTATCTGTTAAGTCTTTTTCAAAAACCTGTTTTGCACCAACTGCATTGGCTTTAATTAATCCTTTACGCTCTCCAATCCATTTTTTCCAATAATTGGCTACTCCTGCATATTTTGAAGCATATTGAATCTTAATTGCTTGGTCTTTTCTCATAAAACCATCTTGAACTTTTAAAGCCGCATCACGAACTTCAATTCGAGCTGGGTTTAAATCGTTTACTATTTGCTCCACAGCATAAGAAGGTAAATATTCTGAAGTTCTACCAGGATAACCCATGACCATTGTAAAATCGTTTTCTTGGATTCCTTTTGCAGAAACCGGGAAAAAATGTTTAGGGGTATACGGCACATTATCTTTTGAATACGCTGCTGGACGATTATTTTTATCCGCATAGACTCTGAATAAAGAAAAATCTCCCGTATGACGCGGCCAAACCCAATTGTCTGTATCCGAACCAAATTTCCCAATAGAACTTGGCGGCGCACCGACTAATCTAATGTCTTTAAAGTTTTCTGTAACGAATAATAAATATTGATTTCCATCATAAAAAGATCGTACTAAAACATCTTCCCAAGCTTCTCTTACATACGATTTGTTCAAAGCTGCAATATTTTCTTGAATTTTCTTTTGTTTTTCTGCTTCTGAAGTTAAAGCGGCTACACCTTCAAATACATTTGTGGTTACATCATCTATTTTCACAATAAAAGTAACTACCACTCCAGGATTTGGAAGTTCTTCTTCCATTTTATAAGCCCAAAATCCGTTAGCTAAATAATCGTGTTCTACAGTAGAATGGTTTTGTATGTTGTCATACCCACAATGATGATTCGTTAACAATAATCCTTTTGAAGAAATCATTTCTGCGGTACAACCGCCATCAAATTGAGGAACGGCGTCTTTTAATGACGATTTATTTATAGAATAAATTTGTTCTGCTTTAAGTTTAGAACCTAAAGCTTTCATTTCGTTCTCATTCATACCTTGCAACAAAGATGGAATCCACATACCGCCTTGTTGGGCTTGCGTTTGAACAATAAATAATACTAAAAATAATTTTAAAAATTTCATAGGATACTAGTTTAATGCGTGCAAGTTAATATAATTGGTAAAATTGTATCAATTTTTAATATTTTATTAAGAGATATTATTCAATATATGTTCTGTCGCGCCCTTATTCATTTGCACAAAAGTACTACAAATATGTCCTTTTTCTAATCGTTCTTCCTCGTTTTGTAGTAACAAGTTTAACGCATCATTTAATTCTGATTGATTTTTTACAGAAACACAACCTCCCAAACCAACTAAAGCTGTAGCTTCTGCAAAGTGTGAAAAATTTGGCCCCATAACAATTGGAATTCCAAAAGTAGCGGGTTCTAAGACATTATGTACCCCCGGATTTCCGAAGCCCCCACCAACATAAGCAATATCTGCATAAGAATAAATCTTAGTTAAAATTCCGATTGTATCAATAATGAAAACTTGAAAATCTTCTAATTTGTCTTGCTGAACTTGTTTCAGCAACTCCTCTTTTTCCGAAAATAATATTGTTTTCTTCGAAATTTTAGATTTTAGAATTAAAATTTGATTTTGATTGATATTATGTGGTGCAATAATAAATTTTACGTTTTCTGAAGATTTATTAATGTAATTTACTAATAGTTCTTCATCTTTTGGCCAACTACTTCCAACTACAATTGTTGGCTGATTATTTTTAAATTCCGCAATAAAATCTAACGTATTCTCTTTTTCTAAAAGGGTCACTACCCTATCAAAACGGGTATCACCAGAAATTTTAACATTGTTGAATCCGATGCTTTGCAAAAGTGTTTTTGAAGTTTCATTCTGCACAAAAAAATAGGTAAATGTTTTCAGTGCGTTTCTATAAAATCCACCATACCATTTAAAAAAAGCCTGATTTTTTCTAAAAACTCCAGAAATTAAATAGGTTTTGATGTTTTGATGTTTTAATTCCTTAAGATAATTCGGCCAAAATTCATACTTAATAAAAAACACCATTTCTGGATGCACTACTTTTAAAAATTGTTTAGCATTAGCAATGGTGTCCAAAGGCAAATATACCGTAACATCTGCGACAGAATTATTTTTGCGTACTTCATATCCTGAAGGCGAAAAAAAAGTAATTATTATTTTATGATTGGGATACTTTTGTTTGACTTTTTCAATAACAGGCAAACCTTGTTCGTATTCTCCCAAAGAGGCTGCGTGAAACCAAATTGTTTTATCAAATTCTTGAATTTTATTTTGTAATGTTTCAAAAACGGACTTTCTTCCTTCTACAAACAAATTTAATTTTGGACTAAAAAGCGCCAAAATCTTTAAAATCTGAGAAGCAAAAAGGAGTATAAAGTTATAAATAAATGACATAGTACTAATTTATGTCGCTAAATTACGTTTCTTTTATGTAACACAAAAAATGTAAGCAGAATTTCTTACTTTTGCTTGACTTAATTAGATTAGGAAGATGAA
>Ga0164295_10002976_pt1 | contig 13761 bp, 13 predicted proteins | sample GEODES006metaG_FD_111798 | JGI IMG/M metagenome (GOLD analysis project Ga0164295, IMG submission 111798) | Oligotrophic lake water microbial communities from Sparkling Lake, Wisconsin, USA - GEODES006 metaG | ecosystem: Environmental > Aquatic > Freshwater > Lake | place: USA: Sparkling Lake...
GGGGGCGTGTGAGGCGATCGCAACCACGATGCTGGAAGCCCAAGCGCTTGGAGTGAATCGCACCTTTGACGTGACCTACAAGATCGTCGAAAACAAGCTTCGAATCTACATGCCCAAGGGTTATCAGCTCAACCGCGAGGCGGAAGGCAAAGGCATCCTGATTGCGTATGAGCAAACCGCGAGATTTGTGAACGGCGAATTGCGGGTGATCATCTACAAGAACGAAGACGAGCTTGAGGTGGCGCTACCGCTGGGGACCTACAAGATTCAAGTTCGGTACCAGCTGTGTACAGTCAAAGAATGCTTGCCTTGGCGCGTTCTTTGGATCGACCGAACTAACGAACTCCCTTGACGTTCTTGAGCAAAAACGCTCCGGCGGCGAAGGTGACCGAGCACAGGATGAACACGGCAGAGTAGCCCGCGCTGGTGTAGCGGACGACTTCTTCGCCCTTGTGCATCAGCGTTGTTGAGCCGAACGAGGCGATGAGCGCACCGGCGATGGGGCTGGCGAAGGACTGCGGCAGCGTCATGGCAATGTGCCAAACCGCCATGTCTTTGCCGGCGTGGGCTTTGTTCGGTAGAACGTCGGTGCCGAGCGCGTAGTCGACGCTGCCGTAGGCTCCATAGAAGAAGCCAAAGAACGAGCCGACGATCATCGCTTGGGTCATGTTTTGGCAGAAGATGAAGAAGATCGCGACGACGGCGATTCCAGCGTTGGCCACGTATACCACGCGTTTTCGGCCGATCTTATCGCTCAATTGGCCGCCGTAGATTCCGCTGAAGCTGGCGAAAACAAGAATGAGGGCAATGAGCTTCCCAACTTCTACACCCACTTCATCTTGATTGACACCGATGACGTCAACCAGATAGTAGTTCAGGAACGGGAGTACGGCGTAAAACCCGAGCATGACGAGGGCGCGGGTGATCCAGACCCACGCGAAGTCGGGGTACTCCTTTGGACTAATCCAGAGGCTCTTGAGATAGCTTGGCCAATGAATCTTCGGAGGCTTCACCGGAAGGGGCGTTTCTTTCATGCCGACGAGAGTGATGCTTCCAACCCCAAGGAGAGCCGCCACGATCGCGGTGTATTGAAGCGCGATTTGGTCCTCTTTGATCACGTTGCCGATAACAATTGCCCCGGCCAGTGTGCCCAGCTGAGATAGCAAGCCCATCCAGCCGCTCGCTGCACCTCGCTGATTCTCTGGCACTAGGTCCGGAATAACGCCCATGTAAGCCGTGCTGGTGACGTTGTTTCCAAACTGAACCACCATGTACGCCAGCGAGAACAGCAGTAGTGAGGGACTGGTGAACAGGGAGGCAGGAAAACTCTCTGCGGTAGCCGGCTTCCCGGCCATGAAACTGACCGCCATTCCGGCGATACCGAGGATGTTGATGGCGATTCCGATCGCCATGTAAGGTCTTCGCCGACCCCACTTTGAGGCACATCGGTCAGTGAGGGCCGCGAAGAAGAGCGGCACGATGAGCGCAACGATTGCGGATGCACCCGATACTAGTCCGAGGGTTTCGGCTCGGTGCTTCGGATCTAGGGCGGCGATTTGCGCCGGGAGCATCGTGACCAGAAGCGCGCCCCAGTGGAAGGTGGAGGCGAACCAGTAGGCGGCGAGGATGAAGTGCTGCCAAGGCTTTAGGACTTGCCCGGCGTAGGGCGAAGGCACTTCTGGGAGCGCGTTCGGGTCGGCTTTAGGCGCGAGTTCTTCGGTGGGCGATGGCATATTCGTAGTCCTCAACGTCATCGATGTCGAACGCAAGTTCGGGGGCGGATTTGTGGACGGCGGCTCCGGAGCAGCCGAGGATGGCCTCGACCTTTTGGATCACGTCTTCTACGCCAACGCGCCGCAATGCAAACTGTAGCAGGAATTTTGGCCCGAGTAATCGGACCATTCCGAGAACGCTTTTGCGGTTGATGAAGACGGCTTCGAGGTGGCTGATGGCGCGCTCGAACGGTTCAGCTTTGACCAGGAAGACTCCGCCGACGGTCCAGCGGCCATCGTTGAGCTTGACGTAGGTGTTGGTTGAGCCGGGGAAGGTGACTTCGAACTGGGCTTCTTCGCAGACGGCGACGACGAGGTCGGCGTTTCGGGGGGCGCGGTTGACGAAGTCGGTGAGGTGGCGGGCTTCTAGGAAGGGGAGGTCGGTGGTGATGAGGAGAAGGCGGTCGGTGAGGGGGGCGTTTTGACGGAGGGCGCGGAGGCCATTTAGGATGGTGCCGGGGCCGGTGGTGCCGCCGGGGACGAGGCGATAGTCGGTTTCCCGCAAGGCGTCGTGAACGCAGTCTTCGCCGGGGACGGCGATTCGGTTGGCGAGGCCGGATTCTTCGATCGCTTTGAGGCCGACTTCGAGGAGAGTTTGTCCGTTTGGGGCGAGGAGGGTTTTGTGCGGGACCTTGGTTTGGTCGGCTAGGGGGCCCTTGAAGGTGCCTCCTGCGGGCAATATCACGTCAAACTTCTCCACCGGTACGGATTGTACGTTAGTTGCGGTTTAGAACTGGATCGGGAGGACGATGCCGACGGAGAGCAGGGCGCCGAAGAGGAGCTCGTACTGGGCGGAGGCGCCGAGGACGGGGTTTAGGGCGGGGCCGGTTAGGGTTTCGAGTCGCTTGTAGAGCTTTAGTCCGAGCGGGAGGGAGAGGAGGACGATGAGCGTGCCGACGGGGAGAATCTGGGCGATGGCGGCAACGAGCACGATGACGTGGCTGAGGAGGAGCAGGGTGGCGTATTCGTGAAGGCCGAAGTCTCGACCGAACTGGACGGCGAGGGTTCGTTTGTCGGCGACGCGGTCGGTTTCGATGTCACGGACGTTATTCACCACCAGGATGTTTGCGCAGAGGAAGCCGATCGGGATGGAGGCGACGGCGGCCATGGGGGAGACCTTAAGGGCCTGGACGAAGTAGGTTCCGCAGACCGCGACGACACCGAAGAAGAGGATGACGAAGAACTCTCCGAGGCCACGGTAGCCGTAGGGCAGCGGGCCGCCGACGTACAAAACGGCCGAGATGATGGAGAGGACTCCGATCACCGCGACGGGCCAGCCGCTGAACCAGATGAGATAGAGTCCGCAAAGGGAGGCCAAGAGGAAGGCCATGACGGCTCCGAAGCCGACCTGCTTTGGGGTCAGAAGTCCGGCTTGGGTGACGCGAACGGGGCCGACTCTTTCGGCGGTGTCGGCACCTTTCTGAAAGTCGAAGAGGTCGTTGGCGAAGTTCGCGCCGATCTGGATGAGCAGGGCTCCGATAAGGGCGGCGAGGAGCGGCAAGGGCTGCAGGACGTTTTCGCGATAGGCAACCGCTCCGCCTACCACGACCGGGACCGCCGCGGCGGGCAAGGTTCGTAATCTCATGGCAAGAATCCAAGGGTTAACCGCTGTTGGACTGGCTTGCATGCCCTAGAGTTTACGTGACCGGGCCTTTGGTCGTAGGCGAAGACGCACACGACCTACGAAAGTTGATGCTATTGAACTGCTATTTCGGCAGGCGGCCGACGAGGACTTCGCCGGTTTTGCGCTGGATTGAATACACGAGGGTCGAATCCACCGGATCCAAAGCGATCCCTTGACCTTCGGCTTCCATCTTGATCTCCGAGACGAATTCGAGCACCGATCCTGCCTTTGGCAGGCGAACTAAGTACAGGCTGGTGAAGTGGTGGCCGGTCGTCACGAGGACCCCAGAAGGGTGCCAGAATCCGCCCGAACTGGTCATGCCGTCCCATTGGCTGATGACTTGGGTGGGGAAGGTCCAGGATGCCATTCGGCGAAACTCTTTATCGAACTTCACGAGCTGAGTCTGGTCATTCGTTCGGCCAGGTTCGCCGCCCTTGCCGTTATAGTGGCCAAAGACCACCCACCAGGCGTTATCCCGCCAGTCGATCCAAGTCGGTGATCCCAAACCGATCCCGAAGCTGTGGGAGCCCACATGCTTGAGAGAAGTGGTGTCGAAGATTTCGATGCTGCCTTGCATCGGGATCTCTGGATAGTTCGAGTTGGAGCAATAGAGTTTGCCCTTAACAACGACCCCGCTGTTGAGGTGCTTGATGGCACCCGTTTCGTCGGACCAAGTGGCCACCGGTTTCCCGGTGGCTTTGTCGTACTTTCCGATCTTTGAGTTTGTGATGGCGTAAAAGTGGGTCCGATCGACCGCGACCGCCTGTCGAGCTTCCGGCGCCTTATAGCGACGGATGGTTTCTAGGGATGCCTCTGGCCAGGCACTGACCAACAAGAACGCCAGCGCGATCACGGGTAGACGACCCCTGGGGATTCTGGATTCCACTGGTCCCGCGAGCCGGAGCCGCAGTTGAAGCCCTTGAAGCGAGGGACGCAGACTTCGTTCCAAACGATGGGGTTGATTGTCGCCATCTCGTCATTGGTGTCCTGGGTCCACGTGGCATCGGGACGGATTGCGCCGACGTGGCCATCGAGGTAGAGGAAGTTCGAGATGAGTTCTCCACTGTGGAACCCAACGGGGAAGCCGATGGTGAACGGCGGGCGGCTGCTGGTTCCAGCGGTTCGGCGGTGGTACGGTGCACCGTTGCGGTTGGTGCCGCCATCTACGCGCTGGCTTGCTTCGTACAGGACGATGACGTTGGCAACGTTTGGAACGGACGTTTGCGAGATCCCGGCGGCGAACGGAACCGGCTGCCACGGAGTTGGGTTCGTGACATTCGTTTCGAATGTTCCAGGGTGGAATCCGCGCAAGTAGTCATTCATGATGTAGTTGCGCTGAAGGTCTTCCCAAGGGGCGACTCCGACCGTGTTGCCGGTGTAGTTGATCGCGTTTGGACAGGAGTAGATGTTGCCCTTTGCGCTTCCGAGACTTCGGCTCTTGACGTACGGCCAAATTCCGCCGCCGCTACCATCGGCGTTGGTCTGGTTCCAGCCAGTGCTTACTCGGCCATTGGGTGGATCGACGATGCGCGTACCACCGCCTGGTGATGGCATCAGGTCGTCATAGTCGCCGGCGTACAAAAGGAAAGCAACGCCGAGGTTCTTGAGGTTTGACGTGCAGGTCGCCTTGTACGCGGCGGCTTTTGCTTGAGCGAAAACGGGAAACAGGATGGCGGCAAGGATCGCAATGATCGCGATAACAACTAAAAGTTCAATGAGGGTGAACGCGCGCTTCAGCATTTGTGACTCCGAACCCGAAGTATCGCAAGATGATGTTAAGGTTAATGCCGAAATATTCCGTTAACAAATCTGCCTGGCTAGAAGCGGAATTTACTATTTTCAGTTCCCGCGTAGGGCGAATGTATAAATTTTGGGGCTCCCGGGTTTTGCCGAGATCTATCCATAGGGCGGCGCCAGGGCAAAAAGTCAACCTGGATTTTTCCGGACTTTCTGAAGCGAGAGTGATTGCCAGGTTAATGTGCTCAGGGCTCGCTGTCACTTGATCCGGTTGCGTTTGCGGCCCCAGAAGACCTTGCCTTTTGTTTCCGCCGCTAGGCGGTGGGCTTCGGGAAGCGGCATGCCGATGATGAAGATCGCCCTGGCTTCAACGATCATGGGACAGACGGGATATTGCACGACCACATGCTCTAGACTGGCGCGCTGGGCGGTGAGACGATAGCCCGATGGCAAGCGAATGGGATTTGCTACGACTGAACTGATGGAAACGCTTTCGACGCGAGAATCCACCGAGTAATCGAGCACCGACTCGTGGCAGTTATCATAGTAAAGCCAGGTAGTCTTAGTGACGCCAGCGACGACGCAGGAAGCTCGACGATCACATTCGGACAGCCTAAGAATTCCCCGAACTTGGAGCGCTTTTGTAAATCCGGCATCGAATATTTGATTCGTAACCTCTAGACCATTCAGTCTTAAATCGGCGATCTGATGCAGATCTGACATTTGGCAATCGTCTAGAGAGATGCTTCCGCCATAAAGCGGAGCAGCACACGGATTTTGCTGTCCGATCTGACAGTTTTTGAGATTTACGCCGCGGCCCACGGTCTCCCGGATCAGGCTTGAGAAGTTTTTGATCTGGATGTCTTCGATGCAGTTAGTCGAAATGTGAATGATCAAGGAGTTGCCCAATTAAACCATCTTCTGCATGCCTACTTCTTGTAGTTTTGGAGAAGCGTGTCAACGTCGTTTATCGGTAGGCAGAAGAAGAATCTCCGCTTAAATTCCTTGAACCTTTCTCGACCAAGCGAGTACTCGGCTCCGTTCAAACTGTAGTTTCCGACCGAATCGACGATGAGCGTGTCTGAGCCGTCTCTTAGCCACAACTTGATGTCCCGCTTGTTCATTTTGCCGGTGGCGGTGGGCTGTTTGAAGAATGGCAAAATCCACGCACCGCGAGTGGTCACCAACGACGTCACGTCAAACCCGTCCTTCTTGATGCTCGTTGAGTCGAGCGGGAATAGAATTTCATATCCAAAGGTCATGTAGTAGGCCTCGACATTTGCGGCTTGCTTCAGGATTTGCGTGGACTGACTCAGCAACGCGAGGCTCAGGGTTGTTACGATGGCGTGCGGCGCGAATTTAGTAAGGATCATCCAATGTGTCCTTGGGCGTTCCAGTACTGGCTTCGCCCATTGGAGTCTAGGCGACTTTGTATCTTGTACATAGCCCAGGGTGTCTGCATCGGCTCATTGTACGTGAGCCGAAATCTACGTCCAAATGGATCAGGCGAGGGTTCACCAACTCGATGCGAATGCGTAGCCAGATTTGCAATCGCTCGTCTAAGTTCTGATGCTCGGGGCTGCCATTTTCGTTTTTGTTGCGCCGCCGTTGGCGATTGATTTTCGGGCGGTGAAGACGACGTATAAGGTTGGCGAGCCGGTGGTGTTTCGGGCGGAGGCTCGGAATGTGGGCAAGAAAGCGGTTCGGTTTGTGTTGCAGGGTGACAGCGCTCAGTCCGGAACCAAGGCGCCGCTGATTCAGTTTGAGGTGCGGCCAGTGGGCGGGGAGTGGGCGTTGCCTTGCGAGGTGGGGTGCGGAAACAGCAACCCAGCGGTGCCGCAAGATTTTGTTTCGATCGCTCCGGGTGCCTCGGTGGATGTGCTTAACGGCATGCGGTGGAGTCAGGGGCTTTTGATGCTCGGCCTTACGAGCAAGGGCCGCTACGATGTCCGGCTAACGATTGACACGACATCGCCAATCGAGCGCTGGCTCGGCGGTCCGCTCGTTCCAGAGCAAGAGGCAAAGGCGAAGGCGGCGCTGCAGTCGCTCTATGACGAGGTGCCGAAGTTTCGGTGGGTTTCGAAAGCGGTTCGGATTAACGTGGAGTGAACGCAAAGGAGGCACTGGTAGGCTTTCCGGCAAGAGAGCTCGGTGCGGAAGCCCTCGAGTGGTGAGTCAGTTATGTCTGAACCGAAAGCGGAAAGACCAAAGAGCGATCTCCGCAAGCTGATGAACCGAGACGTGTCGAGGTTTGTTCGGTTCATTTTTTTCGGCGTGATCTTACTGATCGTGTTCTTGGTGCTTGGCAGAATTCTGCTGGACGTTCTCGTTACGAGAGACCCTAGGCCGAAGTCGCAACGGGATCTACCCATTTCGGGTCTGCGCTGAGAATCGTCTGACCCTCATTTGTATCTGCCTCATCAGCCCGGGCCCGAGATGTCGCTAGAATCAGGTGATGAACGAGAGCGGGTTTGTGGTGTTCATCCAGAACATATACAATTCAGAGGATCCGGAGCAAATCGCAAGTGAGTATGAGCGCTACTTGATTGCAGAGGGCAAAGATTCAGACTTTGACGCTTGTTTGGCCGTGCTCAATCGTTTGGCGAATTTGGATTTGCCCTATGCCAAACAGTTCTGGAGGTCGCATCAATTGTCCGAACCTCATTGGGATCGGTGGACATTCTTTGAACCAGTGGCTTTCCGGAGCATCGCCGAAAACGACCTGACTTTCATCACGGAGAACGTACCGACAGGACTGGAAACTGATCACACCATTCTGTCAAGTCTCGCAAAAGTCCATACGCAGTACTCGGAACTCTGCCTGACCCTGCTGGTCGCGGCGGTATTAAAGGAACGCACAGTCGTTGCTGAGTGCCTGCAACTGGCCGACATAGCTCTCAGGTACCTTCGGTTCTGCCCAAGGTGCCTGGTGCAAGCGATGGTGCTTTTGCACGAAGACTATCACTCTGATCGCACTTACGCCGCTCTGTTGGACCAGATCTTGTATCTCTGGAAGATGGAGCGAAAAGGTCCTACGCGAGAGAAGAATAGCTTAAGGGCTCTAAATGAGCTCTACGAAGAACATGCGGCGACCTAACTGACCTTGAGGCAGAAGCAGTCAAGTTAACGAAAATTGCCGTAGTTCCGCACTCGGCGTTCGATTCGCTTCTTCTTCGCCTCCACTTCCTCGGCGGCCCACTGGAAGGTTCGCCATTTCCCGGTGAGGAGGGCGGCTTTGCCGAGGAATAGCCAGTTCTTGTGGCCACATCGGCCAATATTTACCGATCTCAACGACCGGCATCGGGCCGTATTTGGCTTCATCCGGCGACCCGCCACTCTCGCACCCACATGCCAAAAAAGTGGTCAGTCCTCAAGTTCGGGTCAACGTGTAGCCGAGTTTTGACTCAGCAAGCCGCTTCAGCTCAGCGACATCCGCGCCGCATCTACCGCCGCGATGCTTTCCGTGAGGATGTTCATGAAGTTCTCGATAGCGGTCAGCGGGTTGCCTTGATATGGCCAGACGAGGCCGCCGGCGCCGGTGTGGCAGTCGCGGTTTTTCTTTTGAGCGAGGCTGAAGACGCGGGGGCCGTGGGAAACGTCGGCCGCAAACTTGATGGTGAGCTTCGCCTGTCGGGCGTCCAGTTTTTCGATGCTGAGGTCTCGCGCCCGGAGGCGCAGTTCCATCACGCGGAAGGCGTTTCGAACTTCGGGCAGCGGACGGCCGTAGCGGTCCTCGACTTCGGCCTGGACTGCGCCGAGGGTGAGCGAATCTCGCACCGACATGATGCGCTGGTAGTAGTACAGCCGCTGCGCCTGGTCGCGGATGTACGACTCGGGCAGCATGGCGACCACCGGGACTTCGAACATCGGCAACGGCTCCAGGTTCGCCAGCGGGTCTCGGACTTCGTCGGAATCACCGGTCCGCGTTCCGTCGACCGAGTTCTTTAGCTGCGTTACGGCTTCGTTGATGAGCTGGGTGTAGAGCTCATAGCCGACGGTGACCATCGTTCCGCTTTGCTTTGCACCCAGGAGCTCGCCCGCGCCGCGGATCTGGAGGTCGCGGAAGGCGAGGGAATAGCCCGAGCCGAGGCTGGAGAACTCTTGCAGGGCCTGCAACCGGGCCATCGCGCCTTCGCTGACGGTTTTGTGCTTCCGCTTCAGGTCGGTGGCGCTGTCTTGGCGAGGACCTTGGTCGATGAAGGAGAGGTCCATCGTGCCGCTGTAGAGGAAGTAGGCGTAGGCCTGACGATCGGACCGTCCGACGCGGCCCCGTAGCTGATACAACTGCGACAGGCCAAGCTTGTCTGCACCTTCGACGATCAAGGTGTTGGCGTTGCTGATGTCGATGCCGTTTTCGACGATGGTGGTGGAGAGGAGAATGTCGATCTCGCCCCGAATGAAGCCAACCATGATCGGTTCGAGTTCCTTCTCGTTCATCTGCCCGTGGCCAACGCCGATACGCGCGGTGGGAACGAGCTTGCGGAGCTTCTCGTACACGTGCATGATCGACTCCACGCGGTTGTAGACATAGAAGACCTGCCCGCCACGGGCGAGTTCGCGCAGGATGGCTTCTCGAATGACTTCGCCGGCGTAGCTTCGCACGTAGGTGCGAATGGGCAATCGGCCCGGCGGTGGGTCGTTGATGAGGGACATCGAGCGGATGTCCATAAGGGCCATGCTCAGGGTTCGCGGAATGGGCGTGGCTGAGAGAGTGAGTACGTCGACCTCGCTGCGAAGCTGCTTCAGCATCTCCTTCTGCTTCACGCCGAACTTTTGCTCTTCGTCGATGATGGTGAGGCCGAGGTCTTTGAACCCGATTCCGGTACCGAGGAGGGAGTGAGTGCCGACGATGATCTCGACTTCGCCGGCCTCGAGGCGCTTGCAGATGTCTTTCTTTTCGGTCGTGGTGGTGAAGCGATTGATGAGGGCGAGGCGGGTGCCGAAGGAGCCGAGCCGCTCTTGGAAGTTGCGGAAATGCTGTTCGGAGAGGATGGTGGTCGGACAAAGGACGGCGACTTGGCGGTTGCCTTGCACGGCCTTAAAGGCAGCGCGGATGGCGACTTCGGTTTTGCCGAAGCCGACGTCTCCACAGACCAGGCGGTCCATGGGATAGCCCTTTTCCATGTCCTCTTTGGCTTCTTTGATCGCCTTGAGCTGGCTTGGGGTTTCGACCCACGGGAAGGTCGATTCCATTTCGTACTGGAACGGGGTGTCGGGTCCGTACGATCTTCGCTGGACGCGGGTGCGTTGGGCGTAGAGCTTAACGAGGTCCCGGGCGAAGGCCTTGGCCTCCTCCTTAGCTTTTCCCAGGGTCCGCTGCCATTCACCTCCGCTCAGTCGGTTGAGCTTCGGCTCGGTATCCGACGGATTGAGATATTTTTGGATGCGGTCGAGCTGGTCGGTGGGGACAAAGAGCTTGTCGGGGGCTTGGTATTCGACAAACAGGAACTCCTTTTCGACGCCTTCCACGGTCCGCTTGACGAGGCCCCGGAAAACACCGATCCCGAAGTTGATGTGGACCACGTAATCGCCCGGCTTCAGGTCGAGCACGGTGGCGATGGGGGAGCCTTCCATGAACCGCTTCTGCGGCAGTTTCAGGCGGGCGACGCCGAAGAGTTCGGCATCGGAAACGAGGGCGAATTTGTCGTTCGGAAGAACGAAGCCTCCGCCGAGGTTTCCGTGGGAGAGGTAGGTGCCGGGGACGCCTTTTTCGGCGACCTCGAAGGGGTGAATATCGGCTTGGCCAAGCACGGCTTTCGCGCGCATCGGCTGATCGGTGGTGAAGAGGACGGTAAAGCCTTGGGTGCCGTAGTTTCGGAGGGTGGCGGCGAGGGCATCGGGTCGGCCGCGATAGCTGTCCAACGAGACGGCGCCGATGTCGATGGTTGCGGTCGCGCTGACCCACTCGGGCAGGTCATTCATGCTGGTGAGGCTGAGGGTGTTTGCATGACCGGCCAGTTTTTCGGGCGGCAGGCCAAAGTCGCTCATCGGGCTGTGCAGGATCTCGCCGCGCTTAGCGCGGGCTTTGAGGCCCTGGTCCAGCTCGTCCTCGGCGCGGGTTGCGATGGCGTCGATTTCTACCGGTTCATCGAGGATGAGGCAGTCTTCGTCGCTGAGCAGATCTACGGCGCAGCCGGAATCGGGGTGGAGGATGGGGCGGTAGAGGTCTATGCGGTCAAAGTAGCTGCGCTGGGCGAGGGCGGCGATATCGGCGGCGATGCGGGTCTTAAGGAGTTCGGCTGCTTCGTCATCAAGCAGGGTGGCTTCGCGCTCGGCGGAGGTGCTGAGCCACTCGGTCATGTCTTCGACGTGGCCGAAGTAGAGGGTTTCGCGCGAGGGAGCGAGCGAGATAGCGGGGATGTTTCCGACCGAGCGTTGGCTGTTCGAATCGAACTGTCGGATGGATTCGACCTCGTCGCCGAAGAGCTCGATTCGGACGGGGTAATCGCGTCCGGTTGGGAAGACGTCGATGATTCCGCCGCGATGAGAGAACTGGCCTGGGATCCGGACGGGGTCACTCGCCTCGTAACCGAGCGAGGAAAGCTGAGAAAGGAACTGGTCGCGGTCGAGGGTCTGGCCGGTTTTGACTTCGACAAATGCCGCCATCAGGACATCGCGCGGCAAGGTGCGTTCGAGGGCCGCTTGCGGGGAAGTGATGACGATGTTCGGATGATCTTCGACGAGGGCGCGGAGGCTGCCGAGACGATCGGAAAGGGAGATGTGCTCGGGGGCGGAGTCTTCGAAGAGAGCGCTGGTTCCGCTCGGGAGCTGGTGGATGACGCCGGGGCTGATGCCGCACATTTGGAGCTTGGCTTGCCATGCGAGGGCGCGATCGTAGCTACCCGTGACGATCAGCGTTTTCTGCGGTTGCTCCAGATACCTGGCCGCAATATAGAAGGGTCGAGCCTCGGGAGCGATGCTTTGCCAAACCGCAGACGCAGTGCTGGCACGAAAAAGCTCGCTTACCGCGGGCAGTTCGGCAAATCTCTTCGCCCATTCAGCCGTACGCACTTGTAAGAGGATACCGGGCTATACTCCTATCAGGTTCAAAACCCTATGCCAAAGCGCGTCGAAACCATCGTTCTTCACGATACAAGCACTCCTGTTTTGGGCGATACCCAGAAGGGCGGCAACATTGTTCTCACTTCGGCAGAGACGCTGATTAACCAAGCGCGAGCCAATTCTCTGTGGCCGTTGACCTTCGGCTTGGCTTGCTGCGCCATCGAAATGATGGCGAGCGCGGGTTCGCGCTTCGATTTGTCTCGATTCGGCAGCGAAGCATTCCGCGCCACGCCACGACAGGCGGACGTGATGATCATCGCGGGTCGCGTCTCGAAGAAGATGGCCCCGGTTTTGCGACAGATTTACGACCAAATGCCCGAGCCTAAGTGGGTGATTTCGATGGGCGCTTGCGCTTCTTCGGGCGGCGTTTACAACAACTATGCGATCGTTCAGGGTGCAGACCAGGTGGTTCCGGTTGACGTTTACGTTCCAGGCTGCCCGCCATCGCCAGATGCGCTGATTTACGGCATTTTGAAGCTTCAAGAGAAGATCAAGCGCGGACGGTCGAAGTCGTTTAAGGATCTCAAGCTGATTGAGGTTAACGCTCGAACGCTGGAAACGGTGGAAGCTTAATGGACCTGATCAAGTCGGTTGTTAAGCCGATGCTTGCAGGGCTCGGAATTACACGAGAGCGGCTGAAGCGGGACAAGATCACGTTTATGTATCCCGAAGAAGTTCGGGAACAGCACCCACGCACGCGCTGGCGACACGTTTTGACGCGATACGAGAGCGGCTTGGAGCGATGCATTGGCTGTTCGCTTTGCGCTGGTGCTTGTCCGGCTCGATGCATCTACGTTCAGGCAGATGAGAATACGGACGACGCGCGATTCTCTCCGGGTGAGCGATACGCGGTTCGGTACGAGATCAACATGCTCCGGTGCATCTTCTGCGGCTACTGCCAAGAGGCTTGTCCGACCGGCGCGATCGTGCTGCGTAAGGACTTTGAGCTGGCAAATTATCACCGAGAGCAGTTCGTTTATACGAAAGAAATGCTCTTGGAACCGATGCCGATCCAGAAGTAAAAACTTCGGCCCCGTGGATAACTCCTCGGGGCCGTTTTTCTTTAGCTCAGGTTCGGGTCGGTCTGGGTGTTCTTCCAGAGGGTTTCCAGATCGTAGAACTGGCGTTGCTCTTCTCGCATGATATGGAGCACGATGTCGCCGTAATCGTGGAGGATCCAACCGGATCGCTCGCCTTCGATGCGGAGAGGTTTTACGCCCTTGAGCGCCATCTTTTCTTCCACTCGCTCGGCGATGCTTTGTACGTGCCGGTCGCTGGTTCCGGTGCAGACGACAAAGTAGTCGGCAATCGAGGTTTTCAGGCGCACGTCGAGCTGTTCGATGTTTTCCGCTTTCAGGTCATCAGCCGCGTCGGCAATTAGGTTCAGTTTTTCTTCAATGGTCATGCAGTTCAGGAGTCGGTGTATAGCCGCTTTTCTTGGATATACCGCAGAACTTCCGGCGTGACCAAATCGGTCACGGGTTTTCGGCGGGCAATCCGGTCTCGGATCTCGGTTGAGGAGACATCCATAGGGTCCATTTGGACAAAGTCGCATCGGTCTCGGAA
>Ga0164295_10002978_pt1 | contig 13758 bp, 8 predicted proteins | sample GEODES006metaG_FD_111798 | JGI IMG/M metagenome (GOLD analysis project Ga0164295, IMG submission 111798) | Oligotrophic lake water microbial communities from Sparkling Lake, Wisconsin, USA - GEODES006 metaG | ecosystem: Environmental > Aquatic > Freshwater > Lake | place: USA: Sparkling Lake...
CGACCGAAGAGCTGGTCGGGCCCTAGCCCAGAGAAGAGCGTCGCGCCGGCCTCGTATCGTCGACCGCCGCGCGTGAACGTGCTCGCGCAGCCCCCCGGGTAGGTCAGCGCCTCGCTGACGCAGACGCGGGCGCCTCGCTCGGCCAGTCGAAGGGCGGCCCCGAGGCCGCCGAAGCCGGCACCGACAACGATGGCGTCAAAGCGCTGCACCGGAGACAGATGCGCGACGGTCGCGAGGCGTCGCGCGTCGTTGTCGCCGCCGCGCAGCCCAGAGCGCGCAGCCTGCGGCGAGTGACCACGGTCCGCCCGGCGCGGCGGCCGGGGTCGAGCAGCCACCCGTATGCGACGCAGTGTGTCGCTGCGGGGTTGCGCCGATGGGACCCGGCTCATTTTGACCTGGAGCGGCGGGGATGACGACGCCCATCTGTCCGGCGTCGGCTTGCACGGGCGCAGCCGTTTCTGGCGTTGGGGGCTCAGGGGTGGAGGCGTCGCCCGGTTCAACGAGCCCCGCGTCGGGTTGAAGTGCGGCGTCTCGCTCGGGCGTTGGGGGCGGCGGCTCGGGCGGCGGCTCGGTCGCGGGGGGCGGCGGAGCACTCGCCGCCTGCGTCAAGGCCACGCTCCCCCAGGCATCCGAACCGGAGACCACCTCCCGCTCGATGTCCGCAGACACAAAGCCCGGCGCCTCGACGTGCACACGCTGCAGCCCCACGGGCAGCACTTCAAACCGGTAGAGGCCGTCGGCGCCGGTGACGACGCTCGGACCCATTGCGACGCTGACGCGCGCGCCGGCGATGTTCGCGTTCGCGTCACGGATGTCGCCTTCGCGCACGAACCCGAGGAGCCGACCCGTCGCCGGACCTTGGCCCGGATCAACGCCATCGCGGACCATCGACATGAAGCGGTCCCAGTCCCAGTTTGGGCCCGGGTCAGAGTGGTCGTTACAGTCCGAGAGCTCGTTGTGGCCCTTGATGTGTGCGCGGTCGAGCGGGATGTTCCAGCGCGCCGCGATGCCGCGCACGAGGTTCGCGCTCGCCCGGTACATGTCGTCGGTGAACCACTGGGGTTCGTCCACGAAGCCCTCGTGCTCGATGCCGACGCTGCGCCCGTTCCAGCAGCGCGCGTGCCAGCCGACGTCCTGCTCCTCGACCATCTGCGTGACCTGTCCATCGCTGGACCGGATGACGTAGTGCGCGCTCACCTGAGAGTCAGGATTCTGAAACCACGAGACGGCGCCGCCGTAGCTGCCCTGCGTGACATGGATGACGATCGTGTCGACCTCACCGAGCCCGCGGCTGCGGTCGGAGTAGTTGGGGCTGGCGACCCAGCGCACGCCCGGTTGGTCCGGTCGAGCGGCCCCGAGGCGTCGGCTGTAGAGGGCAGGGACGAGGAGCGCCGACTCGCCCGGGCGCTCAACCTCAAAGCCGGTCGCGAGCCAGTGCGTGGCGCCTTCGACCAGCATCGTGGTCGCGGGCTGGGTCGTGCGCAGCGCGCTCAAGTGAGGCAGCCAAGCGTGCAGGTCTGTGGATGCCGGCGGCGCATCGCCTGCGGACCGACGAACGAGGCTCGCGGCAGCGTGGAAGTAAACGTTCAGGACGCCCCGCAGCGCGGCCTCACTCTGGCCCGCGTGCTGCGCTGCGAGCGTGAGCGCAGGTGGATCGAGCTGGAGCGCGCCGACGCCCCAAGCCTCGCCCGGCTCGGCGTCGACGTGCCTCCATCGCGACTCTGAGAATACCGCGGCGGCGAGGACCTCGGCGGGCACGCCCGTCGCTCGCGCTGCGGACCTGATCGCATCGATGAGCGGACCCGACCCGGTGAGGGAGGCGAGCGCTTGAGCGCGCTCAGCAGGAGGGTCTACCGCGGCGGAGGCGTTCTCGGGCGCAGTCTGCGCGCACCCGTGCAGCGCGGCCGCGCTCTGCAGCGCGCACATGAGCGAAAAGACGACAGCGGGGAACGGTCTCACGGAGCCTCACATTGCACGTCGACTCAGGGCCGAGCGCTATCACATCGGCCGCGCTCCGGTGAAGCGTGAATGGGCATGTCGAAGATTGCGCAGGCGCTGCGGCGCTGACACACTCTGCGCCATGAGCCGTGCCCACCAGAGCCCGCGCGGCGCGGAAGCCGAGCCATTTCCGTACCGCGGCCGACGCCTCTGTGTCACGGGCGGCGCCGGGACTGTCGGCGCCGAGCTGGTGCGCCAGCTGGTCGCGCGGCACGAGCCCGAAGTCGTTCGAGTCTTTGACCACGACGAGGCAGGGCTCGTGTCTCTCGAGCGCAGCCTCCGTGACCAATCGCCGCGGCTTCGGTTTTTGCTTGGGGATGTCCGGGATCGTGCGCGTCTAGAGCGCGTACTTGAGGACATTGACGTCGTCTTCCACACGGCGGCCGTCAAGCACGTGCCGCTCTGTGAATACAACCCGTTCGAGGCCGTCCGGACGAACCTCGTCGGTACGCAGAACCTCGTCGAGGCCGCGCGTGCCCAGAACGTCGAGCGTGTCGTATTCACGAGCACGGATAAGGCGGTCGGTCCGGTCAGTGTCATGGGCGCCTCGAAGCTGATGGCCGAAAAGCTCCTGCAGGCGGCGGCGCTGTCGCGGGGGCGAAGCCGCACCGTGTTCGCGTGCACGCGCTTCGGGAACGTGCTCGACTCACGCGGCAGTGTCGTTCAGGTCTTCCGTGAGCAGATCGCGCGCGGCGGACCTGTCACGGTCACGCACGCCGATATGACGCGCTACCTGATGTCGCTCGCTGACGCCGCGCACTTGGTTTTGCAGGCGGGACATCGGGCGGAGGGTGGGCAGATTTGGGTCTTGAAGATGCCCGTTGTGCGTATCGAGGACCTCGCGCGCGTGATGATCGCTGAGCTGGCGCCGCGCTTTGGCCACGACCCCGAGCGGGTTGAGGTGCGTTTCATGGGTCCGCGGCCGGGCGAGAAGATTTTCGAAGAGCTCGTCGGCCATCACGAGCTCTCGCTCGCCGAGTCGCGGGACAATTATTGGGTACTGCGGGCCGCGAATGCGCCCGGACCACCTTCGGACGCGTCGCGTCTGCCGGGCACGGGGCGCTCCGACCAAGAGCCACCGCAGACGCTCGACGAGGTCGCGCTGCTCCTCCATCGCGCAGGGGTCTTGTGATGCGGGTGTTGGTGACAGGAGGGGCGGGCTTCATCGGCCGTTGCCTCGTGGGACGACTCCTGAGCGATGGCCATCAGGTCGTCGTCGTCGATGACTACTCGAACAGCGCGCCAGAGAATCTCGACGCGCACCGAGGGCACGCGGGGCTCGAGGCCGTCGTCGAGGCCGACTTGCGGGCGCCGGGTGTGGTCGCGCGCCTCTTCGAGCGTCCGTACGACGTCGTCTACCACCTCGCGGCGTCCATTCGTGTTCAGGACAGCATCGATGATCCGCGGACGACGTTCGTCAACGACGTCTCCGTGACGTTTGAGCTGCTCGAGGCTGCGCGGCACCAGTATCTGCGCGCGAACGGCGTCTCGACGACGGGTGCGTTTCACCTCGACGCTGAGCGCCCGCGGCTCGTCGACCGGCGGCCGCGCTTCGTCTTCACGTCGACGTGCATGGTCTACGACCGCGCGACGCAGGGCGCAGCGATTGACGAGACGCACCCGACTCGGCCTGCGTCGCCCTACGGCGCGAGCAAGATCGCAGCCGAGAACCTCGTCTTGTCATACGGCGCGGCCTACGAGATGTCGGTCGTGGTCGCGCGGCCCTTCAACACCTACGGGCCTTTCCAGAAGAGCAACCTCGAGGGCGGCGTCGTGGGGATCTTTCTGGCGAACGCGCTCGCAGGTCGACCGCTTCAGATTAAGGGGACCGGAACTCAGACGCGCGACCTCCTCTTCGTCGAGGACAGCGCGGACTTCTTGGCGCGACTCGGCGAGAGCGCGCTCGAGGGCGAGATCGTGAACGCGTCGACTGGTGAGGACGTGACAATCAATGAGTTGGCTGCCCGAGTCTTGGAGGTCACCGGCGCGCGAGTCCCCGTCGTGCACGTGCCCCACGACCACCCGCAGGCAGAGATCCAGAAGCTGGTGGGCGCGTCTGAGCGCGCGCGCTCCGCGCTCGGTTGGGCGCCGAAGACGAGCCTGAGCGAGGGCTTGGCGCTGACGCGCGACTGGCTCGCGAGTCGAGGCGGCGCGCGTGCTTAAGGCCCGCGCGTGGGTCGTCGCCGCGCTCGCTGCCTGCGGTCCCGCGCGTGTCCAGCAGCCATCGGCCCCACCACCGGGGGACCAACCTGAGCGCGAGACCACCTCGGTTTCCAAAGCCGGCTGGACCTTCGCGCGTCAGGCGGTCGTCGCCGCGAACCCCTACGCGGCCGAGGCGGGCGCGCGCGTCTTGGCGGCAGGCGGGAGCGCGGTCGACGCAGCCATCGCGGTTCAGGCCGTCCTGACGCTCGTCGAACCACAGTCCAGCGGGATCGGGGGCGGCGCGTTCCTGCTGAGCTGGGACGGTGAGCATCTCGAGGCGTGGGACGGTCGGGAGACGGCGCCCGCGGCCGCGGATCCGCGGATGTTCCTCGACGCGAGCGGCGCCCCGTTACCGTTTGCACAGGCGGTGGTGGGCGGCCTGAGCGTGGGCGTCCCGGGCGTGATGCGGATGCTCGAGGCGGCCCATGCCGCGCACGGCAAGCGCCCATGGGCGCCCCTATTCGAGGACGCTGTGCGCTTGGCAGACGAAGGGTTCGTGGTGAGCCCGCGGCTCAACGCGCTGCTCGAGGCTGATCCGCACCTGCGCGGCGATCCGGAGGCGCGCGCGCTCTACTATCAGGCCGACGGGCGCGCGGTCGCGGTCGGCACGCTGCTCCGGAACCCGGCGCTCGCAGAGACGTTTCGGCTGCTCGCTCGGTCGGGCGCTGCAGCGCTCCACGAAGGCCCAATCGCGCAAGCCGTGGTCGACCGTGTACGGCATCACCCGTCGAATCCCGGGAGAATGTCCGCGGCCGATCTGAGCGGCTACAGGCCCGTCAAGCGCGCCGCGGTCTGTGCAGACATCGACGCGTGGCGCATCTGCGGTATGCCGCCGCCGTCGTCGGGCGGCATTGCGGTGCTGCAGATTCTCAGCATCTTGAGCCGTGTACCCCCGGGCTTGACCGGGGCGTCAGGCGAGGTCGACGCAATGCACCGCACACTCGAGGCGGGGCGGCTCGCGTTCGCTGACCGCGCGCAGTTTGTGGCCGATCCTGCCTTCGTCGAGCCGCCCGCAGGCGACTGGGGCGCGCTCGTTGCGCCCGCTTACCTCGCGGCCCGCGCAGCCCTCGTGGGTCCGCGCGCGATGACGCGCGTCGAGGCGGGCGTCCCCGCGGGCGCCGGACACCACACGACCGCGGCAGACCCCACGGCGGCGATGACGGGCACCTCGCACTTCTCCATCGTCGACACGTTCGGCGGGGCGGTCTCGATGACGACGAGCGTCGAAGACGCGTTCGGCGCGCGGACGATGGTCAGGGGCTTCCTGCTCAACAACCAGCTCACGGACTTCTCCTTTGTGCCTGAGCGGGACGGCAGGCCCGTCGCGAACCGCGTCGAGCCGGGCAAACGACCACGCTCCAGTATGAGCCCGACGATGGTCTTCGACCGCGCGAGCGGCCGACTACAGATGGTCACGGGCTCACCCGGCGGGGCGCCGATCATTCACTATACGGCGCGGTCGGTGTGGGGTGCGCTCTGGGAGCGGCAGCCGCTCCAGGCCGTGCTCGACGCGCCCAACGTGGTCACGACGGGCGGCCCGGCGATCCTTGAGGCGGGCCGCTTCGGCACAGAGGCGCTTGAGGCCTTGCGCGCGCTCGGACACACAGTTGAGCAACGACCGCTGCCGTCCGGCATTCACGCGCTTGTCCGAGTGGACGGCGGCTGGCAGGCTGCCGCCGATCCACGCCGCGAGGGCGTGGCGAGTGGAGAGTAGTAACTGTATGTATTCATTAGCCTTTTTGTTGGAAGCCGGCGCAGACGGGTCGCTTGAGGGCGCGCGCGCGCGGATGGCGGCCCGGCGGCTGATCGATCACTACGTCGGGCTCTTCCACGACGCCGACCATGCGCGACTGGGCGTCTTCTGCGTGCGCACGGAGGACGCGCTCGACATCACGCGGTGGGTCGCCGAGGCGGCCCTGCGCAATCCGTACGGCGCGGCGCCCAAGGTCGAGGTCTTCTTCGGTCAGCACCCGAACGCGGTGGGCTATGGTGACGCGCTGTTCTTCTCGCCGTCGACCGAGTGGGACCTTGCGTCCTTGCACCACGCGTACCTTGAGCTGACGCGCGTCAGCGACGTAAACGCCTACGAGGGTGCGGACGTCTCAGACGTGTACGACCTCGACTTGATCGCGGAGCGGCGGCGTTTCGCGCCGCAATACGAGGGGTCGGTCTACGCGAACAGCGCGCGACCACCGCGCTACCGCGAGCTCTTCGCTTATCTCGCTGCGCGTGGGTTTCGTGACAGCGTGCTGGACGTCGGCTGCGGCGCAGGCGCGACCTATGGCTTGCTCCGCAAGCTCTGCGCGCGCGCAGGTCGCGCGGTGCCGCGCTACACGGGGCTCGACTTCAGCCGGTCCCACATCTTTCGCGCACGCTCAAACTACCCGGCGGCGCACTTCGTCTGGGGCAGCGCGGCGGCGATGACGTGGCCGAGTGGTGCGTTCGACGTCGCGGTCGCGAACAGCGTGCTCAACTTCATCCCACCCGACGCTCAGCGCTCGGCCCTGCAGCGCCTGCTGGACGCGGCGCACGGTCGCGTGCTGACCGCGCTCTTCGCACACGACGCGGACGTCCTGCCGCGTGGGCCGAGCAGCTTCGCCCAAAAGTTCCATGACATTCGTGTCTTGGAGACCCACCTGTTGGATGCCGCGGACGTCCGCGCGTTGGCCGACGCGTGGCCTGATTGCGAGCGGGTCGAGAGGCCGATGCTGACCGCGCTGTGGCCAGATCCAGAGTCACCGGGCATGTGGCTCCGACGTGACTCGGGTGACGGCCAAGCCGAGGCGTTGAAGGCGCAATGGGGCGCTGACGCCAGCGCGCTGGCGCACGGCTTTCGAGCGGCGCACGGCCTCGGCGCGGACGCGACGGTCTTCGAGGCGACTCGCATTGAGCTATGGCCGAAAGGGGCGCGCGCGTGCCCTGCGGTGGAGCTCTTGCCCGCCGATCTGCACCAGGACGACTGGAGCGGACCGAGGCTGACGGGCGGTTGACGTTCAGCTCGCTGAGGCCACCCAGGTCATGAGCTCTTCGGCGCCCCGCAGCAGCGTCACGCCGCAATCGACGGCGCGACGCACGATCAGGTCGGCCTCGGGCCAGTCTTCCTCGACGTAGACCGCCTGCGCGGCGAGATACAGCCCCGCCTCGCGCTCGGTCGGGAGCGGCGCATCGACGACCAGGACGTCCGGCAGAGCCTCAGGCTTGAGCTTGAGGCGGGCCGCCGCGCTGCCGAGCTGACCGAGGAACTCGGTGCCTTCATAGGCGGGGCAGCGCAGCCACACACCGACGGGCGTCGCGGTCGTGCGACCGAGCCGCGCGAGGGTGTGCAGGAGGGCGTCGAACTGAGGGCCCTCGGCCCAGGGCGCAACCACAAGCACGTTGCGTGTGTTGGCCTCCACGACCTGCACGGGGCGGCCGTCAGCGCGAAAGCCCTCCTCGGCGCCATAGGGGGCGAAGTGCCGCGCGCGGTCGTACTGAATCTGGTCGAGCCCGGTCGAGCGGTAGCCGTCCGGGGTCTTCTCGAAGCCCCACTTCTTGAGGAATCGCGCCTCGTTCCGCGCCATGGTCGCCGAGTAGTCGACCTTGTTGCCCTCGAAGGTCTTGCTCCCATAGTGGTGCAGAAAGACGTCCCGCGCGATGACGATGCGGTAGCCGGCGACGCGGGCTCGGAAGCAGAGGTCGTCGTCCTCGTAGTTGCCGGTCGCGAAGCCCGTGTCGAAGCCGCCGATGCGCTCGATCAGTTCACGCTTCACGAGCAGGCACAGGCCGATGATGCGATTGACCTGCACGCTCTGGTGTCGGTTCTGCGCGCGCCAGCTGGCCGCAAACGCCTCGAGCGCGTCGACCATCTCCGGGGTCATCGCGTCTTGCGGATAGGGGACGCCCTCGATCTTTTGGATGCCCGCGACGCGGTTGCTCACGGGGCCGACGATCCCGATCGTCGGCTCGAGGTCCGCCCACCACTGAAGCTGCTCGAGCCAGCCATCGGCCACGATTGTGTCGTTGTTCAAGAAGCAGACGAAGTCGCCGTTGGACAGCGCGAGCCCTTGGTTGCAGCCCTTGGCGAAGCCCAAGTTCTTGCGGTTGAGCTGGAGCTTGATGGGCACCTCGGGGTGCTCCGCCTTGAGCGCGCGAAAGTAGTCGGCCGTGCCGTCCGCGCTGCCGTTATCGACGAGCACGAGCTCGTACGGCACATGCGTGTTGCGCAGCACGCTCTCGATGCAGCGCTGCGTGTACGCGAGCTGGTTCCACGCGAGCAGCACGATGCTCGTCAGGCGCGCGCGCGGCTCGGGGCGCTTCTGGCACACGAGCAAGTACTGGTATGCCCCGGACTCGTCCTGGAGCGTGTCCACACGCACACCCGCGTCCTTGAGCGCGGATACGATGGCGTCCGGCGCCTCGCCGCCAAACGGCACTTTGTGCATGCGGGTGACGTCGAAGGCGTTACTCGAGAAGAAGTCGACCATCGACTGCTGCGTGAAGAACCGCAGGTGCGTTCGGTCCAGAATCCCGGCGTCCTCATACTCGAAGCGACCCTCGAGCAGCGGCCCGACAACGCTCCAGTGACGGATGTTCGGCAGGGAGACGACGAGCACGCCATCGTCCTTGAGCTTGGGGCGAAGCAGCGCGAGCACCTGCGCCGGGTCGACCGTGTGCTCGAGGACGTCGGCGAACACGATGCAGTCGTAGGCGTTGTCCTCAAGCAGGACGTGAACATCCTCGACGGGCCCGCAGAAGACGCGGTCGAGCACGTCGTCGGCCATCCGTGCGGCGTGGGGAACGACCTCGATGCCGTCCACCACGAGCGTTGGGCGCTCGCGCTTGAGCCCCGCGCCGAGGCCGCCGCCCGCGCAACCGACATCGAGCACGCGCTTCGCTGCGCTCGGCACCAGGTTGCGGACCTCGGGGCGGTCGAAGCGGTAGTAGTCGGGCACCGCCTGAAGTGGGAACAGGTGGCTCTCCCAAGCGGACCATCCACCCGGACGCAGGGCGAGCAGCACGCGCTTGCCCGTGGCGTCGAGCATGCGGTCGCGCTCGCGGCGGTGCGGGGGCAGCGCGTGGGCGAGCGCGTCGCGCGCACGGACGCGAGAGGTGGGCGCGGCGTACTCACCCGGGACCACACCCGAGATGACCCAGCCGCCGTCCGACGCCTTCCGCGCAGAGACGCGCTGGAGTCCTGCCGCCGCGAGGGCTGCGCGCGCACCCGAGAGCCGCACCTCGACGGGCGCGTCTTCGGGGAGCGGCCCTCGACACACGAACAGCGCGCCGCCGGGTCGGACCCAGCGCCGCATCGCGCGGATGGCGGGCTCAAACGCCTCACCGAGCGGGCCCCAAGCGATGACCGCGGCGGCGCATCGGTCAGCGATCGGCAACGCGCTGGGCGTGCCGCCGAGGTCGGCGCCAAAGGGCCCGTCTTCGCGCGGGTCGATGGCCAGATGGTTCCGCATCGGAGCCATCGCGCGGAGGGCGGGCGCAAGCGGGCCCACGGTCGCGATGAGTCCATCCGCCGGCGTCGCCTTGAGCAGCTCAGCCAAGTCCGAAAAGAGGCGCGACGCCTCGGTCGGATCGACACCGAGCGTCTGCGCGAACGCCCGAAAGTCTGCATCGGACTGGATGCTCTCCGGTCGTGGGGGCGCGTCGTCCAAGGTCAGCTCGGGCGCCCACAGCCGCTCGATGCTGGTCGCCTCCCAGAGAGCGCGGGCGTCGTCTGGGCCGCTGGGCTGCTCATACGGGAAGACATCGCGCGCCAGGTAGTCGACCGCGGCGTCGAGCCCCGGTGAGAGGCCGCGGCGAAGCTCTGCGGGGTCCTTGAACCCGAGGCTGATGCGCTCCATGCGCCCGTGGTCGATGACCAGCGGGAAGGGGACGACGTAGCGGTGCGCGAGGTGGTACGCAAAGCGCTGGGCGCGGACGGCGTTCAAGCGCCGCGTGGGGACATCGGCCGAGAGCGCGGCGTCGATCGTCTCGGCGAGGTGCCCCGGACCGGGGTTGTTCCACACGAAGCCCGCCGTGCGATACGCAGGATTGTCGACGCACACGACGGGGCGTCCGACGGCTGACATCTCGAAGCCCGTCGACGAGCCCCAGACCAAGCCGACCGCCGCCGTCTCCATCAGCGTGTAGCTGCTGACCTGCGCCTCGGGCAGGACGATGCGGACGTTCGGGGGTAGATCGGCCCGTGTCAGGAGGTCAGCATAGCGCTGCATCGACTTGCGGCCGGCCATGCCGAGGTGGTTCGCCCGGGCGCCCTCGTTCGGATGAATGCGAACAACCAAGACCCAGTCCGGCCGTGCGCGGGCCCACTCGATGGCCTCACGCACGAAGTCGTATTGATCGGCGTACAGCGAGCGCCAGTCGGGGTCCATGAGCTGCGAGAGCATGTTGATCTCGTCGACGCTGCTCGTGAAGAGCACGGCGAGGCGCCGCGTCGGCTGCACGCCGAGCTGCTCGAAGAGCGTCCGCGTGGACGTCGCGACGGGGCTGTATGTGTACATGCCCGACTTCGCGCGGCTCTGACGACGCAGCGCCAACCATGTCTGTACGTGCTCGATCTGCGCCGCTGTGAGGGGCTGCTCCGCGAAGTCTGGCCAACGGTCGCGGAAGAAGCGGCGGCTGTAGACCGTGTGGTCACGGTAGAGCCGCAGCGTGTTGCGTCGAGCGCCGGTCTCAAAGCAGTAGAAGGGCAATCCACGCTCGGCCGCGTGGTGCTGAGCGACCTGCTCCGGCACCAAGCGCCCAAGGTGCAGGAGCATACGGTCGATGCGCGGATTGTGCGCGCTCCCCGGGAGCAGTCGGCCGAGGGCGCGGTGGACGAGGATCGCGCTCTCGACTGCGCGCTGGTAGTTCTCCAAGAAGCCCGGCGCGGGGTCGTCCATGCTCAGCATGCGCGCTGCGTTGACGGGTGAGCTGCGCGCCATCACGCCGACCGGCGCGTCGCCGTCCATCCATGCCTCGAGCGTCCGAATGTCGGTCACGGTCCTCACCGCGGCGGCGGCGGCGCGGTCCTCATCCGTCAGCCATGTATCGAGCGTGTGGTGCTCGATGCCCATCTCGTCGAGCCAGCCCTGTCGCTGCACGCACGCCGTGCAGATGTCCTCGGGCGGCAGCGTAGGCACGATGAACTGCGCGTGGCAGCCCGGCATCGCCTTGCCGCAGTTGACCCACAGGACGTTGTGCCCGTCGTTCTTGAGACCCCGCGCGAGCACCCCTGCGTGGAAGTAGTGCATAGGCCACGTCAGGTGGGTGTACAGGACAAGAAAGTTCATCGCGCGCTCCGGGGGACGTACACGCTGTTGATGTCGACGATGTCGTGCACGCTGTGGAAGCGCGTCGCGCGGGTCTCCTCATCGAGCAAAAAGATGCCGGAGTCGAGCGAGATGTTGTTGGCCGTGCCGAGGCGCCGACCGATGTAGCGATGCTGGCTCTGCCCGACGTAGTAGAAGCGGCCATCGTGGGCCAAGCCCCGCACGAAGCCGTGAAAGCTCGCGAGGACCTTCCACGAGGTGTTTCGCACCTCGCCACGCATGGAGTCCGCCCAGTGGAGCTGCCCGCCGATCACGGTCGGCGTGTGCGGCATCCACAGATCACTCACGACCGCGCCGCGCGGGGCGTGTGTGTCGAGGTCCCACTCGAGCACAGCGCCGTCGAACGCGCCGAGCTTCCAGTTGCCGCTCCGCGAGAACATCGTCGCGTACAGGCTGTTGCCGTGCGCGCAGCAGTCGTTCGGGTGGTGCTGTGGCGTGCCCGCGGCGTCGACCTTGTCACTCAGCCGAATCCGGTCGAGCATCTGGCCCGAGTCGGCGTCGACGACCCCGATCGCGTCCAACGCGGGCAACACAGCATACAGCCGGTGACGCTTCGCGCAGTAGCCGAGCCCATGCGGTCGCGAGTGCGGGGGGAGCGGGATCGTGCCGAGGGTCTCGAACGCGCCGCCCATGACTCGGATGCCGCCAACGCTGTCATCGACCAAGTAGGTCAGCTCTCCGCGACCCGCGACGATGCCGTGCGGCTGACCCGGGACGATCTTGTCGTAGCGGCGGGCGCGCAGGTCGTAGCGGTAGAGTCCACCGCCGGTCTGGGCATCATCGCGCGGGGGGTCAGAGACTGTGAAGTAGACGAGCCCCGGATGCTCGCGCACGGCGACGATCACGCCGTAGTCCTTGAGAGTGGGCGTCACGCAGAAGTCGCGGCCTGGCACGAAGCCCTGCGCCGCGAGCTGGTCGGCGATGGCGATGAAGCCCGTCGACGTAATGACGACGAAGACCTCACCCGGCGGTTCACTCCACAAGGTCGCAGGCGGCTCGATGCGCGCCCCTTCGTAGACCGCGCCGTGGTCATTCGGGTTGTTGTCGACGATGTACGCCGCCGGGCGTGGCAAGTAGGGCGTCGCCTTGGTGAACCACTCGCCTTTGCCCCAGCACACCACGCGGCGCTGCTGCGCGACCGCGGCGATCTCCGACCAGTTGAGCCAAGCGGCGTTCGACATTTCAGACCTCGGCGAGGCGGGATGTGGGCGGGCCGACGCGGCGCGCGACGAGCCACAGGTGGGAACTGCCGCCGTGCTCGGCGAGGAGCCGTTGGAGGGCATCGCCCGCAGCGGGGTCCATCACGAGCCGCTCCAGGGCCTGCTCTGCGCCCGATGAGCCAAACGCGAACGCGCCGGCCAGGACCTTCTTGCGCACGAGCTCGACGTCGAGCTGCCCTGGCGTCAGCGTCTCGAGGACAGTGAACCCGTGCGACTCCACGAGTCGAGTCAGGCTCGCCGTCGTGAAGTAGTTGATGTGCTCATGGTCGACCGTGTCGCTCGCCTCGCGGAGCACAGCGACGTCGAAGCCGCTGGCGCTCGGGCAGGTGAGCAACAGGATACCGCCGGGCCGCACCCACTGGATGCAGCGGGCGAGGAACGCAGCAGGATCGTAGAGATGTTCGATGACCTCGAAGCTCGCGAGGACATCCGCCTGCAAGCCACCGAGGTCTGCGACCTCGACCGGCGCTTCGATGACCTCTAGACCGCGCGCGCGGCACGTCGCGGCAAGGTCCGGCGTGGGCTCAAGAACTACCACACGCTCAAAGACGTCCAGCGCGCGCACGCACTCGCCAAAAGTACCGAAGCCCGCCCCGACCTCGACGAGGGCGCCGAGGCGTTGCCCTTGCGAGGCGCCTAGATAACGCTCCGCGAGCGCTCTGACCCGCTCGGCGCGCGGCGCGAAGATGTGTGCGCGTCGCTGCGCTTCAGATGCGGGGAAGACGTGCGCGTTCCAGTACGCGTAGTTCTCGCTCTGCGCGTAGAACTCACCCAGCAGCGCGTCACTCGGCCGAGGGCTCACGTAGACGGTGCTGCACTTCGAGCAAGTGTGGTAGGCGTGCGGGCGCTTGTGAAACGTCTCGACCCGCGCGTCTGCTCCACACGCGGGGCAGGGGACCTCAACGAACGAGGCGACGCGCGCTTCGAGCCACGCGATGTCATGCTCCATGGCGGCGAGCTGCCCTGCGCGCAGGCGGTCGGCCCGAATCTCGTCTTCACGGAGCATGCGCGGCCGCCTCCCGGGCTTCGAAGTCCCA
>Ga0164295_10002983_pt1 | contig 13747 bp, 14 predicted proteins | sample GEODES006metaG_FD_111798 | JGI IMG/M metagenome (GOLD analysis project Ga0164295, IMG submission 111798) | Oligotrophic lake water microbial communities from Sparkling Lake, Wisconsin, USA - GEODES006 metaG | ecosystem: Environmental > Aquatic > Freshwater > Lake | place: USA: Sparkling Lake...
CGATTGGCGGAACTTCTGCAGGGGGCGGTGGTTCATGTGCCCAAACGGCCAGGCGAACCGGATTGTACTTGGGCAGACATTTCAAAAATTAAGCGCGAGCTAAATTGGGAGCCGAAAGTGGGCATTGAGGAAGGGGTAGCCCGAATGCTGAAGGTGATCGACTACTGGAAGCAAGCCCCCGTGTGGGACACTTCTTCAATCCAAGAAGCTACTCGCACCTGGTTTGCCTTTATGAAAGGCTAGATAAAATAATGCAGATCGAGCAACTCACTCCCCCAGAACAGGCCACATACAAGCGGAAGATCAAGACTAGAGAGGAACTGCGTGCGGCCATCGGGCCTTTTCCCCGAAAAAAGAAGGTCATCATGTGCCATGGCACTTTTGACCTGGTTCACCCAGGCCACATTCGGCACCTCATCTATGCAAAAAGCAAAGGGGACATTTTGGTTGCGAGTTTAACGAGCGACACTCACATCACGAAAGCTAACTATCGGCCATTCGTTCCCCAGGCTCTCCGGGCCATGAATCTCGCCGCCCTTGAAATCGTCGATTACGTGATCATCGACGACAACCCGAAGCCCCTGGAAAGCATCCGCTTTCTTCAGCCCGATTTCTTCGCAAAGGGATATGAGTATCAAAAGGGAAGCGTTAATCCCAAGACCCAGGAGGAAATCGACGCCTTGGAAAGCTACGGCGGGGAGATGATCTTCACCCCGGGCGACATCGTCTATTCCTCCTCCCATATCATCGAGACCGGCCCGCCCGATCTGGGGGCGGACAAACTTCACGCCTTGCTGGAAGGCGAAGGCATCCCTTTTTCCGAGTTGACGAAGACCCTTGATTCCTTCCACGGGGTGAAGGTCCACGTGGTGGGCGACATGATTGTCGACTCCTACACGTACTGCACCCTGATTGGCGGAAACACCAAAACCCCGACCTTCAGCCTGCGGCACGACCAACAAGTGGACTTTGTCGGCGGGGCCGGAGTGGTCGCCAAGCACATGAAGGCGGCCGGGGCGGAGGTGACTCTGACCACCATGGTGGGAGAGGATGCGTTGGGAGAGTTTGTCCGGAAGGACCTGGAGAAGGCGGGGGTTCGCTGTGTGCCTTTGGTAAGTTCTTCTCGACAGACCACCCAGAAAAATCTCTTCACAGCCGGAGGATACCGAATGCTCAAGGTCGATAAATTGGACAATCGGCCAATCAGCGGAAAAAATATAGCATACTTTACTGAAGCAATTCGCAATACCCCGGCCGACGCCATTGTTTTTTCTGATTTTCGGCACGGCATTTTTAGCTCAGGAACGATTCCAAAACTTTCGGAGGCGTTGCCAAAAGAAGTTCTAAAAGTGGCGGACAGCCAGGTGGCCAGCCGCTGGGGCAATATCCTCGAATTTCAGGGGTTTGATCTCATTACCCCCAACGAACGGGAAGCGAGATTTGCCCTCGCGGACCAGGATTCCGTGATCCGCCCTTTGGCGTTGGAACTTTACAAAAAGTCCCGTTGCCGATTTCTAATTTTAAAATGCGGAGAGCGGGGATTGATCACATACCGTGCCCCCTCTCCCGATTTGAGATCCTTCTTCACTCTGGACAGTTTTGCGGAAAAAGTCGCCGATGCTGTGGGGGCCGGCGACGCGCTTTTGTCTTATGCCACCCTTGCTCTGGCGCGACGCGGCTGTCCCGTGATTGCTTCGGTTTTGGGATCTGTGGCGGCGGCGTTGGCCTGCGAGCGAGACGGCAACCATCCGATTGATCCGGCCCAAGCCCACAATCGGTTGGCGAAAATCCGAAAGGCAGCCCAATTCGAATGATCGGGCCCACGCGGCCTGGCCGGCCAGCTTGAACCGTCCATGAAGTGCCTCGTCGTCGGGCTGGGGATCCAAGGGCAAAAGCGCAAAAAAATCGCCGGGCGGGATGTCGTGGCCACCGTCGACCCGGTGGTGGCAGCAGCCGATTACCGTAGAATTGAGGATGTGCCTCTGGAGCGTTATGAGGCGGCCCTGTGTTGTGTTCCGGATCATCCCAAACCGGACCTCCTGAACTTTTTGCTACGCAATGGAAAGCATGTCTTGGTGGAAAAGCCTCTTTTATGTGGGAGTCGCAAAGAGTTGGAGGAACTGGTCTCTCTCTCCGAACAAAACGGCGTGGCCTGCTATACTGCTTACAACCACCGCTTTGAACCTCATCTGGTGACGATCCGGAAAATCCTTGCCTCCGGGGAAGTGGGGCGGGTTTACCAAGCCAATTTCTTTTACGGCAACGGAACCGCCAGAGATGTCCGAAATTCTCCTTGGCGAGATCGGGATCTTGGAGTGATTTCCGATCTCGGGTCTCACCTGTTGGACTGGACACTTTTTCTTTTCGGGAAGCCGGCCGGGGATCCCGAACTGTGGTCGTGCCTTCGTTGTGAAAACCTCGCCCCCGACCATGCAAAATTTGCCTTTCGCGGAGCTCCTTCTTTGGAATACGAAGCTTCCCTTCTTTCTTGGAGAAACACCTTTCGGCTGGATCTGTGGGCCGAAAAAGGATCCCTCCATGTGGACGGTCTCTGCAAATGGGGGCCCAGCCGCCTCACGGTGCGAAACAGGGTGCTGCCCAGTGGTCGACCCCAAGAGCGCGTGCAAACGATGGAAAAACCTGATCCCACCTGGGAGGCGGAGTATCAGCATTTTCGGGGCCTCTGCCGCCAGCCAAGCCACAACTTGGCCAACGACATCTGGATTCAGGAAATGTTGGGTTCGCTCCGCGGGCAGATGAAGCTGTGAAAATTGGTTTTGCCGGACTTTCCCATCTCGGGCTCGTGTACGGGCTCGCCACTGCCGAACAAGGCTTTCAAGTTCACGGCTTTGACCCCGATCGCGCTCTGGTGGGAGCTTTGGGCCGGGGGGAATTTTCCGTCAATGAACCTGGCCTGGACGAGCTGGCTCGGAAAAACCGACCCCGAATTTCGTGGCAGGCTGATCCCGGAGCGCTCAGGGATTGCACCCTCGTCTTCTTATCCCTCGATGTGGCCACGGATTCTCGGGATCGCAGTGATACCCGGCCGCTGGAACGGCTGATGCGACTCACCCTGCCCTCCTTGAGGCCCGGGACCGCGGTAGTTCTTCTGAGCCAGGTTGAGCCTGGATTCAGCCGCCGCAAATTTCTTCCCTTGTGCCAAAAAGCCGGCCTCCGAGCTTTTTACCAGGTTGAAACACTTGTTTTTGGACGAGCTGTGGAAAGGGCACTGCAGCCAGAACGGTTCGTGGTGGGGGCGGAGGACCCGCACTCTCCCTTGCCGGAGTCCTTGCAAGCCTGGCATGCAAGGTTTGGCGGTCCGGTGCTGGTCATGGGCTTGGAAAGCGCGGAACTCTGCAAAATCGCGATCAACTTTTTTCTTGTTTCCAGTATTTGCACCACCAACACCCTGGCGGAAGCCGCTGCTTTGGCCGGGGCGGACTGGGCGGAAATCGCGCCGGCTCTCCGGCTGGATGCCCGGATTGGTCCGCATGCCTACCTGCATCCCGGCCTTGGGATTGGCGGAGGCAATCTGCCACGGGATTTGCAAACCCTCCGGCGTCTCTCAGGAGCGAAAAGCCCCAGCCTTGCCTTGGTCGATGCATGGCACCACTGCTCGCAATATCATCGCGAATGGGCGATCCGGGCCTACCGGCGTTTGCTGCAAGAGGCACGTTTGGAGCCCCGCAAGGCGACGGTTGCGGTCTGGGGGTTAGCCTACAAGGAAAACACGGCTTCCTTGAAAAATTCACCTGCCCTTGGCTTTCTTCGGAAGGCGCCGGCAGCCCGCAAAACAGTTTTTGACCCCGTGGCTCGCCTGCCAAAAAAAATTCCCAGGGTTCATCGGGTTGACGAAATGATGGAGGCTTGTCGCGGAGCCGATGTGCTGGCGATTCTCACCCCATGGAACCTGTTCCGGCAGGCCGACCCCAGCAAAATTCTGCAAGTCATGAAGCGGCCCCTGGTGATGGATCCTTACCGTGTTTTTTCTCCCGAGCGGTGGAAAGGTTTGGGCGCCCGCCTGGCCACCCTGGGGCGCAACTGAACGGTGAGCCTGTCCAATCCTCTTCCGCTCGGTTCGCCTATCTGCCGGCGGGCGTTGGTTCTGGGGGCTGGGTTTGTCGGGGGGGAGGTGATCCGCCGTTTGGCCGGCCGGGGATGGGAGGTGCAGGGAACCCGCAGCCGTGATCTGGACCTGACCGGCCAAAACGCGTGGGAAAAACTTTCCCGAATGCTACGCCAGGGGGACACGCTGGTTTTTGTGGCGGCCAAGGCCCCGGTAAAAACCCCCGAGATCCTCGTGGAAAACCTGCAGATGGCCCAAAACGTATTGCGGGCGTGCCAGAAAACCCCTCCCGGTCATCTCGTCTATGTCAGCTCGGACGCTGTCTATGCCGACGGGCCTTGCCCACTTTCCGAGGACTCCCCGGCCGCGCCCACCTCCCTGCATGGCGTGATGCATTTGACCCGAGAGCTGATGATGAAAACCCTGCACCCCGTCCCCCTGGCGGTTGTGCGACCCACCCTGATTTTTGGGGAGGAAGATCCGCACAATGGTTACGGTCCCAACCAGTTTCTGCGACTGGCCAAGTCGGGCAAGCCCATCCGAATTTTCGGGAAAGGGGAGGAGCAGCGGGATCATATCCATGTTGGGGATGTGGCGGAAATGATTGCCGAAATCGTGGTCCGAGGTCGGACCGGAATTGTCAACGCGGTCACGGGGGAAACAACCTCCTTCCTCGCTATCGCGGAAAAAATTCGAAAAAAGTGCCCGGTGAGGATCGAATTCGTAGAGCGTTTGGGACCGCCTCCGCATAACGGCTACCGGGCCTTTGCCGCCGCCAAAACAAAGGCCCTTGTTCCCCGCCTCATCCTACATAGGTTGGATGAATATATTTCCATCCAGACCCGGAAGGAATAAAAAGACTCAGTGAAACCACAGAATCATCTTACCCTTTTACAAAAAGGGCTTCTCGTGAAGCCCAACCTCGAAAAGCTCGGCCGGAAACAGGCGGTTCGGTTGCTGGAGCAGATGATCCGGTTGCGCACGCTGGAGGAAACCCTGATGAGGGAATACCACCCCGCCAACGAAATGCGGTGCCCGGTTCACTTTTGTCTTGGTCAAGAGGCGGTGCCGGCAGCCCTATCGTTGGTTGTCCAAGAGGGGGATTTTGTTTTCAGCCATCACCGCTCACACGGTTATTTTTTCGCCAAAGGGGCCCCCTTGGGGAGTCTGGTGGCCGAGCTGTATGGCAAGAAGGATGGTTCAAGCGGGGGGCGGGCCGGGTCCCAAGATATCTCCCACTCCGAAAAACGGTTTTTCAGCGGCGCCATCCTGGCGGGCGCCACCAGTATTGGCATCGGTACTGCTTTGGGGATGCGTTTGCAAAAAAAACCGGACATCGTGTTTTGCGGCTTCGGGGAGGCCTGCACCGAGGAGGGGGCCTTTTGGGAAGGCCTGAATTTGGCTGCGTCCAAAAAGCTTCCGGTGGTTTTTCTTTGCGAAAACAACCGCTACAGCACTTTTTCCGATTGGCATGCCCGGAACGCCGATGTCCCTCTGCTGGATAAAATCAGGAGTTTTGGCGTTGAGGCCACGCAGGAATTCGGAAACGACGCCGCCATGGCCCTTGCGGGAATCCAAGCGGGCGCCCGGCGGGCCCGGGCGGGGCGCGGACCCGTGTTTCTGGAATTTTTGACTTATCGGTGGTGCGCCCACGTGGGGCCGGAAGACGATTCCGCCAACCGATACCGGGGCAAACAGGAAATGGCGTTTTGGAAAAAAAACTGCCCGATCCAACTCCTGAGAGAAGCCATGGAGAAACGCGGTTGGACGGATGCGCGGCTATTCCGTGCCCTCGAACAAAAAGCGGAAAGCGAAATGGCCGGATATTTGCGCCTGGCGCAAAAAGCACCGTTTCCCCGGGTGACGAGCTGGCGCGAAATGAATGAAAGCCCGGAAAAAGTCCATCCGGAAATCCCGGATGAAAAAAAATTCCGCCCGGACTTCGATGCGAAACAAGCTGATGCCTTCCTCACCTCCTACTAATTCCCCCATGTCTCCTTCGGGCGATTCCAGACAGATCACCTACGCGGAAGCCATCAACGAGGCCACGAGGCAAGCCATGGCATTGGATCCCCAGGTGGTGGTAATGGGCCAGCTTGCTGACACCCCGGCCGGGATTTTCGGCACCACCACCGGATTGGCGGAGAAATTCGGACGCCAGCGGGTCATGGATTTTCAGGTGGCGGAACATGCCATGACCATGGCGGCCATGGGGGCATCCCTCACGGGAATCCGGCCAGTGGTGGTCCACCAAAGGCTCGACTTCATGATTTATTCCCTCGACGCCATCGTAAACTGGCTCTCCCTGTGGTATTTCAAGTCAGACCAAAAATCCTGCATGCCGGTGACAATTCGCGCGGTGGTGGGGAAAGGCTGGGGCCAGGGGCCCCAGCATGCCAAGAGCCTCCACGCCTGGTTTTCCCACCTGCCGGGTCTGCGGGTTGCCGTCCCGGCAACGGCTTTCGACGCCAAAGGTCTGCTTTTGGAAAGTATTTTCAGCCAGATACCCACGATCCTGATCGAGGGCCGGTCCCTTTTTTCCATGAAGGATACCGTGCCGGAAAAACCCTATCGCATTTCCTTCGGCAAAGGAGCCTTTCGCTCCCGGGGGAAGGATTGCACCTTAGTCTGCCTGGGCATGATGGTTCCGCTGGCTTGCCGGGTGGCGGAAACCTTATCCCAGCAAGGGGTGTCGGTAGAAGTGATCGACCTGAGGACGATTTCGCCTTGGGATGAGGAGATGGTTTCGGATTCGGTCCGGCACACCGGGCGACTGGCCGTCATGGATCCCGGTTGGCAGTCATTCGGATGTTCTGCGGAAATTATCAGCAGGATTTCCGAAAGAAACCATCGTGACCTCCGGTCGGCTCCCCTTCGCCTGGCCTTTCCGGACAGTCACGTGCCGATGAGCCAAGCCTTGGAGGATTGTTTTTATCCTTCCGAAGAAAAAATTGTCCGGCACATCAAGGACTGGCTGGCATGAAGAACGGCATCGGACCTCTCTTCGACGTCAGCGATCGAGTCGTGGTGATCACCGGGGGAGGGGGGTACTTGGGCCAAGCGATTTGCGAAACCTTGGCCGGGCAAGGAGCCCGGGTTTATTCGCTCCGCCGGTCCGTCTCCGTTTCCCGGAACTCCCCGTCGATCGCCGGCCTCACCCACTTGCCTTGCGACGTTCGCCAGCCGAAGGATTTTGCCAAAACCCTGGAAAAAATCCTGAAAAAGGAAAAAAAAATCGACACCTTGATCAACAATGCGAACGACACACAAAGGGAAAGATGGGAAGAGTTGAACCTGAAAAAATGGAGAGATGGGTTCCGTGGATCCCTCGACCATTACTTCAGTTGTGCCCAGGTGGCTTTGCCCTATCTCGTGAAATCGGGCTCCGGGGTGATTGTCAATGTCGCCTCCATTTTTGGTTTTTTGGCGCCGGATCAGCGGGTTTACCCGAGGGATATCCGGGGTCCGACGGCCCACCATGCCGCCGCCAAAGCAGGGATCATTCAACTGACCAGATACCTGGCGGTGAAATTTGCCAGTTGCAACCTGCGGGTGAATTCCATCTCTCCGGGCTGGTTTCCCAAGCCTGGAAGCAGGGAGAGGCCCGCCTACCTACGGCGGATCGCCGAAAAGATTCCCCTGCAAAGGATCGGTCGGGCACCCGAGATCGGGGGCCCGGTGCTGTTTCTCGTTTCCCGGGCTTCGGAATACATGACCGGCCAAAATCTTGTGGTGGATGGCGGTTACTCCACCTGGTGAATCGATGGATATCGGCTTAAAGGGAAAAAAGGCCTTGGTGACCGGCGCCAGTCGCGGGATCGGCCGAGGTATCGCCCGCGTCTTGGCACAGGAGGGGGCGGAGCTGATTTTGGTCGCCCGGGATGAGGCGCGCCTCGAAGAGGCCAAAAAAAATCTTCCCGGGGCAGGGAATCATTCGGCCCTGGCCCTGGACCTGATGAAGCCCGACCACCTGCAAAAGTTAGTGGGATTCATGGAAACCCGCGGATCCCCCGAGATATTGGTGCACAATCTTGGCGGATCCCTGGGGGTCACCGACCCGTTCGCTTCCGCAGAGGAATGGTCCAAGGTTTGGCATTTCAATTTGGGGATCGGCCACGAGATCAACCGAAAGATTGTTCCTCTCATGGCCAGCAAAAAATGGGGCCGAATCATCCATGTTTCCACCTTGGCCACCCAAACCCATGAAGGAAATCCCGCCTACATCGCCGCGAAATGCGCCTTGAACGGTTATGTGAAGTGCCTAGCCCGGGAGGTGGCCCGGCACAACATCGTGGTGGCTGCAGTCTCTCCGGGAATCATCCGGATTGAGGGAAGGTATTTCGCCAATCTGGAAAAGGAAAAACCGGAAGAATTTAGCGCTTATTTAAAAAACCATCTTCCGATGATGCGCCTTGGGGAGGTTGGCGAGGTGGCCAACGTGGTGGCTTTTCTCTGTTCCGAAAAAGCCTCTTTCATGACGGGCTCCAATGTAAGTGTCGACGGTGGGGGCCGGTGATATGAGAATTCTTCTCGTGGGTGGTGCAGGATACCTGGGCCAGGGGCTGGCCGGTTATTTCCGCAAAAAAAAGCATACGGTCATGATTTGGGACCAAAAAGAGGACCTGTTCAAACTTTCCCCCCGCGTGCTCGCCTCCAAAAAAATCGATCTTCTGGTCAACCTGAGCCTTTGCCACAGCCGCCAACACGCCCGGTATCAGCTGGAAAGCCCCGCGGAGACCGTCAACGTTTTCGGCGCGCGACACCTTGCAAAAATCCTGCAAAAAACCGAGATAATGTGGATCCAGATCTCCACCCGCGAAATTTTTCCAGCTATTTACCGCCGAGAGGACGTGTCGGAAACACGCTTTTCCTACCGGCCGAGATTTTTGGTCGACGAAACGTATTCTCCCCATCCGCAGAACTTTTACGGAAAAACCAAATTGATGGCGGAATTTTTTGCGGAATCCCATCCTTGGGGGAATGTGATTCGCCTGACCTCGCCTTATACCGATGACGACCATCCCATGGGCGGCTGGGTGTTGCGGATCCTTAAAAATATCGCCGAGAGAAAACCAGTGACCCTAAGCGGAACCGGGAAGCAGTTTCGGGACCCCCTGCATGTCGACGACTTGGGCAGCCTGATGGAAAATATGTTTTTGCAAAGAATCCAGGGGGAAATGTTCCACGCCGGGGGCGGACACCGGAACATTCTGTCTCTCCGGCAGTTTGTCTCCGCGGCCGGTCACACCGGGCGGATCCAATACCAGGGGCCGGGAGACTTTGGTTTCGGTTTTGACAACGCCAAGGCGGCCAAACTTTTGGGGTGGAAGCCCGCCATTGATATTCGGAAAAAGATCCCCGTCATCCTGCGCAACATCCGAAAAAACCTCCCCGGCGGGATAAAAAGATGAGAATTTTGCTGACCGGATCGGAAGGCTTTATCGGATCCCATTTGACCGAAGCCCTGCTGACCCAGGGTCATGCGGTCACGGCCTTCGTGCTGTACAACTCCTTTGGCCTGCATGGATGGCTGGATCATCTCGATGCCCGTCCAAAGGGCTCCCTGAAATTCTTTATGGGGGATGTCCGCGATCCCCACGGTGTCCGGGAAGCCATGCAGGGGTGTGATGCCGTGCTCCATCTGGCCGCCCTGATCGGGATACCCTATTCCTACCATTCTCCCGACACCTACGTGGACACCAACATCAAAGGCACGCTGAATATCCTGCAGGCGGCCCGGGAACTGGGTGTAAAAAAGGTCATCCACACCTCCACCAGCGAGGTCTATGGAACAGCCCGATTTGTGCCCATCACCGAGGATCATCCGCTCCAGGGGCAGTCCCCATACTCCGCCACCAAGATCGGAGCCGACCAGCTTGCCCTCTCTTTTCACAGCTCGTTCGGACTGCCCGTAACCATCCTCCGTCCATTTAACACCTACGGACCTCGCCAATCTGCCCGGGCTGTCATTCCCACGATCGTTACCCAGATCCTCAAGGGTAAAAAGGAGATTTCCCTAGGCTCAACCCACCCTACACGGGACCTCAATTACGTGGAGGATACCGTGGACGGCTTCATCAAGGCTCTGGCAGCACCTAAAATCGAAGGAGAGGTGATCAACCTCGGATCTGGGTTTGAGATATCCATCGGCAACCTCGCCCATATGATCGCGGAACTGATGGGGACAAAGATCTCTATAAAAGAATCCTCCGAAAGAGTTCGTCCTACCGATAGTGAGGTTGAAAGACTCCTTGCCGACAATCAGAAAGCGAAAGATCTGCTGAAATGGAGCCCAAAAAATAGTGGGTTAGCTCGACTAAGCCAAGGTCTTGCCCAAACAATCGAATGGTTTCGTAATCCCGATAATCTCAAAAAATATCCAAGTGATCACTACGTCGTTTAAACAAAAGTCCATATCAGTAAAGAGCTCCTTGGCAGACCAGGTGATTCACGCTTTGCGCGAAGTTCTCTCTGATACAGCTAAAACGTATCCTCTGCATGAACCGACTTTCCATGGAAACGAGTGGAAATATGTCAAAGAATGCCTCGATTCCACTTTTGTTTCTTCCGTGGGCAAGTTTGTGGATCGATTCGAAGCCGACCTTGCTAGCTACACTGGCGCCAAGTATTCGGTGGCTGTAGTCAACGGAACCGCCGCCTTACATATTGCCCTAAAACTGGCTGGGGTAGCGACGGGTGACGAGGTTCTCGTGCCAGCTCTTACGTTCGTGGCAACGGCCAACGCTGTCACCTACTGCGGTGCGATCCCCCATTTTGTGGATAGCGAGGAGCGTACTCTTGGCGTAGATACCGGGAAACTGAGAGAGTACCTGAGTAGTCACACCGAACAACGGGGAGGACATTGCATCAATCGTACCACTGGGCAGGTGATACGCGCACTCGTTCCCATGCACACCTTTGGACATCCGGTGGATGTGGATGGCCTGCTGGCCTTAGCCCATGATTTTAATATTGCCCTGGTCGAAGATGCCGCTGAGTCCTTGGGCAGTTACTACCATAGCCAGCACGCTGGCACATTTGGTCTGATGGGCACACTTAGCTTCAACGGTAACAAGACCATCACCACTGGGGGTGGGGGTGCAATTCTGACCAACGACACGGCATTGGCAAAAAGGGCAAAGCACTTGAGCACCACCGCCAAGCTCCCTCACGATTGGGAATATCAGCACGACGAAATTGGCTACAACTACCGTTTGCCCAACCTGAACGCCGCCTTGGGCTGTGCCCAGTTGGAGCAGCTACCCGCGATGCTCGCATCTAAAAGAGAGCTGTTTGATCGTTACAAGACTGCTTTTGCGTCCGTTGCGGGCTTGAAGTTGATTCAGGAGCCGGAGCAGTGCCAAAGCAACTACTGGCTACAAACGATTATGTTAAACTCTGAGGTAGCGGGCCAAAGAGATGAAATATTAAAAGCCACGAACGACGTGGGGATCAGGACCCGACCAGCCTGGAACCTACTTCATGCCTTGACGCCCTTTCAATCAGCTCCTCGAATGGATCTTGCGGGAGCTAAATCGCTTTCTGAACGGCTGATCAACATCCCAAGCAGTTCCCGCCTCGCTTCATTGAACACCTGAAAAAGCCCACGATCATTCTTCTCGGGGCAGGTGGGCACTCTCGTGCTTGTATCGATGTCATCGAACAGGAAGGCCACTTTCAAATTAACGGCTTGATCGGTTTGCCAGAGCAACGGCATACGCAGCACTTGGGTTACTCCGTTATTGGCACAGACGAAGACTTGCCACAACTCGTCAAAAACCACCCATTTGCGCTCGTCACTATCGGCCAACTGCAATCGCCCGATCCTCGGATACGTCTCTGCACGCAAGCACTCAAACTTGGATTCCAGCTACCAGTACTCATTGCCCCTACCGCCCGTGTCTCCCGTCACACCACCATCGGCCCAGGCACAATTGTCATGCACGGAGCCATTGTGAATGCAGGCGCCAAGATCGGGAGCAACTGTATCATCAACTCACGCGCACTGATTGAACACGACGCGATTGTGGAGGACCACTGCCACATATCCACTGGATCCATTCTCAACGGGGGGGCAGCCGTTGGTTCGGGTAGTTTTATTGGAAGTGGCAGTGTCATTAAAGAAGGCATTACACTTGGCAAACGTTGCATTGTGGGAATGGGTCTTTCTGTAAGACACAATCAAGCGGATCATTCTCTTTTTGTTGGTAATGGCAAGTCATGACAAGTCGGACCCTCATCATCGCCGAAGCTGGCGTTAACCATAATGGTGACCTCGAATTAGCGAAGAAGCTGATCGATGCCGCCGCCGAGGCGGGGGCGGATATTGTAAAGTTTCAAACCTTTAACGCCGACCGGCTTGTAGCCAGCACTGCCAGAAAAGCCGCCTACCAAATACAGACTACCAATAACAGAGAATCTCAGCACGAAATGCTTCGTCGTCTGGAGCTCACAGAGGACATGCACAAGGAACTCATCGCCCACTGTGCGGCGCGCAACATTGGCTTCTTCTCCACTGGTTTTGACATCAAAAGCGTCGATCTCCTGCTGAGTTTTGGTCAGAATCATTTCAAGATTCCTTCCGGCGAAATCACCAACTTGCCTTACCTGCGCCACATTGGCCAACTTGGCCGGCCCGTTATCCTTTCCACCGGAATGGCGACAATGGATGAGATCGGATCAGCCATCCAAATACTAGAAAACTCCGGAACTCCAAAAACTACAATTACCGTACTTCACTGTACGACCGAGTATCCAACTCCCATGCCAGAGGTGAATCTTAGGGCAATGATTTCCATCCGTGACAAGTTTGAAGTTAAGGTCGGCTTCTCTGATCACACTCTCGGAATCGAGGTGGCCATAGCCGCTGTGGCTATGGGTGCGACTTTGATTGAAAAGCATTTTACGTTAGATCGCCAAATGCCTGGCCCAGACCACAAAGCCAGCCTCGAGCCCTCGGAGCTAAAGTCCATGGTGACCGCTATTCGGAACATTGAAGTAGCTCTGGGAGACGGGGTTAAACGGCCCACCCCAAGCGAGACCAAAAACATCGCGGTTGTGCGCAAATCGATCATTGCCAGTAAGTCGATTCAGCTCGGCGAGGTATTTACCACCAAAAACCTCACCACTAAACGCCCCGGAACTGGCATTTCGCCCATGCGTTTTGACGAAGTGTTAGGCAAGAAAGCTCGTCGAAACTTTGCAGAAGATGACCTGATCGAGATATGAGAAAAATCTGTGTCATCACCGGCAGTCGAGCCGACTACGGTCTTTTGAGTGTATTGCTTAGGGAAATCAGAAAGAGCCAGAACTTTAAGCTTCAACTGATCGCTACCGGATCACACTTTTCAAGAAAATTTGGCCTAACGTACCGTGAAATTCTGAAGGACGGTTTTAAGATCGACGCCAAAGTAGACATGAAAACGAATAGCGATTCTGCTGAGGGGCTTGGGGCATCCATGGCCATTGGGCTGAAGGGGATAGCAAGAGCCTTGGTCAAACTTCGCCCGGACATTCTCATTCTTTTAGGGGATCGCTATGAAACCATGTGCGCGGCAGCTGCGGGCGTAATCTCAGGAATTCCAATCGCCCATATTCATGGTGGTGAGTTGACGGAAGGTGCTTACGATGACGCCTTTCGGCACGCCATCACAAAAATGTCACAGATTCATTTTGTTTCCA
>Ga0164295_10002984_pt1 | contig 13747 bp, 13 predicted proteins | sample GEODES006metaG_FD_111798 | JGI IMG/M metagenome (GOLD analysis project Ga0164295, IMG submission 111798) | Oligotrophic lake water microbial communities from Sparkling Lake, Wisconsin, USA - GEODES006 metaG | ecosystem: Environmental > Aquatic > Freshwater > Lake | place: USA: Sparkling Lake...
ATGATGGAGAGGATGATGACTATGAACTATGCAACCTCCACTGCGACTATAGAAATGTTCAGGATAGGATTGTTATCATCAAGCCTTCCAATCATCAGTCAGAAGATTTTACAACTGCGTTCATTAAAATTCATGCATTTAATCTCACTGCACCAAACAGATTGTCCTACACAGCGGCACTAGTAGTGCAGAATATATCTTTGTTCGGAAGCCACCAGTAGACATTGAACTATAAAGAGCTTTATGGATACATAGGATGAGGTAGTGATAGAAGTGAATAGAGGTGATGCTGTGTAAAGATCAACGTTATTCTGTAGCTATAGTCAAATTTAAGGTAACTGTTATTATCATTTTGTTTGCCGTTATTATGACCCCAAACCTGTAAATGCACACATAACACTTCGGTTTAATTTCTTACACTACGACAACACCTGATACTACTACCTAAACTAACAATTTAATGTGAATGAATTTAATTGTGCTTTTCTATATAATCATACCTCTAGATATTACACTCAGATTATCGAGCGTATACAGTCCTCGAGACGAAATGAACATTTTTGGGTTCACTACTATAATTAAAATCATCAGCTGATGATTGCATGCGAGTATTTGTCACCGTCGTTTCAGGAGGTGTTCGAGACTGCTCCGTTGCATAAATCAATTGATGATGTTCAGATTGATAGATATCAATCACCAAATAAATGAGAAGTGCTAATGGCAAGATTAAATTGGTAAATATTAGCTTTTGATTTAATCCCGAAACAGCAATCGCTCCTATCATGAAAACTGTCAATACTTGAATTGACTTCACTGATTTCACTATAGGCCTTTTATGTTTCTGCTTCACATTGTATATGTAAGCATCACTTATGTTATCATTATTTAATCGAATTACAAAGTAATTATCGCATATATTTGCAACAGATAGTGATACTTGACTTATCTCATAGTCATTGCAGTAGTTGAGGGAGGATCTCCGAATGCTTGAATGACGACAGCATTGTGGATGCCCATAGTGAAACCCAACAGGGAGGCGAGTCCAATTACTTCCATGCTTTGAAAATCAGTGAATTCATACCGAGTATAAGTTGATAGAGAGCCAATGTAATTTCCAAACAGAAGCCAGATTGATACAGTTGATGATGATTGAAATTGTACGATCGCTTTACTGCCGACAATACCAATGTGATGGTAAGCCCACCAATAAAGAAGAACACGATAGTAGAAAGCATAGCAAGTATTCCTTTTTGGTCGATCAGAGTTGATAAGCTTGTTACGACAATATTTCCAGTGATAGAAGCTGGAAAATCCAGATCAAATTATTATATCAATATATCCACCGATAAAGACAGAATTTCTGTTGCTGAATGCTCTGTTAAATGGTGGAAGTTGGTAGGCCTCAAATTGATGTTGACAGCACGAGATTCTGACATAAGTCACAGAGAATGTTTATATATAATGGAAAAAGCGTCATTGAAATTCTTATTCATTACTTCATGACAAACTAATGTTGGCAATTATGCTGATCTGAAGGAGACTGATTGGTTTACTTAAAATTTTAATAAATATCTCAGAATGGTCGTGGGTACAATCTAAGGTAATCCATGAAAGCTTTTAGAAAGTGTGACGTTATATCTACAACACAGAAATCTACAGCCACTGTATTTTATTCATACATTTCTGATCCGGAATAAGTAGCATTCCTCGTTCTGGCCTCCATTAGCATCATTCAAAAATAAATACACTTCATTCGATCCCGATTGCACACCACTGAAGATCAGTCTCAGATATGCATTCCCGTTTCCAGCTACATCCACCAATGGAGCTCTAGAAATGATCATAAAGTCGGATGATCGTATATAAGTTACATTCAGATGATCATGATCAACATCACTAACAACATCTATTTACTTCAATTACAAATGTAGAAATCATCAAAACAACACAATAGAACCAACAACTTACTTTACTCTCATAAGAGATTCATTACTAGAGCTAAGGACAAACTTTCTTGACATATCCCAAGGATTTTTAAAGATTATCTTTTTATGTAATGGAGCACATGTTGATACTTCGACATCATAGGTACGCATGATAGCTGGACTAGTCGATGAGATCATAACTAACCATGCACTGATCAACTCCCTGGAATCGACATCTACTAAATTAACTTGAATTTGTCTATAACCCACAACTTTTGGGTTGATATGTATAGAAACCCTATTATAAGCCCCTGGGACTAATTGGAATACAGTCTCTGGTTTGAATCGCAACGTGTCAGCAGCAGAGGATAATTCAAATGCTTTCGCTCGTCTGGCAAATCGATCTCCTCGAATCACTAGATCAGATGAAGCAGTGCTACCGACCGTACTGTGAATATCTAATCGTTGTCGTGTCTGTACTACCACTTGCCAGATCTAGAGATTGATAGGAGATATAAATATTATGAAAATAGCTTTATAAATCAGTTAACATCATATAGATACATTTACATATCGACGTAAATGTAAATAAATTAAAAAATATATTCTCAATAGGTGTGCGTATCTATTACCTCATGTAACTGACATTGATAAGGATCATTGTAGATAAGTAGATAGAAGTATCCGGTGAAAGGAAAAGCACCACATCTATATCTCATCATCACATCTAATGCACCTGAACCAACGAAGAAATCTTCATTTGTTGGTCCCCATTCAACCACAACTCTACTCTGTAACTCCTCTTGATTATTCAACGAAGCACCAATTGTTCGCTCAACACAATGAATAAATTTCGAATTATTCGTGAATTCTCCTGGATAGATACTCATATTCTCATGTCCTATAATTTGTATTCTTCTCTTCATTATTGAATTCTCAGGCTCTTGAAATCGAAGTACACGATGCAATATAAATGGCCGTGGACAGACTAATACTTTTAAAATCGATATGACATGTCCATGAGTACCTGAAATAAATTTCACTTCGACAACTTTCCTTGGTTCTTCATCATCACGATCAACAACATCTTTATTTTTTCTATAATGATCATCATCATCATCACCATTATTATTGTCTTTACTATCAAATTTACTCTCTTTCTCCTTGCTCTTCGTAGACTTTGACTCTGCATTACTACCACTAATATTAGTTAATCGTTTCCGTTTACTTAATTCACTACTACTTCTCTCCTCAGGTACATATGGGATCAATGTCATGAAAGAAAACGGGATGTAAAGAGTCTCATGCGGTAAGAGCACCACTTGTATATTCCCCTCGCCTATCTTATCAAACAGCTCCACTTCGATAGGCTCACCTCCATACTCACCAGCGGAAGGTCTGAATTAATATAACACATCAATCATATTACTCATCGTTAAAATGGATATATAGCAAATATCTATGTATTTACATGCAGTACAAGTACCATAAATGTTATAGGGAAGAATTATAGTAGTAGTAGTAATAATAATAATAATAATAATAGTAGCAGTAACCATGTAATGTGTGATAATGTGATTCACACATATACATATATTTTGAAACTCTACTGGGTACTTCTTTACCTGCATGTACGTCTTAGATGAATCCATTCATCAAATGCAGTCACAAGACGTAACTCAGGATCATTGATTTCAATCTGAAATCGTTCTTCATGTGCAAAAGGATTCGTCACGGCGTATTCAAAGAAACAAGTCTTACCAAATCGTGGATAGATACGAATCGTATGAGCTAATGAATGTGATAAAACTCGTTGTAGAAGCATTTGTTTCTGGCTTTGACGATACCAATTTATGAGTGTTAAGGATTCTAAATGATCCTGTTAAACAGAAATTTAATCTATTAGTTATGATGGTTAACATCATGATTATCATCATTATCATAGTTATCATCATCATCATTATTATCCTCATCATAACTAGTAAGAATCACAACATAATCACCATCAAGTCTAATCATACCTTGAAGTCTCCATCTGGTTGCACCACTCCACCATTCATGAGCATTCTACGAGCCATCCTGGGAGCATTATAAGCATATCCCCCACCCTTCCCTTTGAGTCGATTGACTTGATGCATCTGCAGTCTTTGGACATCATGTTCACTATTCACAGCTTGATCCATAATTTTCCCTTGTTCTAAGATATACATTCCAAGCTTTGAAAACACTTCTAATAAAGCAGTCCTTCGAACACTACCAGTGAATGTAGGGTCATATTGTTTGAATAATCCTTCCACATCAATACCTTTCTTAGATAATATACGACCAAAGCTACGAATCTTTTTTTCAAGTGATCGAATCTCTGGATCAGTAGAGAAAACATACTCTTTGATGGAAATAACTTCTTTATCATCATCAGTAATTGATACAGGAAGTTTAATAATTTGATTTCCTTCAATATAGCGTAATAATGCTGATACTCTGATCATCTTTGAATCATGCATTAATGGTTCTAGCAATAGAATAACTTCATTCTCAGGTAATGTATCGAACACATCTTCTCTACGTAGTAAGGTCTTAAATGTACTAAGCCCAATTAGCCCATCTTCATCATCATCAAGGTAAGCTAGTAAAGCACTAATACTACCATCAACTTGAGAGATTCGTTTCACATGTCGTATAAATAATTCTTTTGCATAATCTTTATCGAAACGAGAAGATCCTTTAATCATATCAGATGATGATGATGATGATTTCAATGTGCGATTACTAACTTTACCATCCTTAACATAAGAATGAAATTCTTCGATTGAAATTGTACCATTATCATTCTTATCAATAGTCTTCATCAATTCATTCACTTCATTAGATGTTATACTTTGAAATCCTGGTAAGACTTGAAATACTTTTATCAACTCATCTTTTGATAATTCGTCATTTTTATCTTTATCAATAAGTTGGAATGCTTGTTGAAATGATAATCCTTTTTTTTCTGCTTGCTGAAATGTATTTCGTAATCGTTCAATTAATGAGATGTTATGACTGCTTTTATTTTTGTTATCATCTGTTGTTGTACTCATTTTTATAGAATCATCATTAGAATCGTGATCAGCGATATCGTTATTATTAACATTCATAACAAAATGCTCAAATTCATCAAATGTAATCTGTCCATTCCCATCTTCATCAAGTTGCTTCATAAGATCTTTGATATCTTGTTCTTTAATATCTTTGAAGCTAGGCATTTTTTTAATTGCATCAGCTAATTCTTGACTTCCAATTGATCCACTTTTATCTTTATCTAAATGTCCAAAAATACTTCTTAAAGTGACTCCTTTTTCTACTACACCTGTCATTGTTTTACGTAAAATCATAGCAACTTTATAAGCATGTTTCATACGACGATCATTTAAACATTTATTAACTCTATCAGTAAAATATTGAACAAATTCATCAATTGATATTAATTTATCACCATCTTTATCAAAATGATTAATCACAGATTCAATATCATTCATTGTAATTTCATCAAATGTGCCTAATGATTTCAAACCTTTTTCTAACTCATTACTATCTAATTGACCACTATTATCTGTATCTAAATGCTTGAATATATCTTTAATGGATACTTTTTTTTGTGTTGCAATTGCAAATATTTTGGTCATTCTTTGAATAATATTTGGTGAGTAATCAGTAATATTCAATAAAGCAAAGAATTCTCTCAATTGAATATCACCATCACCATCAACATCAATTTTCTTTATTAATAAAGGTATTTGTTTCTTCCAATTAGGAATATTATTGAAGATACCCAGCTTACTTAATCCTTCCATTAGTTCTTTCTTTGAAATCGAACCATCACCATCCGTATCGAAATGACGAAACGATTCGATTACCTCAGCACCATTAGTTTGAATCTTCTCAAATAATATTCGAAGAATTTCTTCAACATCTACAGGTTTCACAACTACCGCTACTGGTTTGCTAATCTCTGCTGCTGTGTCAATAAATGTTAGATCTGAAGCTTTGTAAGGAACACCCAAATAGTTCAACACTTGAGCTGCAGTAATCTTTCCTTGTCCTGTCGTATCAATTTTCCTTACCACAGCTCGTATTTGATCATGAGATAAATGTTTATGAACACCAAGCATACTAAACATTGTCTCAATATGATCATAACTATATTTTGTATGATTATGTTGCTGATTATCTTTTGTTTCATAGATTGAGCCTTCAATACTATTCAATAAATGTAATACTTCTTTCACTGTTGGTAATTCAACTACTATAGCTCCATCTTGAACATTATGCTTTTGACTAATTATCTGTCTGATACGTAGTTGTAAATTACCAACATATTCAATACCTAAAAATGCTAACACTTCTTTTAATGAAACAGGATCTCTATCAATTTCAGATGACTTTGGACGCCGTGAAAAATGTCTGCAACATAAATTTATCTCTTTTATACCGAAATTCATATATTTACTTAATTCACGAAGGAATTCTTTGAATTTATTGATGTTAATATGATGCGTACCATTTACATCATAATTTGATAACATATCTTCAATATCTACACCTGATATTGTTGCTTTTTGAGCAGCTAATCGTAATCTATATGATATGATAACATGTACTGTATAAAATGCAATGAGATAGAACAAAATATGAAGTGATTATGATATACTATGGTCGGTACTAAGTTATAGATAGATAGATAAAAATATATGTAACCATGGACTTCATTCATAATAATATCATCGATCAATGACACCAATATAACATTAAAAATACATATAATCATAATCATCATCATGAAAATCGAACCTACTGCCAACTAAAGTCCATTCATGTCGATCTGCTTCTTCTGCACAAAATTCAATCGCTTTCATCGCACCGATGTGCTTATCAACACCATGCTCCACTATTTTCTCGGCGATCATCGTTATTTCTTCAGACCTACATTTAACACCTGTTTTTTCAAACATGGAATGGAGGAATTCTTCTAGATCTTTCGTCTTTAATTCAGAAGCTGCATTAGAATAACGCAGAATCTCCTACAAAGGAAGCATCACATCAAACATCACGTTATCCAATCACCATAATTACACTAATGCTTATATCTATAATAATAACACTCTATCGATGACATCCCCTATCAACAATATAGTCATCGATTCAATCATCATCATCATCATCATCATCATCATCATCATCAACTACAATCACTATTATCATTATAATGGTGATTGTAGTTGACGATTATGATGGCGATGATAGAGGGATTAAATCGATCATAATGAAGAACTAATTATATCGATCAATAAATAACTAATAATTACAATAACAATTACCTTCATAAGTCCTTCATAATCACCGAAAGCACTATATGCATGTACTAGTTTCTTCAATGCGATACTTAATGAAGGCATATCTAACAAAGCCAATAAATCACCTGCATATTGGCAAGTGCCTTTTAATGGTCCACGAAATCTACGGAATATAATTGCAACTTCATCATAAGTTAGTGTACATAATCCAGGACCACCTCTTGTTGCTGTTAATGATCGCAAGGATGCTCCAGAATATTGTTGACTATCTGATGTTGATGATTGCCGAGCATCGGATAAGGCTTTACTTAACTCTGGTGCACTTTCTGATAATGGTTTAGCACGAACTGAATTCCTTGGACGATTAGATGATAAATATTGTTGTTGTTGTTGCATGTTATTATTATTAATGCTCTTCTGTATTCCAAAAGCACGCCAATTCATCTCATCAACATGATTATCTTCATTATTATAATTATTCTTGAGTTCTTTCACTTTCATTAGACCACCATTATTACTTCTATTACTACCATGTTGGCCATGGTTAGTTAATATAAGTTGAACAGCACCAACGATAAGACCTTCCATTGGTCCACCATCAGCGATAACATTACTGTTCAGATCACTTTGACCTTGACATGACATAAGTTCTGCATTAATCACATCACATTCAACAGCCATCTTCATGGTGATCTGTCCTTGTCGCATCAATCGACGCAAAGGTATACCACATGTTCCGATATGTAGCAATGAATCAGCATCAAATACATCAATATAGAGAGAACATGTAGCAAGATACTCAGCAAATTCAACAGCTTCGTGAGGAGAAGCAGTAGAACAATCAATTAAATATCGTAATAACAATGGAGGATCATCTCTAGCATATGCTTCATCTCTCGCTAAAACACATATTTGTCCATTATCAGCTGGAATTAATCTCATGACTTCTGTTCTAGTTGGCATACATGAATAGAATTGAAAGCTAAAGTAGATTGCTTTCGGTGAATATTCGAAATGTTTCATTGATTGAATGTCATTTGTAGTAGAAGTAGTATTATTAACTACTACTACCTTACTTCCTGCACGATAACCAGCGAATTGAATATTTATTTCATGAAGATTCAATTCATCTCTTGCTTCTAAATCAATATCTACTACAATGTTCTTACCTTTACTATTACTACTACTTCTACGATTATCATCTATACTATGATTATTACTACCTCCAAGTATAGCTTCTAGTGGTGTATCAATCAATGCACTATCGATACCATATCTACTTAATCTTGATTTCGCTCCACGAGTTATATCACGCATATGTGATGTATTACTATTAATCGAAACAACTATTTTAGGTGCAATACGTAACATCTCATTTTGATTTATATTACTTTTTCCATCTGTTACTCCAATCAATTCAGACCTTTCTTTTAACATTGTCATACCTGAATGATCTTGAGATACTAATTTTAATTGTAATGATTGAGCTAGTAATGAATTCCGATCATTGGGTGCATAGAATCCAATTCCACGATATGCTGCCCGATCTAATCGATCTGGATAAATCCCACCTCCCAATTGAGAAGATTCTTCAGATACTACATCCCATTCAAATTTATTTACATCTTTAGTATAACCAATTGATGTATAATACAATGCATCTAATCGTAATGAGGAATTCTCAGAGTCTCCAGCAACGATACTATCAGCAATTGATTGAATATCATCATCGTCATCAGCATCATAAGCTTTGCCTTTCACTTTGTCTTTATCTTTCGATGATGATATTGCCTTAACATCTTGTTTTGTAACAGAGAAACCTTTTGTTGATTGCACTTTCAATTTCTTATTGTCTTCATCAGAATCACTACGTCCTTTCGCATCTTTATCTTTCTTACTTCCATCATCAACACCTTTATCATCATTTTTCTCTCCAGATTTAAGTTTAGTACCCCTACCATCACCATCATCATCTTCACTACCTGCTGCTTGTACAAGTCTCCTTTTGTTATCTTCAGCTAATAAATCTAACATATTCTGTTCATGTTCTAAACGACCTTTCTTTGGATGAATAACTACTAGATCAAAGCCTATCATTGTCTTGTTCTCACCATCAAATGATTGTTGTTGTAGTTGTTGTTGATGCATAGTCACTTTAGATGAGTCATTCTTATCAGCTGCCTTAAGACTAAGTCGATTCATCGCGTCTATTTCACGGGGCATACTTGAGGACTTCTCATCAATATTATCGAAAATCAATGGCTTAGCTCCAAGTATCATACATATTTCATCACTTCGTAACTCTAACTCTATATTCAAAGAATCATCATTATCATCTACAATTGATCTATCAGTATTTTGTAGAAGTAATCTCTCACCATTAAATGGAATAAAAATAGTTGCTCCTACAGTAAATGAAGTAATCGTTCGTCCGTTGACCCATGAGGTTGATTTCATCATTGCATATGAATTAAAATGGGTTTCTCTTGATACAGGTGTACCTAAGTCATACTCTACGATCAATGCTAGAGACATCAAGACATCAGCCACGAATCCATTAATGACGATCTTATCATCAGGGTCGACATATAGGACATCTTTGTCATCACTGTCTTCGAGTAATTTGAAGGTCAACCAATCACCACCTACAACTGTGTTACCATTGTGTAGTCCTAATATGTATACACAAAGATCAACACGATGATAATTATCATCATAATGTTGAGGACTGATGATGGTATGGTGATAATGATGATGAATGATGCTTCAAGTAGTGTAATTATTTGTGACAAAAGTGATGCTTGATTTTACTTCATACTACAGTGAAATAAATATAGAAAAATACCTAATTTCAATTTTCTAGAGATTACTTGAACAGCAGATGATTCTTTTATATTTAACATCTTAGAATACACTTCAATCATCTTCATTTCATTCTTTCGACGATTTGTCATTGTTAATGTGAAATGATTAACTTCAATTTTATTATCAATTGCTAGCTTTGGAGTTGTGGGTATTGAAATAGTGCCTATTTTTTCTCTTATAAGTTCTTCATCACCAATACAAGCAATTAATCGCTCAGTGGTTTTACCGGGAGGAATAATTAGTTGAGGGATCAATCCTGCGATTACGTCGTACCTTCAAATTATTATTAGTATATAAAATGATTGAAATTTATGGATAAGATGATACAACTATTATTAGTTATCATGGGAATATATAAAAGTAAATACATACAATCGTGAGTATATGATATGTAAATCAATCAAAAACATCAGTACTGTACATCTCGAATCATTATATAAATATCGTTTTCAGTAGATAGAAGAAAATCGTCTTGCTATCAATACAGTAATCATCTACAAATACAGCAAACAAAATCATATATACTTATAGACATATCTTCATCAATTACCTTCCAACAGCTTGGTTTTCAGCAATTAGTTTCCGTGCTTGTAATAATCGTTTATGAGAGAAAAGACGAAAATGCAAAGAGCAACTTGGTATTTCTTTGAGTTTGCTTGCTAACGTCTTAACATCTTGGTTGACGATCAAGCTACGAGGACTGCCGGTAAACACAGAGCATGTCTACATGGAAGTTTATGATAAGAATGATGGTAGTTATTATGATTATGATGATGATGTTCTAATGATTAAAGTGATGATGATGAGGCTGAGATGAGGCTCATGATGTTCGTGGCAATGAAATTCATGAAAAAGATGGGTTTTGACGATGATGTTAATGATGTAAATGATCATGAAGATTATGTTGTTGTTGTTGTTGTTGTTGTTGTTATTGTTACTGATGATGATGATGATAATAATAATCATAATTATAAAGCTTACCGTGGTATCAACGTTTTCATGGCCTCTAGATATATCAATTGGTGGAGGCTTCATGAATAGATTGATCATCGTCCATCCAGCTCTATTATAATGATGATATCATAATAAGATGATAGTATGTTGATATTATTCAAATAAACTTAGTAGTGACGAAGTAATCATACAATAAAATTAAAGATTTCAATATGGATATAAAAGTATATGTGCTTATTATTACAACTTTTATGTATATAATTATATGATGTCTACGACTAACCCGAATTGTGCTGAGACTAAGTTATGTCTTAGATCATACTTGGATACAACGATCTCGAGAATAGCAACGCAAGTCGGGTCTGTTATCCTCGAGATCAAATAGACGATATCTTGATACTCAAAATCAATGACTTTGGATGCCAATACCTCTCGAGAATCACTTAATCCTAATGATATAGATGGACCCATCCAAGTTGTCCCAAAGAATGTTGAAGAGCTCAGATGATATAAAGAAAGACTAAGCTGTGCAGTGATTTCATAATCACCACTACCGAACTCTTTTATAATTGCACTCGGAATAGTCCATCCATTGACCTTTTGTAGACAAATTGAATATCCACGCGGTTCATCTGACATAGATGGTACATAAGCTGGAGTAAGATGTTGGAATCCGAAAGAGAATTTCCTTTTCGTGAATGATTTCCATTTCACATTTCGTTTGTTCTCTTCTGATTTAATTGTCTTCTTATTTATTTGTTTCATTGATTTAGTTTTTGTGATATTATTATTATCACCTTTAGAGGGCTTGTTATCCTTTGATCTAGACGGCTTCTCATCTGCATCTCTCTCTCTCTCTCTCTCTTTCTCTACTTGACATTTCCTCAAATTAGCATAGACTATAATAAGTTATAGGTAAGCTTAAGTAACGATGTTTGAAATTCTTTTACGTACAGTCAAGTGTAATTCAAATTTCCGAAGTTAAGTCAACTTACGAGCAATGGGAGTTAACTTTCGAATATATAATTTAATTGACGTAACAAATTAATACTCATATCTTAACTAAATCGCTCATAGAGACAGCGTCATTTAGAACAACACTGAAGTTAACTTACTGGATAAATAAAAAAATGCATTTTCATTATAATTGAAGACAACTTTGACAGGGAACTAACTTTCGATGAAATCATCTTTTATAAGTATACGAATGAGTTTCATTCAAGTCTTGATAATGCTTACAATGTTATTGATACCATGTATACAATCATTTGTGAAGAATATTCATATGACAACACCATTAACAATGGGTGCGAAGCAACCATCATCATTATTCAATCAACACCATCATCACGCAAGGTTATCTCCATTGTATTCTACTACAGTAGCAACAAATACTGATGATGTCATTGGATCTGCCAACTTAGATTGGCCTAATCTAGGGTGAGTCATGAAAGGGTCTATTGCTAATAAACATGTGATTGTAAAAATAGCCCAGGATTTAATGGAAGGCTCTGAAATGAAATTATCATGACTGATTACTTCGTTGAGTAACTGTTTTATCTCTTTCTTATCTTCTCTCACATAGATTTACCTATAGACAAACTAATTCTTTTGTAACTTGTACATATCGAGATGGTAAATGGGGTGACATAGAGGTATGTAAGTATGTGTGTATGTATGTATATGTATGTATGTGTATGTATGTATGTGTATGTATGTATGTATGTGTATGTATGTATGTATGTATGTATGTATGTATGCATGTTATTTCATTCAACAACAATTGCCTTCACTCAATTCTTCTGTATAGGTCCAAGATGATCCATATATTAAGGTCCATATTGGAGCTACTGCTTTGCATTACGGTCAAGCTTGCTTTGAAGGCTTAAAAGCTTTCCATTGTAAAGATGGTAAAGTAAAAATATTTCGTCCTACGGAGAATGCTAAGCGTATTTCCAAATCATGTCAACGAATTTGTATGCCGGAAGTGACAGAAGAGCTCTTCCTTAAAGCAGTCCGTACTGCTGTGAAGAAGAACCTTGCCTTTCTCCCTCCCTTTGGAACAGGTGGTGCATTGGTAAGTATAGTTAAATGGATGGATGGTATTGATAGTATATAGTTGCATATATAGATGTATGATAATATTTGGATGTGCATGCATGTACCACACTTCTATTAATCTAGATATTATTCTTACTTCGCATATAGTACATAAGACCAGTCCTATTCGGTAGTGGACCAAGAATAGGATTACAACCAGCTGATGAATATATATTTGTAGTTCTAGTATTGCCAGTTGCTGATTACTATAGAGGAGGATTATCACCAGTGACAGCAGTAGTTGTAACAGATTATGATCGGGCAGCACCAAGAGGTGTGGGTAATGTTAAAGTAGCTGGAAATTATGCTGCAGATTTGTTACCAAATATGGAATTCAAGAAGAAAGGGTATCCTATCGCATTATACCTTGACTCTAAGACAAATAATTATATTGAAGAATTTTCAACATCAAATTTCTTAGCTATAGATAAAATGAATCGATATGTTACACCATTAAGTGATGCTATATTAGAAAGTGTTACAAATAAAAGTTTAATGGAACTTGCCATGGATGAAGGATATGAAGTACAACGTCGACCAGTGTTATTAGAAGAGCTCATGAATGGATCA
>Ga0164295_10002985_pt1 | contig 13741 bp, 13 predicted proteins | sample GEODES006metaG_FD_111798 | JGI IMG/M metagenome (GOLD analysis project Ga0164295, IMG submission 111798) | Oligotrophic lake water microbial communities from Sparkling Lake, Wisconsin, USA - GEODES006 metaG | ecosystem: Environmental > Aquatic > Freshwater > Lake | place: USA: Sparkling Lake...
TGACGAGTCTCGCCTTGATTCGTGCCGCCAAGACATTTGCCCGCCCGCAATGGACGTCCACATCCGTAGAACGACTGCAGAACGATTTGCCCAAGGTGTTCAGCGCGTGCGGCATGGCTCAAGAACAATCAAGTGGTTATCAGGCACTCAATGTCTCTCTCTGGTCTGAGGTTGCCGACTTGCTGGATTACAAGCTTTCGGGCCCAAGGTATGCGCTTCGAGCCCTCGCTCGCCCAGATGGGGTTTTGGAAAATATTGGTGATGGCCTTGCGCCAGCGGTTGAGCCTAATGGGCAACGACTGTGGTGTCCTCTTGCTGGCTGGGCTGCAAATACCCTCCCCGGTCAGACGCAGTATGTGCTCCGTTTTGGCCCAAGGACAGCGCTGCATGGACATTCCGATCATGGCGCGGTCACGTGGTTTGCCCGGGGTATCCCAGTGCTATCCGATCGTGGTCTCTACGACAAGACTCGCAATGATCGGCTGGTATATGCGAGAGGTATGGCCGCACATTCGGTCCTGGAGCCGCTGAATGTCGCTATCAACCCCATCACGCAAGCGAAGCGGCTCGAAGACAATAAGTACCGACTCGTTGATGACACATCTGGAATACGTCGTGAACGGACGATCAAAATTGCGCCTCAAGGCATCGCCGTCACGGATATCGCATCGAGTGGCAACCCCGGACAGGAGTGGGTCCAGCACTGGCAACTGGCTCCCGGTTGGACGCCCACTGATGATGGGGCTGTGTATACCGATGGCACTCGACTGGTGGTGACCTGCCGGGGTGGGTCGCTATCCGCTGTGGCAGTAGAGAGTTATCCGAATTGGCGTCAGATCCAATTGGCGTGGGATCTGCAGTGCCGGACGGCTGGGTCCGCAATCAGATTGCACACGACGTTAGAGGTCAAGTGATAAGAGCCTCAGATTTCTCTGATCCGGGGCTTCGCTGACGCAATGCCCGGTTCGTCGTTCTAGGCTGGGGACATGCTCATCCGGAGACGAGAAATGGCAAAGCCACGCGCTGCGCGGTTCGCCGCGTCCGCTGCTGTGGCCGCTCTTGTGAGCGTGACCTGCTTAGGGGCAACCACTGTGGCCAATGCAGCGACGCCCCGAAGCGCTGACCTGGTGTCTCCGAGTCGCTTGGAAGGCGCGAAAAATCCCAAGCGTCCCACCGTCATGGTTGTCGGGGATTCGATACCCGCCGAGCTCATGGGGAGCATCGGAAGAGAGGTCAAAAAGCGCAACCTCAATTTGGTGCCTGTCGCCTATGGCGGTTGCTCAGTTGTCGGGCTTTACCAGCTTGACGACAACAATCGCTCCTTCACGTGGTCTAGGCGATGCACCACCGCGCCTCGCATCCAGGCTCAGGCGATAAGGACCTACGATCCGCAGCTCGTCATTTGGTACTCGGGTCGCGAAAAGTACACGGTGTGTGTGGCGCCGTCAAACGACAGATGTGGTGCCGGCTCGAAAATATATGTTTCGGGGTCGCGGGCACATCGTGCCCAAATTAAGAAGTCGATGGTCACTGCGGTCAAGCGGTTGACCAGCAAGGGTGCCAAGGTCGTCGTCGTGTTGCCAACTCCACGAGGTCTGACCTCCTCCGGAACTTGCGCATCCAAGCCGACTACGCGTGGATGCGCACAGGATCCACGTGACCTTGCTGATTTCGCATGGTTGGACAAGGCTTATGTTGAACTCGCCACAATATTTCCAATGAAGGTCAAGACAGTGACCATGGCGGATCTTCTCTGCCCGGATTTCGACCGCGCAACTGGCTGCCCAGCTGCTGAACGCGCGGGGAGCCTCATCCGCAAGGACGGTGTGCATATCGCCGCGTCCCATGCGCCATGGTTCGTGCGTAATCTCTTCGATCGAGTTCAGGCAACCGGAGTTCTTCCATAGCGCACTATCCGATAAGCGGATGTGGCAATTCCGCTAGCGGATAACGAGATCATGTGCTGAAATCCCGGCTTGGAGGTATCCATGTCGAGGGTGCGTGCACTTGTGCTGTCGCTGACAATCTTCATAGCCAGCGGTGTATTCGTTGTGCCCGCAGCCGCTGTGCCCGCAGCGCTCTCCTCGGTTGTGGTCAATGGGCCCCTGCGAGCGGGTTCATTCACCCAAGGACTACACGCAAATGGGAGTGGCCTGAGTGCCGCCACTATGACTGCGATTGCCGAAGTCAATGAGTCTTCGAGCGCTGGATCTTTGACCGTTGACGGATTAGTGATTGCAAGCGCGACGTCGGTGTTCGGACAAGTCAGTGATGCGAGTGCGCCAGGTACCTACTTCATCACGTTATGCATCACCCCAAAAGCGAACCCCACGTGTTCTGCGGCTCTGGCCCAACGTGCGTTTACCTTGCAGGTTGCCGGGAGTCCCGCCTCAGCGGTCATCGAACCGACGAGCCAGACCGCTGGTGCCAATGTCGCAGCGACTTACGCAGCAAAACTGTATGACGCTTCCGACAGGATGACGCAGCTGGCGACGGGCGAGTCCCTCGCGGTAGGGGTGTCTGCCTCCGAGGGGGTAGTGACGGTCAGCGATGTAGATGCGCCACTCACTGGTCTCAATCCGCGGCTTCGCGTGGCTGGAATCGGTACGTTCACATTGGCTAATGACACCGCGGGAACTTTGACACAAGCAGCGGTAACCTCCCAAGGGTTTGTGATCGATTCGGAGACTGTGTATCTCGCCACCGATCCACCCCCGCATGACATCTCGTTGGTTCTGGACGCGCCCACCTCCGTGACCACCTTGGGGGCTACGGTCACGGTCGGCGGAGTGGTGCTCACCTCCACGGGGGATCCACTAGTTGGGGCCGAGGTCGTGGGTTCGATTTCTGGAACTGACACGGGGGACACGACGCCAGACACAACCGGCGCCGATGGCCGCTTCGAACTCACCTTTGTCAGCAGTTCAGATACAAGCGGACAGCACGATGAAATCGCGGTCACTGCTAGTGAAGCGACTCATGGTTCGGATAGTGAAGAGGCGGTTGTGTATTTCACTGCAAATGGACGCTCGCCAATATCAAATCTCACCATCGGCGGTGTGCCTGCCGGCGAATACACCGGTTCAATGTATGTGCCTTACACCGGCGTTGCCTTGGCGGCAGACGATACCGCTGTAGAGGTGCAGGTCACAGCAGCCGTTCCGGGTGCACCGGTTGAGATAACCACCTCTCGAGGTACTCTCACAACGTATGACTCAGCAGCTTGGTCAAGCGGCACTTCTTCACTAATAATTACAACGGATGTGCGCGGAATTGGCATCGCTTTTCTACATTCGACCCAAATAGGTGTAGCTCGCTTGAGCGTGAGTGCCTCTCGCGTCATTACAGCAGCGGTCTCCGTGGTGAGTCCTACGAAGGCAGCCCGTGATGTGGAACTATCGGTTGAGAATTCGCAAATTTCTGCCGGGCAGCGCGACGTGGTGACAGTCGCTGTTCGCGATGCCTTTGGCAATCCGGTAGCGGAATCTCGGGTAGACATCTCGTTGGCAGCAGGTAGCCCAGGTCGATTCATCAGCGGAAAGGTGCAGGTCAGCGTCCTTACCGACAGTAGTGGTACAGCTCAGACTCAACTCGTAAGTAATGCGAATGGACGCGGGGATCTAGTCGTTATCGCCCGAGGGGATTCCCCTTCGTGCGATTGGCGCAACCAGCTTCTTTGCCCAATAAATGAACCTGGTGCTGCATTCTCGGCGGCCAGCGGAGCGCAGCGCGTCGTGGTTCAGGTTGTAGGCCGTGCGATCGAGGTCACTGCACCGCTACGCAATGTACGGCTCTCGACGAATGAATTTTTCATCACAAGCGCGCGCGTTACGGGGGTCCTGGCTGGCGAAGTGGCCTTGCTCAAGATGGGTCGTAGAGAAGTGGCCCGCACGCGTGTTGCAACTAATGGCATGGTGCGATTCCCGGCCATTCGTGCTGTGGGTGATGGCGTCTACGCAATAAGTGTGGACAGAATTGCGGCACGTGTTCAAGTGAAGGTTGTCGCTTTCGGAATTCTGGGAATACAACGCACGCAGGGCCTAGCTTTGCGCGTGACTCCCGGCGCATGGGCGCGCGGCACGACCATCGCCCTTACGCGAAATGGTCGTGTCGTTGCGAAGGCGAAAGTGCTACGACCGCGCCAAGCCTTGGTGATTCAGGCACCTCGCGTGAATGGAACTTATCAGGTGCAAGTGAAAACTCGATGGGGAATCGTGCCGGGAGCCAGAGCTTTCGTAGTTCGATGACTCTCTAGGAGAACGCAGTCGACAGTCGAGCAGTTGCCTCGCGTAGAACGGCGGGCTGCTTGCAGAATGCCCAGCGTACGTAAGCCGAGCCAATCTGTGGATCAGCGCACAGAGCCCCAACAGGAATCGCAACTACACGTGCTCTCTCGGCGGCTTCCTTGCAGAACTGCATCCCGTCACCGAAACCGAGCGAACGCACGTCTGTCATCACGAAGTAGGTGCCCTGTGACGGGACGATCTCAAGTCCGATTTCGCGAAGGCCATCCGACAGAATGTCGCGCTTACGCTCGAGGTCGGCGCGAAAATCGATGAAATAGGAGTCAGGTAGGTCGAGTCCCTCCGCGATAGCCCACTGAAATGGTCCTCCGGAGACGAAGGAGAGATGCTGGCGCACCACTCGTACGGCAGCAATGAGATCTCGCGGACCGCTTGCCCAGCCGACTTTCCAGCCGGTAAACGAAAAGCACTTGCCCCCGCTACCTACGGTGACCGTGCGCTCGAACATGCCGGGCAGTGTGCTGATGGGTGTGTGGCGGTGGCTGGGATACCACAGATGTTCGTACGCCTCATCGCTGATGACGATGAGGTCGTACTTAATCGCAATATCGGCAATCGCTTGGAGTTCTGCGATCGTGAACACCGTCCCGGTGGGGTTGTGCGGGCTGTTGATCAATAGCACTTTCGTACGGGGAGTGACTGCTGCTTTCAGTGCGTCGATATCGGGTCGAAACGTCGGTGGACGGAGAGGTACAGCAACCCGGCGACCTCGCGCCAGAGAGATGCCCGCGTCATACACGTCGAACCATGGTTCGAAGATGATGACTTCGTCGTCGGTTTCAACGAACGCGAGCAGCGCAGCGGTGAGGATCTCGCTCGCTCCTGTGCCGACGACGACATCTACGTCTGGATCAATGGAGAGGCCGTAGAACCGATGCTGATGTCGTGCAATCGCCTCGCGCAACGCGGGAAGTCCGTGTACGGGCGGGTATTGATTACCGCGGCCGTCAGTAATTGCTGCGATTGCCGCGTCCTTGATGACCTGCGGGCCGTCTGTGTCGGGAAAGCCCTGGCCCAGGTTGATCGCACCCATCTTTGTGGCGAGCACGGACATCTCGCCGAAGATCGAGGCAGCATGTTGATGCATGCGCGGTACGAGGCGATCCACGGCGTAAGCCTATGTCCGCTTAAGGTGTTCGTGTGGCAAGCAGTGTGATTCTTGTGTCCGACGACGATCTTGTGGTTGTCCTCGACGTACCCGTGCTCGAGGTCTCTCGGCTTGGCGACTGGGTGCCGACCGCAGCTATGCGCGTGGCTGAGGTGGTGGAACAGGGAGTAATTGCAGCCCCATTCGTGGTGGTAGCCGTAGGCGACGCTTGCGCGGACATGCTGGCGTTTGCGGTATCGCAGCGGGCGTCGCGACGGCAGATCGCCGCCTATGTATTTATCGAACCTGTGCTGCCACCTGCGGGAGCGGGCGATTGGCCGGATGCACCGGTCACTGTCGTGACATCTGACGAATCCATTGCCCATAGCGCACGACTCCGCGGCTGGACTGTGACTTCTGACGAAGCAGCTGACGTTATTGCTGATGTGGTCGAGGATTCCTAGCGCATCGTTCGGGCGGTGGCGCGGCGCACTAACGCACGCGGCGCGTGCCGCGCGAGAGCTGAAAGCACCTTGTATTGGCGACCGGGCACGCTGATTGCGTGTCCGCGCCGCACGTCAGAGAGTGCGCGGCGTACGACCTGATCGACGTCGAGCCACATCCACTGCGGGATCTCTGAGACGTTCATGTCCGCACGTTGGTGGAACTCAGTATGTGTATATCCGGGGCACACCGCCGTGACGTGCACGCCGGTGCCGGCGAGTTCGGCAGAGAGACTCTCCGAGAACACGGTCACCCACGACTTGGCCGCTGAGTACGTCCCGCTCGGAATCCAGCCCGCAACACTGCTCACGTTGATCACCGCACCAGACCCACGGGCGAGCATCCCTGGCACTACCGCATGTGTAAGTCGCATGACGGCGGTGACCAGAACATCGAGTAGGCGCTGTTCGTCCTTGATGGAGGCGTCAACAAAAGTCTCATTTAGGCCAAATCCCGCATTATTGATCAAGATCTCAATGGGCCGATTGGGATCGGACAGGCGTGCCTCGACTGCGAGGCATTGCTCACGGTCGCTGAGATCGGCCGCCAGGATCTCCACGTCGACCCGGGCATTTGCCCGTAGGTCGGTCGCGATCTGCTCCAAACGTTGGGTATCCCTCGCATTGAGCACCAGATCGTGGCCTGCCGCGGCTAGCGAGCGGGCGAAGGCGAGACCGATGCCGGCGGTGGCTCCGGTGATCATGGCGCGACTCATAAGCACAGTGTGGCGTACCTTAGATGCATGTTGACCGGTCAACGCTGGATCCGGGCCGCCCTAGGGGCGGTCGTGGCCATTGGCGTGGTCGTAGGGGGTCTGGCTTCCCCGAGCACGGCGGTTGTCAACGGCGATTCCACCGATGTCGACCAATTTCCGTTCCTTGTTGCGATCGGCGAGAAGGACTACGGCAGCCGGGGTGACATGTACGGCGGCCGCTATCGCCAGTTCTGTGGAGGCACTCTCGTCGGTCCGCGCAAAGTGATCACTGCGGCGCATTGCCTCTATGACAGTTCGTGGGAAGACGGTGAACTCGTCGTGGGCTCGATGGGCAATGGTGCATTGTCATCTCTGGATTCCACGATCGGGGTCGTGAAGTCCTACGTGATTCACCCGGCGTACGACAGCGACTTGATTCTCAATGACATCGCCGTCATCACACTTGAAGCGGACATGGTGGGAGTGCCGTATGCGGTCCCAGCCGCAGATGATTCTGCGCTCGTCGTTGGTGGTTCGCCAGCCTTCTCTGCAGGATGGGGGACAACGGACCAGTCGCTTGATGACGATGGTTACCCAAATCTCTTCCGTGTTGCGCCGCTGACGATATTCCCGGCGTCTTCGTGCGGTGGCGGCGATTCGTATGAGGTCAACGGAAAGCGCTTTAACGGCTATGGCGTCAACGACTCGGTATATGCGAAAAAGCAGTTGTGTGCTCAGGGTTACCGCAACTCGCAAATCGTGGACACATGTGTAGGTGACTCTGGTGGACCGCTCCTTGCAGGGACCGGAGTAGAGATGCGGTTGGTGGGCATCGTGAGTTGGGGTCCTCCTACCTGCGCGGCGCGCGACCCTGGCGTCTATACGCGGATCGCGGGCTATGAATCTTTCCTCGAACAGCAACGTGTGAGTTTCGATCCACCAATGGTGGGAATCCCACAAAAACCGGTCCTCGTCAAAGCAGTGGTGTCCGCCCGGGCCCTGACTGTACGCATGCATGCCGCGGCAAATGGCCCCCAACCCACGGCTTTCTGGGCGGTGGCTAAGGACTCTGCGGGCCGTACACACTCGTGTGCCGTGTATGCACCAGACGACACGGAGAATGCGTCGTGCGTGATCTCGGGATTGATCAACGGCGAGCGCTACTTGGTCTCCTCCTATGCGGTTCTGGGTACCAATAAGTCCTCCGTCACCGGCGCGCAAGCATATGTACCCGCCGCACGACCGGGTGCGCTTGAAATTCGACGGGTCGTGGTCGGCCAGCGCAGTGCTGTATTCGGTGTCCGAGGGTTCGTCGACAATGGCTCGGAGATCACGGCGAAGTACGTACGCTGCACGGCTCTAAACCGTCCGACCCTGAAGGCTCCCGTCGGTTCTAATGGCAAAGCGACTATCACCAAAATGGTCGCTGGTGCGCGCTATTCCTGTACGGCCTACGCGGTCAATGCTGTGGGCACCAGCGCTCCATCGGCTCCCGTGAGATTCCTGGCCGGCTGACCCCATAGAGTTGGGCGCATGTCCGATATCCGCAGCACGCCCGCGTGGGTTGCCCTCCGTCAGCAGATCCTCGATAAGGCCGTTGTGCACGGAAAAGTCACTCTCTCTAGTGGCCGTGAAGCCGATTACTACGTCGATCTGCGTCGTGTGACCCTCGATGGTGAGGCGGCACCGCTCGTCGGACAGGTGATGTTGGACCTCACAGCTCACTTGGACTACACCGCGGTGGGTGGCCTCACTCTGGGAGCCGATCCAGTTGCGGGCGCCATGCTGCATGCGGCTGCCGCGCGTGGTGGGCGCATGGACGCATTCGTTGTTCGCAAGGCCGAGAAGCAGCATGGTCTGCACCGACGCATCGAGGGCACGTTGACCACCGATCGGCGCGTGCTTGCCGTTGAGGACACTTCCACTACTGGCGGTTCGGTGTTGACGGCCGTCGAGGCTCTTCGCGAAGAGGGCGCTGTGATCGTTGGCGTCTCTGTGATTGTCGATCGCGGTGCCGGCGACGCCGTTCGTGCCGCAGGGCTCGATTACTACGCGGCCTACTCCCTAGAAGATCTAGGTCTCGCCTAACCAGATCAGCCCAGGGATCAAGCCTTCGTCCGCTGGCGACGGTGGCGTACGAACTCGATGATCAGTGGGATCACGCTAATCACGACGACTAGGACCAAAATCAACTCGAGGTTGTTTTTCACGAACTCGACCTGCCCCAGCCAGTAACCGAGCAGCGTCACACCGACGGCCCACAAAAGGGCTCCCAAGGCAGAAAACGCTACGAACTTGCGAAAGTCCATGCGCGCCACACCTGCTATTGCAGTGATGAAGGTGCGAACGACTGGTACAAACCGCGCGAGCACAATCGCCCGTGCTCCGTATTTCTCGAAGAAAGAATGAGTGCGCTCGACATACGCCTTCTTAAAAAGTCGAGAGTCATCACGCCGGAAGAGAGCTGGCCCAATACGTGCGCCGATCCAGTAGCCGCAGATATTGCCTACCAGTGCGGCAATAAAGAGAAGCACGAGTGCGACGAACAGATTGATGTTGACCCAACCCGCCGCAATCGCCAGTCCGACGATGAACAGTAGCGAGTCGCCGGGGAGGAAGAATCCGATCAGCAAGCCGCACTCAGCGAAGATGATTCCGACGGCGATCCAAAAACCAGCAGTACCAAAAGTCTGCAAGAGATTCTGCGGATCCAGCCACGAGGGCCCGAGCGCTACGACGTGTGCGCCCACGGCGCTGAAGGAGATCACATCTACAGGGTATCTGCCGCACCCGTGAACGCCGCCTAGTCTTGTGCTCGTGTCCGTAGGAGTAGGTCCGTGGCCCGGAGGCCCAGGTGAGTGGGTGGCTGCTGCTGCGAGCGACCCGCGGCTCGATCCCGAACTCCTCGAGAATGGCGACTCACGCAACGTCGTAGACATGTATCGCTATTGGTCTATGGATGCGATCGTCGACGATCTGGACTCGCGTCGGCATCCATTCCACATCGCGATCGAAAACTTCGAGCACGACATGAATATTGGTTCGGTCGTGCGGACCGCCAATGCGTTTATGGCTGCCGAAGTTCATATCGTCGGCAAGCGTCGATGGAATCGTCGAGGAGCGATGGTGACTGACCGCTATCAGCACATCAGGCACCACGACACGATGCCCGAACTACTCGCGTGGGCGGCTGCCGAAAGTCTTCCGGTCATTGGCATTGATAACTTGCCTGGTTCGGTGCCATTGGAGACGTATGCGCTACCCCGAGCCTGTGTCTTAGTTTTCGGTCAAGAAGGCCCAGGCCTCTCAGATGAAGCCCGTGAAGCATGCAAAGCAATTCTCACGATTGAGCAATATGGCTCGACTCGGTCGATTAATGCAGGCGCTGCGGCCGCCATCGCTATGCATGCGTGGGTTCGTCAGCATTGTTTTGGACAGGTGCCCTGACTCGCCTAAGGTGAGTGACTGTGAAGCAATCCTTCGAAGTCTTTCGGGTGCCAAGGTACCCGAGTTTCTTCACGTCCCGCTTCATCTCGAATGTCGGCAACGGTATGGGACCGATCGCACTAGCTTTTGCAGTTCTTGCAATGCCAGACTCGACGCCGACATCGCTCTCACTTGTCTTGGCGGCGCAGGCGGTTCCTACAGTCGCGCTGCTGCCTCTCGGTGGCGTTATTGCCGATCGACTCGGTCGAGCCCGCGTCATTGCGATCACCGACATCGTTCTGTCTGCAGTCATCGCCACGATAGGTGTGCTCTTCTTGACGAACACTGCAACTATTCCTGTGGTTATGGCATTGTGCTTCGTCGCAGGTTGTCTCAATGCTCTGTGGTATCCAGCATTTACTGGACTCGCTGCCGATGTGGTGCCCGATGATCAACTGCAAAGCGCGAACGCCTATGTTGCGTTCGCTGCCAATTCCGGACTCATTATCGGCACGGGCGTCGCCGGCATCATTGTTGCAACTCTCGGTGCTCCAATCGCAGTTCTCTTTGATGCAGCAACATTTCTTGTTGCGGGCATACTCGTCTTCACGTTCCGCCACGTTTCGACGAGACAGCGTTCTGAGCAGTCGCATGTACGTGATCTTGTTGATGGGTGGAAGGTCTTCACGTCGTTCCGCTGGATCGTCGTGGTGGTGGGTGCTTACAGCTTCATCGTGTTGGTGCTGAGGGGTTCAGAAGAAGTTGTCGGCCCTGTCCTTGCCCTTCAAAGTTATGGCGGAGCTGCTGGTTGGTCCCTTGTCCTCGCGGGTCAATCGATCGGGCTTTTGGTGGGGGCTGTTGTTGCGTCGAGGATTAAGCCGAAACGTCCTATGGTCTTTGGCGTACTCGCCACTGGCGCTCTGGTGCCGTTTCTGCTCGCGCTCGCCTTTGCCGCCCCGCTATGGGTGGTTGTGCCGCTGGCATTCTTCTGGGGTGTAGCAATGGATGCGTTCTACATCATCTGGCTGACTGAGGTGCAATCTCGGGTGCCGCGCGAGGCACTATCGCGCGTCATGTCCTACGACGCTTTCGGGTCGCTTATCTTTGGCCCGCTTGGCCTCGCCCTCGCCGGACCGCTAGTGGTGGTCATCGGCATTGCCAACACGCTGTTCGTTGCTGCAGCAGTATGTGCCGCAGCCGTTGCAGCGATGCTCTTCGCTCCATCCGTGCGTGGGCTGCGGGCGCTGGCGCCATCTGAGACTTCATGACCGACCCACGCGTCGTACAGTGGTGCTCCCGGTAGGCTTGAGTCACACCACAGTTTCGGGAGACGGCAATGAACAGCGATATGCGCAATCAGATGGGCACTGGCAAGGGCTTCATCGCAGCTCTCGACCAGAGCGGCGGAAGCACCCCGAAGGCACTGGCCCAATACGGCGTCCCAGAGACCGCGTTCACTAACGATGCTGAGATGTATGACCTCGTGCATGCGATGCGCACCCGAATCATCACCGATACCGCCTTTGCAGGCCCGAAAGTAATCGCCGCAATCTTGTTTGAGCAGACCATGGACCGCGATATCGAGGGCCGCCCCACGCCGGACTACCTCTGGAACGTCAAGCGCGTCGTGCCACTCGTAAAGGTCGATAAGGGCCTCGCCGATGAGGTCAATGGTGTCCAGGTGATGAAGGCCATGCCCGAGCTCGACGACCTGTGCGTCCGTGCGGTGGGCAAGGGTGTCTTTGGCACCAAGATGCGTTCGGTCATCAATAAGGCCAACGCCGCTGGTGTGCAGGCTGTCGTTGACCAGCAGTTCGAAGTCGGTCTGCAGATTCTGAGTAGTGGCCTCATGCCGATCCTCGAGCCCGAAGTCAATATCAAGAGTGCTGACAAGGCGGAAATCGAAGGTTTGCTGTGCGATGCACTGGCCAAGGGGCTTGATGCTCTTCCGGCTGGTCAGCAGGTGATGCTGAAACTCTCGTTGCCGACCGTGCCGGACTTCTACAAACCGTTGATAGATGATCCGCGCGTGTTGCGAGTCGTTGCACTGTCTGGTGGCTACTCGCGTGATGAGTCTTGCGAGATGCTCTCGAAGAATCACAACATGATTGCGAGCTTCTCTCGGGCCCTGTCCGAGGGTCTGAGCGCTCAGCAGTCCGACGCAGAGTTCACGGCCACGCTGCAGGCGACGGTCGATCAAATCTCATCAGCGTCGAGTACGTGATCAGCGCATGACTACTCATGAGAACCTTCTTGGCGGACCACCCCCGACCTTTCTTCCCGATGTGGTCGAGCCACGCACTGAATTGGCGAGTGGTGCAGATGCTTACGATGTCGCGCGCCGACATCCGACTTCGAGTCTCGCGTGGGCAACGCTTGCCGATCAGGCGTGGGCTGACGGACGTGTGATGGAGTCGTACGCATTTGCGCGCGTGGGCTATCACCGCGGACTAGACGCACTGCGTCGCAGCGGTTGGAAGGGACACGGCCCCGTGCCGTGGTCGCACGAGCCTAATCGTGGATTCTTGCGCTGTCTCAATGCGTTGCAGCGTGCGGCTGCCGCGATAGGCGAGACCGATGAAGCTGAGCGCTGTGCGGCATTCCTGAAGGATTGTGACCCCACAGTCGAGTCAGCCCTGCGCGGCTGACCACGTCAATGCGCGTAGCAGTAATTGGTGGTGGCATCGCCGGTGTGACGTGTGCGCGTGAATTGATGCGTGGCGGTGCGCAGGTGACACTCCTTGATCGAGGACATCGACTTGGCGGTCGGCTCGGAGCGCAGACGCTGCGCGACACTGGCACCCGTTGGGACGGTCACATCGTTGATGTGGGCGCGTCCTACTTCACCGCAGCAAGTCCGGAGTTCACTACGCAGGTTGATGACTGGATCACGCGTGGCGTTGCTCGTGAGTGGACTGACACTTTTCACATTGCTGATCCAGAGGGTTTGATTGGTCCAAAGATTGGTCCGATGCGTTATGCAACTCCGGCTGGTTTGCGAAGTGTGGTGGAAGATCTCGCCGCACAGTTTGATGAGGGTGTCGACGTACGCCATCCGAGTGATATCCAGCAGGTGACCTGGCTTGACGGTCCCGTTGTTGATGGCGAGCACTACGACGCGGTAGCGATCTGTGCGCCTGATCCGCAGTCCTTGCGGCTCATTGACGAGACTGCCAACAATCTCAATGGAGTGCGCAATGTGCTCGAGGGGCATACCCGTGCATGGGAGCCCACGATGGCTCTCATCGCCGTTGCGCAGGAGCGCTACTGGCCGGAGTTTGATGGCGTGTTCGTCAACGATGATGCGATTCTGACGTGGATTGCCGATGACGGTCGACGCCGTGGCGATGATGCAGCGGTTCTTGTGGCGCACTCGACTGCAGTGCTCGCGTCAGGACATTTGACGGATCCCATCGCTGCGGCCCCGGCGATGCTTGCCGCGCTGCGCTCAACCTTGGAGGTTCAACGCGATCCGGACTGGTTCACGGTCAAGCGCTGGACCTACGCCAAGCCCCAGAGCGCGCGCCCGGAAGCTTGTCATTGGGATCCGGCGGCACGTGTCGGAATTGCTGGTGATTCGTGGGGCGGCCAGCCTCGTGTGGAGGCCGCGTACCTCTCCGGCCTTGCTCTTGGCACAGCGATCCTGACTCTCCGGTAGCATTCGCGAGTACCGCCCCCTTTTTTCGAGGAGTTGCGCATGCCTGCCGTCGTACTTCTAGGCGCCCA
>Ga0164295_10002986_pt1 | contig 13740 bp, 12 predicted proteins | sample GEODES006metaG_FD_111798 | JGI IMG/M metagenome (GOLD analysis project Ga0164295, IMG submission 111798) | Oligotrophic lake water microbial communities from Sparkling Lake, Wisconsin, USA - GEODES006 metaG | ecosystem: Environmental > Aquatic > Freshwater > Lake | place: USA: Sparkling Lake...
ACGCTCCGCCCGTAATTCTATCGGCACTATTTGTATAGTAACGGATTCCGCTTGCGCTTTGATAATAAATATGCGGCGCTACGCTAGCAGCGGTGGTTAGCATACTGAGTATAGTCTGCTGTGCAGTAGAATTTAAGTACAGCCAAAATTCAATAGTCCAATCCCCCGTGCCCAAGCCAAACGCTGTAGACGAGGGTATGCTTAATGCGTCCACCGTTCCATCAAACTTCATGCTTGTTGGCGACCACTTAGATTGCGTGGTTGATGCTTGAGCATCTGCAACTGTGATCACATTGTTTTGCACCGCAGCGTCGTAGATTCCTGCGTTAGTGTAATTTAATAATAAACTGGTGTTAGTAATCGCAGTTACCGGTGAAGTTGGCGGGGTAAATCCAGTAGTGGTATATACCGCTGTACCGTTGACCATTCTTAGATTGCTTGTATATCCAATATTGCCATAACTACCTAGGGAGCTGTCCTTTGAATTATTAATAGCAACGGTACTTGAGCCACCGGTTATTGTTCCGCTAATTGTAGCTGTAGTTGGATCAACCACTCCATTAACAAAACTCCTAACCGTTGTTCCGTTCCTTTGAAGTACAACATGTGTCCAAGTATATGGAAGAACTCTTTGTGTAAAACTATAACTAGCAGCATTTGATAAGAAAAGACCTAATGTCCATCCTGCAGAAGTATAGCTACCTAAACCCCAAACCCAAGGAGCACTGGTTTGACCAGAAGTTCTAGTATCTATTATACCCCAAGAACTTGTTAAACTCGTATCTGTTGGATATACCCAGCATTCAAACGTAAAGTCACCGGTAAACGTGGTTAATGCCGAGGTGCTTGTTGCTGTTAAAGTATCTGTTTTAACAGTGTTATATATGCTTCCACCATAAGTCGCAGCGGTGTACGAAACTGAAGGATTTAACGGTTGGAATGCTTGGGTTCGGGGAGTGCCGTTACCTGTGATTGCTAAAGCGTTGGTGCTGTTGTCAAGAAACCTATTACTCTGACAGGTAAGAAGAGCCGTTGATGTTCCTGTAATTGCTGCAATATTAGTTCCAGCTGATTGTGTGGCAGCAAGCGGAGTTGTAGGAACTGTGAAGTTACCAGTATAGACTGCTGTTCCATTAACGATTCGTAGATTAGACAAATAGCCAACCCAACCAAAACTAAAACCAGCTAGACCATTAATCCTCGGAGTATTTACTACGGTCCAATTATTTGCGTCTGTTCCAGTGCCAATATTTGTGCCATTTAAGTAAATTGACAACCCACTGGTTGCGGTGCTTGTTCTAACTACCGCAACATGATTCCATGTATTAAGAGTAAAACTAGCATTTGAATCAAACACATTAACTGCGCCATATTTGGCAACAGAAACTCTAGCTGTGCTGCCAATACTTATAGCAAATGAACCGTTAGCAGAGCCCAAGTCAAGTATGCGATTGTCTCCTACTGTATAAGCCGGTAAATAAATCCAAAATTCAACCGTATAAGCGTTTGTTCCAAATGCCAATGTAGCTGAACTTGCAGGCGAAAGGTAGTCTGTGTTCGCAGTTCCGAAATAATTACTCCATTGTCCATTAGGCCAATATGGGGTGAAAGAACCCTGCGTCGGGGTTCCACTACGGGTAATGGTATAGTTATTTGTAGAAGAATCTAAAAATGTGTTATTTGTGGCAGCATTGGTGCTAGTAGATTCTAACAACAAAGGAACATACGGGAAATATGTGTCCCCGACGCCGCTTCCTGTAAACGTAACTCCACCTGTAATCGTTATTGGCATAATTTACCTATCATCCGTTTAATTTTCATAATAAAGTTTTAAATGGTATAACACTAATTAATTATTATTGTGTTGGGAATGCTGTTGTTGGCGCAGTAAATGTAGCGGTATAACGGCCCAGACCCTTCGTTATCCTTAAATCTTGAATGTAGCCGTTAAAATACTCTTGATTTAGTGTTGAGTATGCCCTACCAACAACGCAAGTAGTCTTATTACAGTTGTCAGCAAAGGCCACCGTGCTATCAAGTGTACCGTTGATAAAAATCTTCAATGATCCTGACGTTCTTGAAAACGCAATATATGTCCAAGTGTCTAGTGAAACTGATGTTGTAGAGTTTGCTGTAGTCCCGTTATAAGCAGTTAACGAAACCTTGCCAGCACTAAAGTTATACCAAAAGACTAAACTACCGGTAGTGCCACCATCTGCCAAGCCTAATACACCTTGCGCGCCGCTTGATGAAGTAGGATAAATCCACGCCTCAATTGTAAAATCTGCGGTTCCTAATGTAAATTGGTTGCCGCTTGCAAAAGACAAATAATCCCCGGTCCCGTCAAACTTCATACTTGTAGGTGACCATTTGTATTGCGTGGTTGATGCTTGAGCATCGCCTACCGTGATTGCATTGTTTTGCACCGCGGCGTCGTAGATCCCCGCGTTGGTGAAGTTGGTCAGAAGGCTGGTTCCAGAAATTGCTGTGACTGGTGCGGTAGGCGGCGTAAAGTTGGCAGTGTAGACTGCGGTGCCTTTGACGTATCTTAAATTGCTGATGTAGCCAGTCCATATTCCAAACGCCGCAGTGTGTGAATAACGACCTATAGTTGGAACATAACTTAGGTTTGATAAGTCTGTGGTATTGCTAGTTGCAGTACCAGAAACACCATTAATAAAAACTCTAACTGTTCCACTAACTCTAGTAAATGCTATATGATTCCATGTGTTCAATGGTATAGAGGTTGTAGGTCCGTAAATTGGAGTTCCTCCCCCACTTGCTGCCATGTAAATATAAGCGGTGGTAGCATTAAAACCTAAAAGAAAATAATTGTGGCCATTGGCGGTTTGAGTCCAAATAAAGTTGTCTGTGCCTGATGTGGGATAAACCCAACATTCTACTGTCCAATCGCCGGTGCCGGGAGCAAACGCTGTACTTGTGGGAAATTGCAAATAATCTGTGTTAGTTGAAGGAAAATATCCACTTCCACCATACGCTGCAGGAGTGTACGGAGCAATAGGTGAAAACGGTTGAAATGTTTGGACTTTGGGTGTACCGCTGAGGGTGACGGTAAAGTTGTTGGCGCTGTTGTCCCGAAAACGGTTGGACTGGCAAGTGAGTAAAGCCGTGTTAGTGATTGCAGTTAATGGTGTGGTTGGTGGCGTGAAGTTGCCGGTATAAACTGCTGTGCCATTCACAAACCGTTGGTTGCTAATATAGCCACCCATTCTAACTGCGGCTATGTTGTTGTAAGGGTCGCTGCCAATCCAATAAGCACTACCTGGATTGAATGACCCACTTAATGTTGTTGTGCCAACATTGACTCCATTTACATATAAAGTCACCGTTGAACTAGACCTAACTAATGCTACATGGTTCCATTGGTTGACAATATAAGAGTTGCTTGTTTGCGTGATTGACGTTGTAGTAGGCGACGCCATGTTAGCAATAATATTATTTGTGTTATTGTTTCTTTGTATAATAATACCCGAATAACCACTAGACCCATTTCTCCACCCAAGAAGCGTTCCATAAGTAGTTGCGCCAGTGTCATAAGCCCAACATTCCCAAGTAAAATCTCCAGCAATGGTAGATCCTGTTGCAAAGTTAAATGTCAAGTAGTCTGTACTGCCATTAAAATAATTACTCCACTGCCCATCAGGCCAATACGGAGTCACAGATCCCTGCGTTGGGGTTCCGTTGCGGGTGATGGTGAAGTTGTTTGTCGAAGAATCTAAGAACGTGTTGTTTGTTTGAGCATTGGTACTTGTTGAGTTTAACAATAAAGGAACATACATAAAGTAAGGATCATTAGCAGCGGCAGGATTTAATGTCATGCCACCTGTAACTGTAACTCCACCTATAAACGTTATTGCCATAATTCACCTGAAGGTTTTAATGTAGGTGGAATGCCCGCTCTACTAGTTTTAAAGCCAAATGCTTTTGCATTCTTTTTAATAGAGTCAGGCTTTACATCCACTGTTAATGCGGTTTTCCACCGAGGATCATTTTTCTCTTTCTCGCTTGGAATATATCCACTAGCTTCTCCTATTGATCCACGATATTGATTATCTTTAAGACCACCATATGGATTTATTGCCGATGTCTTTTCGGCAGCAAATTGCATTGGCGAATCTTCATCTAAGAAAGTATCGGCAAATTTTTTACATTGTTGACGTATATCTTTGTTACTAGTTTCTATAATATTGAACTCTCTATTATCATTATCTTGGGTATGATCCATATAACCACAATAGACTTTTTCAATACCTTTACTATTCAAGTAATCTGTACAACTATCGCCCATTCTTTCTTCCGCGGTTTCGCCATCGTGTTCACTACAAGGGCTTAATGTAGTAATAACGATACTACCTTTTGGTACTTCCCCATATTTATTTTCATAGGATTCAATAGCTGAACGTTCAGCATGAATTCTTTTACCATTACCACCAGGAATGTTTAGTCTACATACTAAATTATTATCAGGATCTAATACACCAGCTGCAACCATACCATAATCTTTGTCGCTATTTTGGCCTTTAACAACTAGTTGACATAATCTACTAAGGATTTTATCTAATTTTCTATAGTTGTGAATTTCTTGGTCTTTCATACTTTCATTAACATTATAGGTTGGATCAACTTTTTGACGCTTCATATTTTTAGGTTGATTTGGATCAATGGGATCAATATCAGTAGTTTCAAGTCCTAAATTCTGTAATGCATTAATATAATTGTGTTCTTCATCTTCACTGCCAAACGACATAATAGTGCTAGGAGGCCCTTTACCAAATATTTTAGGATCTACTCTATTTAGATTACTAATGTTTTGACCTAATTTATACCAATCATAAACATCACTTACATCTACTCTTACCGTACCTCTAGGCATTGTTGGCTTGGTTTCAGGTCCAGGAGGAATGCCATTTGGATCATAATCTTCATCGGTACCAATTTTTCGTTTTGTATTATACTTTGAAGATTCATTAATAATTTCGTTAATTTTCATTAATATATTTATCTAACTATAGACCAACCATTGTGTTCATTTTGTTTTCCAGCGACAACATAACATATTCGCCCAGAATGTAATTTATATTTGTTTATTAAATCATGTCTTGTTAAGTGTTCTACCTCTTCGGTTTTATTATTTTTCCAACAATAAACAGTGTGGTCGTATCTTGAACTTTTACTACCCGATTGATCTTTTTTAATTTGTGGTCTATAATTTTTACCATTAATAACCTGCCACCCATTAACTATTCTTTTACTTCCATTAATGTGGTCACAAACATTCCCTGGACTTGCATTAAATTTTTTAATAAATTCCTGTCTAGTATATTTTATTATCTCGCCGGTTTTTTCATGACGCCATTCATATTCAGTATTATCATACCCTGGGTGTTCCTGTCCATACCTTATTGGAGTTTTTTGTTTTATATAGGCTTTTTGCTGCTCAGTTCTTTTTCTACCTTTATTATGCTCGCCCGAACCACCCCCTGTTTCAGGAATACAATTGGCCCAAATTCTATTTCCATAATTATCAACTGAGGTTGTTATTCTATATAATTTAGAATAATATCGACCATAATGATTTAACTCTTTTTTAGAATTGCATACCATTAAAATATTGGTATGAATATTAAATCCATATTCTTTAAGATGAGCTAACCAATCTTTTCCCGAACCATAATACGAAATAGGATCTTGTTTAGATGTTTGACCTAAATATTTTAATCCTGTGATTTTATGGGTTTTGATATATAAGTAATAAATAGTCATGCTGATTGCTCCTGTAAGCATTAGAGAGGGTGGGTATTTCCAGTACCGCGATCCTCACTTTTATTTATCAATTATTTTATACATTCTAAGAGGATTTGTTGATTCAATACTCAATTCTTGACTGTGCAATCTATCCTTTAACATATATAATTTATTCATATATCCATTAGACCTTAGTGCTTTGAAAACTAAATTTTCAGGAGAAAACTCACCACCTTTATCTAATCCTGCTTGTCTATATCGTTTAATCGTTTTTAATACTTCCGATATCTTAGATAAACTATTTGATTTAATAGCTCTACTAATTAATTTTTCTAGTTTTTCATATTTCAACTTAGTAGCTGCTTGGTCTAGATTAGCTCTACGTTTAGTTGGTAATCTAAGCCATTTATCGTCTAGTATACTATATTCACCTAAACTTTTTACAGGCTCGTTGGTATCCTGTACATATAATTCAACTGGTACTCCATGAATTTTTACGTTATGGCTGTCATTATAAATTGTTTTTTTAGCATTAAACAATTCTTTATATATTTCATCATTAGATAGTTTATTCATATCTACTAAGATATGTAAGTCTAAATCACTAAAAGGTGTGTAACTATATGCGGCATTAGACCCAGATATGGTAACATCTTTAACCGCTAGGTCACGTATTCCCAATTCAGTTAGAAAATCATTGGCTATAATTTTTAGTTGTTTACTAACTTCAGGGCGCAAACGTTGACCTACAAATAACTTTGGATTAAGTTTATCGTGAAAGGCAACAGCATCTGATAATTTAAATGAATGTAATTCTTTGATGTTCATCTTGTATTTAGCATTATCTTTGCCAGTGACATAAACCCATAACTAGCCACATCAACCACATTGGAAAAACACTACCGCACATAACACTAGGTTGTAAAAATTCATATAATGCTATAGATAAAAACAGTGGTGCCCAAATGTATTTCATTCACTATTTATTAGCTAATGGTACAGTTCAATCCATAATTTTGTTTAATAAAAAAGGGGCCTAAGGCCCCTTTTCACTATTCTAATAGAGATTAGAATGAACGAGTATATGCAAAGTTAACGCTGTGGTTAAAGCTGTCACCACGAACTTGGTCATAACGAACACCAATGCTGTCAACTTTGGTTACAGCATAGTTAACACCAGCACGAGCAGTATGAGTGGTGTCAAGATTACCATTGTCACCAAATCCATTGCGGAAACGATAACCTACTTTACCACTTAACTTGTTGGTAAAATTGTATACAACGCCTGGCTCAACACTGTAGTACCCAAAATCAGTACCATTAGTGAATTTCTCACCAACTGCTACACGAGTGTATAGATTGACTGGTCCAACTGGACGAGTACCGGTAAGGCCAACTTCAAGCCTATTGCTCAATGCTTTGGTTCCATCTTGTTGATAAGCAGTAAAACCAATATCAGCAGTAAAAGCCTTATTGATAGACTCTTTTACGCTGAGTGCATAGTTGTCGCTGTCACGGGCGCCGCGATGACCTTGTTGAAATTGACCTTCGATGGTCACGCTAGCGGCGGTAGCAAAAGTTGTAGCTGCCATTAGAGCCGCGATAGTAACGATTTTCTTCATATGATATCTCCTTTAAAAGTTTCATATAGTATATATTTATTCTATCTTGGTGTCAATATTATTTTTACCCATATTAAATGAATAAATATTACAAAAGGCTTACATATGACTGAAATTACTATTCCCTCTATTAGAGAAACATTACGAATCCAACGTTGGGATGACCATAGATACTATCATCACAGTAGAATTAATCAATTCTTACATTTAATTTCGGCTACTAGTTTTTTAGTAGCATATGTGTATTTGTTCATTAATCCTGTAATCAGTGCATATATTGCTTGGTTCATTGCTATGACTACTAGGCAAATTGGTCATTTCTTTTTTGAACCTGATGGATACGATGAATATAATAAAGCCACTTTTGAATACAAAGAAAAAATCAAAGTGGGTTTCAATTTGAAACGTAAACGAGTATTGCTGGCCTGTTGGGCAGCAGTGCCTATTTTAGCCTATTTTGACGCCGAATTATTTAATTTTATCATGCCCGATGCTAGCCCAGATACGCTATTCAATCGAATTGGTTGGGGATGGCTATGGTTGGGAGTAGCAGGTGTTATATTCAGAATGATTCAACTTACTGCTATTGATAGCCGCCGCACTGCTATCACCTGGTGTATTAAGATTATTACAGATCCATTCCACGATGTAGTAATCTATCGCAAAAGTCCATTATATTTAATGCGCGGTCAATTAATTGACCCCGATCTACGCCAAGACTATGAAGATTGATTGTTTGTAACCATGGCGGCCGGCGGTTTTCTTTTTCTAACCGGCTTCTTTACTAAGGGTTTTTTAACTGGTTTACTTGGTATAACCGTTTGTTTAGCATGTTGAATAAAAATAATCAATAGTAACAGAGAGATATTAATGATTGTGATGAAAATCCATGCAATGGTCATAGATTTCTTATAGGCAATATCTAACCTTGAATGAACCGTTTTATAAAATTCATTGGCTGTATCCATAACTAGTGCTTTATGTTTTTGATACTCTTCGCCAAACATAGCTATCTCTGCTTGAACTGCTAAAATCCCTTGTCGTTCTGCATACTTTTCAGGTTCTTTTTCTGCTCTATAATCATCAATGTGTTTAAATGCTTTTATTTCAAGTTTAGCCAGTTGATTGCTGAGTTGCTCTGCTTTGAGAATTAAATCTAATTCATTCTGTTCAAAGCCAACTTCTTTGACTTTATCTTTGAATGATTTTCTGATATCGGCTTCGTTAGGTATTTCTCCGTTTCGAACCTGTAATACTTTTTCAAATTCGGTTTTCCATTTGTCATTTTTTGTTGTAACATAATATCTAGCGTAGGCAGTGAGGTCATCTGAACTTTTAAACATTTCTCTTGCTACGTTCCTTGCGTTATTTAGCTGAGTAAGTTGTGTTTCGGCTATTTTAAACACTGTAAGTAATGCCAAAGAAGAAGCAAAAATTAGCCCACCTAAAATAAAAGGTAATTTCTTATATTCTAAAACTCGATTTAAAAATGCATTCATGATATAGACTTTAATAAAAATGAAAATAGTTGTTTTACTTCAGCTTGATAATTGGTCAGTAAGATTAGAAAAATACCCAATCCTGCCGTATGTGCTTTTTTATCAGTCGGCACTGGTGTTGGAATAGGTTCCACTTTATGTCTTGTAGTTCTATGGGGCATACTTAGTATTCCTAATAATACTTACTATTATTTATAAGAATTATAAGATCATTTATCTACTAAGTTATCTCTGAATATACGCCAACACTCGGCCCAACTCCAACGTAAGCTGGCTTCTTCTACACGAACACGATCTAGTCGCAAACATTGGTCTATAGCAACTGTTAAATCCTCATCCATATAACCGGTAATGCCTTGGTCAATAACATCTTTTGGACCAGTTACAGGATATGCTGCTACAGGTGTACCACAGGCCATGGCTTCAATCATCACTATGCCAAATGTATCCCAACAACTGGGGAATACAAATACATCGGCATCGGCATAGTATTGAGCCAATTCTGCCCCGCGCTTTATGCCAACGAATTCAACATCAGGATATTCACGTTCCATACGACGGCGACAAGGACCATCACCAACTACAATTTTAGTAGCACCAGGATAATATAATCTACAAAATTCATCTAAATTCTTTTCTTTGCTAACACGGCCTACACTTAGCAATATGGGTTGTGATAATTCAGTAGCGGTTCTACCGCCACTGCCAAATACTTTACGATCAACTCCGCGAGTCCAGGGTTTAATGTCGGTTCTAAATCCATGACTAGCCAAATCATCTACCATGCTTTGTGTAGTGGTTAATACACGACCACTGTGTTTATGAAACCAGCGTAGGTATCGATAACTCCAATCTGTGGGTATGCCGGCAATTTTATGTATAGCTTCAGGGAAACGGGTATGATAACTGGTATTATATCGCCAGCCCCAATAGTCCATCCAGCAACGGGCAGCAAAGCCTACTGGACCTTCTGTAGCAATGTGTATATAGTCAGGATTTACTTTTTCAATAATCCTGCCAATGCCCCAAGTCCAACTAAGTTTGATTTCACTATAGCCAGGACAGGGAATATTAACAAACTGCCGGGGATCAAGATAAACAAAATCATACCCATCACGCTCAGCCAAAACTTCCAAGTTATGAAAGGTAGTAACAACTCCATTGACTTGCGCAGGTTCATTATCGGTTATTATCAGTACTGTCTTCATTTTCACGCACCTCTGACCAAGTTATAATTTCCCAACGGCCGTCCCAATGTTCAACCAGTGCGGTACAACTTTCACACCAGTCACCGTCATTCATGTAGGTTACACCGTTGATTTCTTTAATTTCAGCTTTGTGAATATGACCACAGATTACACCATCATAGCCTTTCTTTTTACAATAACCGGCTAGATTTTGTTCAAACTGAAACATAAAGTCTACCGCTTTTTTGACCCTGTGCTTAAGGTACAGGCTAAGGCTCCAGTAGCCAAAACCCAAACGATGACGAATCCAATTGAGTTTAGTGTTGATATTGAGTACACAGTCATATGCTTTGTCTCCTAATATACTGAGCCATGGTGCTAATCTAGTTATACCATCAAATAAGTCACCATGCACTACAAGATATCTCTTTCCATCTAATCCAACATGTTCTGCTTGATTACAGATTTTAATACGACCAAAACTTACACCATATGGTATTAGTGGTCTCAAAAATTCATCGTGGTTACCTGCCACATAAACAACTTGAGTACCACGTTTGGCATGACCTAACACACGGCGAATCACATTAGTATGGCTTTGGTGCCACTTTAATGTGTTTTGTTTCATTTTCCATGCATCTATAATATCACCTACTAAATACAACGTTTCGCAACTATTATGCTTAAGAAAGTTGTTTAGATAGTCAGCTTTACAGGATTTAGTACCGAGGTGTACATCTGAGATTGAAATAGTACGGTAAGTCGTTGTCATATTACTATTTAATGTTAGTTGTGTTACAATATAATGACAATATTTGTCATAAAAAAAAGAGCCATGTGGCCCTTTAGTGCTGGTTACGAGCTTCCAGCGATCCCTCTATCTTGGGCCCGTTTTAAACAAACTACTAAACCAGCGTTGTACGCTGGTAATTACTTTCCCAATAAACTATCAACCTTTGCTTCAGCAATATCCAACCGGTGCTCAATATCATCTAGAGCAGTATCTGCTTGGGCAGCAACTGCTTCTACGATTTGTTGATGAACTTCAGGATGGACTTCATCACCTGTAGCTGCTGCAACAATATTAGCAACTGCTGCGGCTGCTTGATCTGCTGCTTCGGTTGATAAAGCTGGCATTTCAGCAACTGCATCAGTTATAGCAACAATGATCGCTGATGAATCAATGACAACTTCGGGGTCTGCCTTAACAACTGCTAATACAGCAGCAGCAACCACATCCGCAACTTCAGGATGATTAATTGCATCTGCTTCGTGTTGTGCAGCCACTACATCTTCAACAATGGTTGCAGCTTCTACATGATTAGCACTTGGTGAAAGTGCTACTACTTCTTCAACTGTTACCGGTGCTTCGTTGGCTACAGAATAAACAATAGCATCAACTTGTCTTTGAGTTTTTTCAGCTATCAATTGCTCAACATGAACTTCAACTACAGACAATCTTGAATCTAATTCTTCTATGCTTGTAGCATTGTCTGTATTAACTGGTGTGCCAGTTAGTATTGCTAACTTAGCTTCTACTGCCACTAATCTTGCGGCTAAATCTTGTAATCTCATGGTTTGCTCCTTTAGGTTAGGTGAGCGAATCCTGTTCACTCACCTGTATTTAACTGTTGTTGTATTAAAGTAATATTACAAACTATCAGAAACTCAATAATAGTAGCTGTCCACCTTCAACCAGTTCAGCAGCATTAGTTCCAGTTGCTGCTTTATGATTTTGATCAACTAACAAGAAATAACGCTTGCCATCAGTACGACCTAAGATACTAGTGATTTCAATGATACCACTGGACTCTTCGTCATTTGTCTCAGTTCCAACTACACCTGTATAATAATCACCAAATAGCTTCTCATCATGTTGGGCAAGTAGTGTTAACTTCTTGGCAACTGGATCATATTTCCAAATTTTACCATTGTGATTATTACCTCCCACATCCTCTTGTAGAATGAGTGTACCATCACTAGCAACAGTCATGTTATCAAGCATTTGTGGTCCATGAACTCGACCAGCAACTGTAATTGTCTCAGTACCATCGAGTACCATTTCAAGGATACCACCAAGTTCAGGTTTAGTTAGATCAGTAAATGTCATGCTCCAAAGGCGTGAACGACCAACTTGAGCAGTATTAGTGATACTGGTATTGATCTTGCCACCAGTATTGTCTTTGGCAGCGTCCATTGTGTTGGTTGTTACAAAGTAGTAACGGTTCTTGTTAACTGTATCCCAAGCACCATCTTCTGGGCGCAAGAAACTTGTACCAGCAGCACCAGTTACAGGAACATTGGGAACAAAACTAAATGTAGCAGTCTTGTTGACCAGTCCTAGACCAGCATCAGCAGCAGTGGTTTCATTAGCAGCGGCACCGCCAACATTGACCACAGCACGATACAATGTACCATTGGTTAGACCTGCTTTATCAACTTCAGTAGCACCGGTCTTGTTTTTAGTACCAACATACATATAAACACCATTGCTACCACTGTCGCTATTGCCCATAACAATGGTCTTGTCTCCGCTGTTGGGATGTGCTAGTAGATTTTCCCAACCTACACCATTGGTGGTAAAGCCACCAAAGTGTGGGAGAATGTAAGTTTTACCTTTGTCTGCTCCGCTAGCAACGATAGCAATACCGCGACCCATTGAAACAGTACCGTTAGCACTTTCTTCACCAGTCATAAACATTTTGACTGAGGAGCCATTACCTGTTGCTGAATTATAGAAAGCCCCGGCTGCTGGTAGATCGGCTGAACAGAAACGCTGAAACGCTACAGCGGTTTGCTCAGCCCAAGCACCATTGACCTGTGCATAAACTTTCTTCATTAGGTCGCTACCACTCTTAACCTGTAGGGTAGTTTTATCAATAATCCACTCGCTAACAAAAGCGCCAACAGCACCATGGGCACGAGCGATACCACTAGTATTACCTAGTTCATGCGCCATGAGTACGGTGAATGTATTGTCACCATTGTCATAAGCACCTAGTCCATCCGGGATACCTACCATGCGATAAGTACCAACAGCATCGCCGACAGTTAAGATACTGGCAACTTTAACGCTGCTGTCAATTGGAACAATGTAGGGATCTACGGAGCTACTGACTGCCTTGCCTGATGTGAACCCGGTAACTACTTTGGGTGCTACTGCGGTGTCATCTCCACCACATGCTGTTAATAGAGCCGTTGCGACGGCTACTGCTAGAACGGTATATTTCATTTTAAAACTCCTTTTGTGTGTTTGTTTATTTGACTAACTTTGCCCAATCGGCACGAACTTGATCCTTAACCTTTTGTGGTAGTGGAACATAATCTAGGTCTTCTGCGTCTTTATCACCTTTAGTGTAGACCCAATCAAAGAACTTGGTTACCTGCTTAGTACGCTCACCAGTAGGATAGATGAGAATAAATGTAGCCGCAGTAATAGGCCATCCATCTAGATCATTTAGATTAACTGCCATGTTGGACACTGACCAATCAGCAGACTTAGCACTTTCAGCAAATGTCAAGTCATCTGGTTGTACGATAACGCCTTTACGATTCCGCATCGCAACATGAGTAAGTTTGCTTTGTTTGGCAAATGCGTACTCAACATAGCCAATTGAGAATTGAAGTTGTTGAACAGTAGCAGCAACTCCAGCATTGCCTTTACCT
>Ga0164295_10002987_pt1 | contig 13737 bp, 12 predicted proteins | sample GEODES006metaG_FD_111798 | JGI IMG/M metagenome (GOLD analysis project Ga0164295, IMG submission 111798) | Oligotrophic lake water microbial communities from Sparkling Lake, Wisconsin, USA - GEODES006 metaG | ecosystem: Environmental > Aquatic > Freshwater > Lake | place: USA: Sparkling Lake...
TACTATCAAAATGGCCAGCCTTATTATTAGGATCTGAAACCTTACGAGTTTTTAAAAGAAGCGCGATCTGGGCACAGGTCGCGCTTTTTTGTTGGCGTGAACCGTGACATAGGTGCGGATGTCATTATCTGATTTTGTTTTTGCCACCTGCCGCGCCGGCTCTGAAAAAGCGCTAAAGAAAGAAGTATCCCTACAGCCGGGAAAGCTGCTAACGCCTGCGTTTATGCGCCCACAGTTGATCACTTGGAAGGTGCAGGCGGGGTTGCCCACAGATTTTGTCTTTGATGCGCTTCTTGGTGTTGTCTGCGGTTGGTCTCTTGGCATGGCCCGAAGTGCTGAAGATGTGGCGGAGATTTTGAAGACCTCCGATCTCCACGTCTGCGCCTTGCACGTTTTTCCTCGCTTGATCTCTGAAGATGGACTCACTCCTGACGAGTGGGCTCCGGTGGAAGCTCGAGCAGATTCCTTGAAGCAAGTCTGCCAGACTTCGTCGGAAAGCCACTACATCTTAGACGTGATTTTAGGCGAGGCTGGAGAGCCATGGTTCATTGGCTGCCATCCTCGGTCTGCGGCAAGCCATCCTCATGCTGGAGGTCTGCCAAAGTTGACGATACCGACGGAAGCGCCCTCCAGAGCATGGCTGAAAATGGAGCAAAGTCTTGCTTGGCTCGGCCTAGACGCTCCTGATCTGCTCGTTGGCAAAAGTGCTTTAGAATTGGGGAGCGCGCCTGGTGGGGCCTCCTGGTCCCTTCTTCAGCGAGGCATGAAGGTAATTGGGGTCGATACAGGAGCGGTTGCTACCTGTGTGCAAAATCACCCCAACTATGACCACGTCGGCCTACCCGCTAGCCAATTACCCTTGGATTATCTGCCTGAAAGGATTGATCTCCTGGCCTGTGACATGAATCTAGCTCCAGACGTGGTTCTGAAATACTTGGAACCACTTTACCTGCGTCTGAAGCCATGCTGGCTGGTTCTTACCTTTAAGATGAACGATGCACGCGTCGAGGCACTGATGCCTTACTTTATCCAGCAAGTAAGGCGCTTTGCCTCAGGTCCAGTCTACGCCAAGCAACTCCACGCCAATCGACGTGAAGTTACACTGATATCTCAAGGAACCACTGTTTAACCAAACAACTGAGCCAGAGGCTTACCTTTGTCAGCCACCGTGAAAGGTCGCTTCGTGGGCGAGTAGAGAACCTGATCCAGCGGTAATCCAAGAGCATAACCAATGGTGGCGTTAAAGTCAGGAATGCTGACAGGCTTATCGACGGCTTTGTCGCCCTTAGCATCAGTAGCGCCATAAACTTGGCCACCACGAATGCCTCCACCAGCAAGCACGCAGCTAAAACCAGAGGGATGATGATCGCGACCATCATTGACATTGATCTCTGGTGTGCGGCCAAATTCCGTAGCCAGCACGACGAGCGTCTCATTGAGCATGCCTCGGGATTCAAGATCTTGAAGAAGTGTGCTCAGAGCAGCGTCGAGTTCATCACAAAGTTCCGGAACTCGCGTGAAGTTAGCATTGTGGGTATCCCAGCTGCCAAAGCTGACCTCCACATGGCGGACACCATGTTCGACGAGGCGACGAGCCAGCAGACAGCCCTGACCAAAACGCTCGCGGCCATATTTTTCACGCAAGGCTGCAGGTTCAGCATCAAGGTCAAAGGCTTTCAATTCCTCACTTTTCATCATCTTCACCGCGTCATCATACATGTCACTGTAGGCACGCACATTTTTGACATCGTAGGTTTCAGCAAATTTTTGATCCAGTTGCTTGGCCACACCAAGACGATTGGTGAGTCGATCCTGAGTGAACCAAGAGTTTGGCGTCACATTGGCGATGCCGCTTTCTGGATCATTGATCATGAGTGGGGCGAACTTGGCTTCAAAAAAACCAGCCCCTGGATGCCGGCTTTCGTTGCCGATCATCACACTTCCTGGCAGCGTAGGATTCCCACGATTCTGGAACTTTTCTAGCCACGCACCCATGGAGGGATGGCGAATGCTGCTGCGCAACGTGTAGCTGGTCCGCTGGAAATACTGCCCCTGCTCATGAGCCCCCTGGGTCGAGGACATGCTGCGGATGATGGCCAACTTGTCGGCCTGACGAGCGACAAGGGGCAGATTCTCACTCAGGCGGATGCCGTCTGCTTTGGTATTGATCGTTTTCGTCAAACCCATGACTTCAGCGTTGTCCGGCTTGGGATCAAACGTGTCCAAATGACTCATGCCGCCATTCATGTACAAATAGATGACATTGCGTGCTGTCGGCACCTGCTTGAGCGGAGAGGTGTTTTCACCCGGGATCGCCAGAGCCTTACTGGTCAGCTGGCTGGCTGCCGTGACGCCAAGAAGTGATTGCGCAGCTTTCGTGACGAAGACGCGGCGATTGAGGGGATCTGTGAAGGTGCTCATAAGAAAAAATGAGGAGATTTGAAAATTGACGGACTACTGCACAAAGTAAAACTGACGCGTGTTCAGAGCGGCCCAGAGTGCATCACCTTTGCCGTTTGTATCATTGGTTCCAACGATAGGCAGAAGCAGGGCTTTCTCATCAGCGCTGGCCTTGCGGCTAAAAAGACTAAGATAAATCGTGTCTATCGTCTGATCGGCGGATTTACTGTTTTTCAGACTGCGTGAGATCATGGTATAAGGATTCAAGAGCTGGGTGAAGGTCTTGCCATTCAGCAGCATGAGAGCTTGGCCAACAGTAGCATCTTCGTTAGCGTTCTGAACGAGTTCACGATCACTTTGACCAAACTCACGCAGGAAGTGTCCATTCGGTGCAGGACTACGAATATCAGCCGCGCGCATCATGGATTTGTCACGTGTGGTTTCCCAAGCTTGTAGCAAAACGAGTTCTTTTTTGTCGTCGGCTTTGAGTTTTTCCGCATCTTTCTTCAGACGTGCTTTTTGGATTTCATTCAGGCGGGCACGCTGCTGCTTGGCCATCACAGCAAGCGCGTCGTCGATTTTCAGGGCTGCACCCTCTTTGCTTTGAATCACTTTGGCGATCTCAGCGGCAAAATCGGCGTCTGTGACTTGCTCCTTGAGCTTGCCATCACGGGCCAGTTCAGCGAACTTCTTGAAACCCATGGAATAGATGATGTCTTCGGCAGCTTGATCAATCGCCTTCCTTTGGTTGGCGACGATTTTCTTGGCAGCTCGGATGCCTGCTTCGTCTTTATTTTTGGACGCCTCGGTGAGCTGTTCCTGAGCTTTGCGCACATCGGCTGAAAGCTGGCGCTGAGTCTGAGCCACTTTGACAGCACCCGCGGCTAGTTCTGCCGGGGTTAAGGCATTCAGAGCACGGTCTAGCCACTCGACCTGACGGATGGTAATATCCCGATCAATCTGGGAGTCCATGCTCGGCACGTCAGGAGATGGCTTGTAGAGTGTCACCATACTATCCCAAATCTGCTCTGAAGTCATGCGGCGCAGAAGCGGACCTGGGAAATGATAAACTTCACCCAATTGTACATCTTTCGGATGAGCTGCACGCTGATAGGCCTCACTCTTGTAGATCATCGCTAAGTAGGCTTTCATGTCATAGTTCATCTCCTTCATGGTGTTTTCCAGGAAGGTCATGAGCTGCGGATTGCTAGGCACGGTGGAATCCGTAATTTCATCCACGGGCTCGATCAGGCCCATGCCCATGACTTTTTTCCACAGGCGATTCGCGATGACCAAAGTGAAGCGTGGATTATCTTTGGAAGCCATCCATTGCGCGTAGGACTCAATCGGTTTGACGCCCGGCTTGACAATCTTGCCATCCTTTGAAAAAGAGGCTGGAATGGTTGGCTCGATCACCTGTTTAGGTTTCGCATCTGTGTATTGGTAATCATGCGGCAGCAGCAGCTTCTTGCTATCTGTCTGATCCAGCACCGTGTTGTAGCGCAACGGACGCAGAATTTCGCTCATGGCTTTGGACATATCTTTACGATCAAGTCCGGCGGGAAGCGGCGCCGTCATCACGGCTGCACCCTTTTTGTTTTTCTTGGAACTGCCATAAAACGCCTGTGCCAAGAGAGGATTTGAGAGACCATTGCTGCCCGTCATGCCATAGCTATGGGAGGCCATTTGGTAGTAGTCCATCTGGGTCCATTTATCAAAGGGATGATTGTGACACTGTGCGCACACCATGCTGGTGCCGAGAAAGACTTGGGTGGTAACGGCCATGTTATCCAAAGGCATGTTGTAATCGCGGATGTAGAAGCCGACAGCCCCATTCTCATAGGTCTTGCCATCGGCGGTCATTAGCTCGCGCACCATTTGGTCATAGGGCTTGTTTTTTTCCAAAGACTCACGCACCCAGTTGGTGTAGGCGGCACCCGCAGGCTGACTATTGCCCATGGTGAGCTGGGATTTCACCCGCAGGATGTCATTCCAGTAGTTGGCAAAGTTTTGCACGTAGCCATCCGAGGCCAGCAGGGCGTCGATCAGCTTCCCGCGCTTATCGTTCGTTGTGTCTGCTAAAAAATCCGTCGTCTCTTTGATAGACGGGATACGCCCTGCGATGTCCAAGTAGATACGGCGAACGAAAACCTCGTCACTGACGGGAGCGTGCGGCTGAATCTTTTCCTTCTCGAGTTTAGCAGAGACCAGCTGGTCGATCTGAGCTGCTTTTGCCTGAATATTTTCAAGCGAAACCGCGTGGACGCTGGTCAGGACAGAGCATGCAAGTAGGACAAGATGGAGTGGTTTCATAAAGGCAGCGGGGGGAAGCTCTCCCTTAAACGCCAGCCTTCAGTCACTCTTTCAGCTCTATTTCAGGAAAAGATGACTGTATTTTTCCGGCCAATCCGAGGGCAGGCGCATGGGTTTCCCCTGTGGCATCTGGACCAGAGCCAATGACTGGCGGCAAGTAATGAGCACCGTTTCTTCACCCGCTCGGCGGACTTCAAAGGCCACCCAAAAGCGCACTCGTTCCACCCTTTCCAAGCGACCACTGATGACCAGCTCATCTCCGAGAGTTGCAGGTTTCCGATAGTCGATCTCAGTTCGGACGACGACTGGATAGATCTGTGTCTTTGCCATCTCCCGCAATTGCATCCCCAGTTTGGCTGCTAGCCGAGTTCGCGCAGTCTCGATCATACGCAGATAAGCGATGTTGTGGACGACCCCGCCGATGTCAGTGTCGAAAAACATCACTTCTTCGCGGGTCTCAATCGTCGGGGTCTCTTCACGCATCCTGTAGGTATGGCAAGCCAGCGCGGGTCTTGCAAACGTATCCTTCACCCCGATCAACACAACACTTATGGAACTCGACCTCACCGGCCCCCTGCGCGAAGATGCTTACATGATTCTGTCGGGGCTCATCACGCCTCGGCCGATTGCACTGACGACGACGGTAGATCTGGAGGGACGAGTGAATGCAGCTCCCTTTAGTTTTTTCAACCTGCTCGGAGATAGTCCGCCCATCGTCGGGCTCTGTCCTGGAGATCGCTCTCCAGGCATCCCAAAAGACACCGCGCGCAATATCCGTCTCACGCAGGAGTTTGTCGTAAATCTGGTGGATGAGGCTTTGGCGGAGCAGATGAATCTCTGTTCTGCCGCTTTACCCCCAGGTGAAAATGAACTGCTCCGCGCAGGCCTCACCACCGTGGCTAGCAGTATCGTGAAACCACCACGCATTGCCGAGTCGCCAGTCAGTCTCGAATGCCGCAGTCACAGCATCATCGAGATCGGTGACAATCGTCTTATCATAGGTGAAGTCCTGCGTGTGCATGTCAAAGAGGGCATTTTAGACCCCGCCACATGGCTGGTGAAGCCTAACAGCTACCACCCGATTGGCCGGATGCAGTCGCCAAACTGGTATTGCCGGACAACGGATCTTTTTGTACTGAAGAGACCATCCTAATTCCGTTACTCAGCCTCTCCACTACTGGCGCGCATCTTTTGAAAGGGAACGCTTTCACAGACAGCTTGAATCATATCCTGGAATTTGTAGCCGTTGCTTTTGGTTCGGCGGGCAATTTCTTGGATGGCGGGTTTGTCGCTGTAACCGAGTCCGCGACCGAGAGCATAGGTGAGTAGGTTTTCAGCCAGATTGCGAGTGAAATCATCGGCAAGATCGGTAGCCAAGAGAGCGCGAAGATCGGTGAGGTTCTTGAATTGCTGGCCACGCACAAGTTGGCCGGAGGCATCGATGGGATGATTTTTTTCTTTTTCGCGATAGCGGCCAATGGCATCGAAATTCTCAAAGGCAAATCCCATGGGGTCAAGGAAGGCGTGGCAGCCAGCGCAGGAACTATTGCTGCGATGCTCGGCAAACTGTTCCCGCAGGGTGAGATTGGATTTACGGACCTTATTTTCATCCAGTGGCGGCACGCCGCCTGGGGCTGGGGGTGGCGGGGTTCCAAGGATGTTTTCTAGCAAGTACTTGCCACGCTTGACCGGAGAGGTGCGCGTCTGTGTCGAGGTCAGGGTGAGAATGCTGCCATGGGTGAGAATGCCGCCGCGTGGCGTGCCTTGGAGAGAGACTTTTTGAAATTTGTCCCCCTTCACACCTTTGAGATCATAATACTTGGCCAGCTTGGCATCGACAAAGGTGTAGTCGGCATTGAGGAACTCGATGATCGATTTGTTCTCATGCAGGATATGATCAAAGAACATCTCGCTCTCCTGCTTCATGAGGCTGGCGAGTCCTCCACGCCACTCAGGGAAGCGTCGAGTATCAGGCGAGACGATATTCATGTCGCGCAGTTGCAGCCACTGGCCTGCAAAGTTTTCTTTCAAGGAAGAACTACGCTCATCTTCAATCATTCGTTTGATCTCTATGCTCAGATTTTTCCGCAGTTCATTTTTTGCGGCCAGCTCCAGCAACCGCGTATCTGGCGGTGCTGCCCAGAAGAAATAAGCCAGCCTGTTGGCTAGACTAAACTCATCAATATCGGAGATGCCATTGGAGGCAGTGCCAGTTGGGGTGGGTGAACCTCGGAAAAGAAAGGTCGGCGACACAAGCATGCCTTCCAAAGTGTAACGTAAAGCGCCCAATGGGGATTCACCCTCCTTCATGGCCAAAGCGCTAAAGGCGATCCATTTGCTCTTTTCTTCATCCTTCATGGGACCCCGGAAAAGCCGAGTGCCCATCTTTTCCACCAATGCGGCGAGGTCGCCACTTTGAATGCCAGAGCCTTTTTCGAGGGGACCCTCCACGTTCACTTCATGCAGCCAGAAGTTGCGATCCTGCTTGGTTTTTTCGTCGTAAAAATCGTTCAAGAAATGCACCTGCAATTCATGCTTTCCAGCCGGAAGATCGGCTTCCACATGAAAAAACTGAGGGGCTTGGTTTTTAGCGGTTACAGAAAACGCGCCGACGGTTTTACCAGCAATGCGCATCTCAGTCTTAGCGGGCTCGTCTCCGGCTTGCTGAGCTCCCGCTTTTAGTGTGAAGCGGTATTGGCCAGCTTCTTGAATGTCGATGGCATGTTTCACATAGCCGCTACTCGGCAGGACAATGGTACCTGTATCAATGGCAGAATCGCCTTCGCCTTTGAGGAAGTGCTCTCCGGACAATTCCATGGTGGGCAGACCGATCGGTTTGTTGCCCACCAGCCATTGCAGAAACTTGCTGCCGCGTGGGGCCAGCAGTCCATAAGGACCCTGCACTTCGATTTTATCCAAGGCCACATTCCGATAGCGCTTATGGGAATCGGGATTCATCGGGTCAGCGTGATCGTTGAGAAACGCCACACTGATCTTAGAGTCACCGCCGTTGAGCTGCACACTTTGCGTGATCTTCTGCCACGGCCCCTTCTCATCCTTCCAGATAGTGCGGATATCAAAGGTGGAGATGTCTTTGCCATTGATACGCAGAGCAATTTTTGCCGACTCATTGCCTGATTCAGAGGCTGCGACATGGATCGTCAAGGAATAGGTGCCGCTGGCTGGCACGGTGATCTTGGTGGCGGCTTCAGCATTGCTATGGAACCAGCGCACACCTTCCCATTCCTTGGTTTCACCCTTTTGATTCCAGAACTTTTTAGCTCCGAGTTCAATGTCGACATGCTCTGGCGTAGAAATATTGATCGCATCTTCAGCGACCTCTCTTGAGGCGCGCAGATACTTTTCCATCAGCATGGGCGAGACACTCAACACGTCCCCGATGTTATCAAAGCCGTAACCTGTATCGTCTGGCGGAAAGTCATTGGCAGGATTTGTGTAGACGTAGAGCAGGTTCCTCACCGTGCTATTGTATTCCGTTCGATTCAGTCGCCGAGTGGTGACGTGGCCGGGATCAGGCTTGCTAGGATCAAACCAAAAGACAGAATCATCGATCCATGCCAACAAATCATCCCGTTCTTGCAGGCTTGGTTTCTCTTTTTTCTCTGGCGGCATGACATGGGTCACGATCTGCTGCCGGACATGATCCCACAGGACAAAATCTGCCCTGAGTGCCGGAAAGTCAGTGTGCTCATCAAAGACAAAATTCCCCTTATCCATGCCGTCGGAGTGACAATCAAAACAGTACTTTTCTAAAATAGGTTTAATCTTCTGATCAAAAGCAACCTGACCACGCGTTGCTTGTGAATCAGCTGCCGAAGCTGCTAAGTAGGGAAGCCAAAAAAAGAGGATGTAGCGCAGGGGGGGCATGTGCAGGGAAGATTACGTTTGAAAGAGCGCTTAGATTTCCACGGAATCTAGATTCGTCCAAGTTAGCAGGCTTTTTGGCTGGAATGGATCAGCCTTTGATGCTCCACCAAACGATGAGCCAAATGATGGCCATCAAGGGGATGACGAGACGTGCATCTGACAGCCAAACGACACTTGCGGGCAGCCCCCTTGAAGCTCGGAGTGGAATGCGTCGGGCCTTCATCTGGTGACGGTTTGAGGTATCCCGTGCGGCTGCAGGTAACTTAGATGGCTGAGGCCTAGGGTTTCTCTGACGGCGCAGTTCTACGTCATAGGCCGCTTTTTTCTGCGAGTCTGAAAGCACCGCATAGGAGTCGTTGATGCGCTGCATTTTCCATCGTGACTGAGGTTTATCCCCAGCTGTATCGGGATGGTGTCTCAACGAGAGCGCACGGTAACTAGCTCTAATGACTTCATCAGGAGCATCCTCGGTCACATGCAGGTTCTCGTAGTGAGTCCTCATCTTGAGCGGTGGCTTTAGTTGGTTTTTTCGCCAGCACTTACAGAGGCGAGACGTTGTTCAAAAAGCCAACTGTGCAGCTCCGGCATGGGATAAACCAGTCCCGACAAGCTATGACCAACACCTGGGAACTCGGTGTATTTCATCATAAGACCGCCTGCTGCTTTGACCGCTGCCACGGGGACACGATCCCGCTCCACTGGCACCATGGGATCCTGGTCGCCGTGAAAAACCCACATGGGCACCTTTTTCAGCACCTCCGCTTTTTTGGGGTCACCACCACCACACAGTGGCACGCCTGCCGCGAAGACATTGGGATACTTGGCACACAAACTCCAGGTGCCAAAGCCGCCCATGCTGCTGCCCGTCAAATAGAGACGCTTCAGGTCGATAGGCAGCTTGCTGGTCAGATCGGCAATGAGCGCCATGAGATTCTCTGTGACCTGCTTATTCCAGCCAATGTCAGCATCTGGGCACTGCGGGGCAATCATGAAACAGGGATTCTTACTCTGATGCTCTACGTCGGTAAAAACACCCGTAGGACCACCCATTTGAGCTTGGTTATCCGTGCCACTTTGGCCTGAGCCATGCAGCCAGATCACCAAAGGATAGCGCTGAGTGCCATCCAGCTTGGGATTGCCAAAGATCTGGTAATTCAGCCCCTGCTTGGAGACCGCTTTGACAAAACTGCCGGTGATTTTTTCAGCATAAGGGCCTTTCGTCATGCCCTCATCAAAGTTGCGCTCATGCACCAGTCCTGCGACGAAGGCCTGATCCTCAGCACCGAATTTATCCAGAGGAACCTTCATGATCTGAAAGTCCGTCATGCGCTTGATTTTGATTTCCTTAACATCGAACTCCAGCAGTTCCGCCTTCAGTTCACGCCCATCCATGGATTTCCAGGAACGGATGATCTTCACTTGATCCGCCGCCGTGATGATTCCCGTTAGACAAACGGCAAGGATCAGACTGAAAATGAAAGTATTTGGGCGCATCGGAACCAAATAGGAAGCCTTTCACTTTTTGGTCAAATGTAATCCTACTTCCACTCAATTCGTCTGGCATTCCTGCACATACTCCCTCACTGCGCGCAGGGTCTCGCCAGCTACATCGGCTCTAGCTTTGGCAAAAGGAGGGCGGAACCACGGAAAGCTGCCAATGAGATCAGGCGTAACCAAAACTTGTCCATCGGTCTGCCTCCCAGCGCCGATTCCGATCGTGCTTGCTTTTATCCGGCGAGTGATCTCTGCGGCCACTTCTGGAACCATGCTTTCTAAAACGATGGCCAACGCGCCCGCTTCATCCAGCGCGATAGCATCAGCGATCAGTTGTTCGGCCTGAGCTGGCGTTTTGCCTTTCTTTTTGTAGCCGCCCTCTTCCTTCACGCTTTGGGGTAGCATTCCGATGTGACCGATGAAGGGAATGCCTGCATCAATGATGGCTTTGATCTGTGGGATGAAGCCGACGCCGCCTTCCAGCTTCACGGCATCCGCACCAACCGCAACGAGGCGCTGCGCATTGGCCAAGGCCTGCTCAGGAGTTTCGTAGCTGCGTGAAGGTAGATCTGCAATCACAGGCGCACGCTTCACAGCACGCCGAACGGCAGCCGTGTGGTGCAGCATCATTTCCATCGTCACGCCCGTGGTATCGGGTAGACCGAGCACGACCATTCCCAAAGAATCTCCCACGAGGAGGAGATCCACACCGGCCTCGTCAAGCAGACGTGCGGTCGGGTAGTCGTAGGCCGTCAGGACAGCGAGAGGCGATCCCTGGATTTTACGCTCGGTGAGTTGAGACAAACGGGTAAGCATGACAAATGAGAGGCAGCAAGGGCTCTCATTCGCCGCTGCTAGGCACGAATGCAACGGCGCTGTTAAAACTCCGTCTACTTGATTTTTTCAACTGGAAATTTGGAAACCAATTCCTTCAGCTCGCGGCCCGGCTTGAATTTCACAATGCAACGCGCTGGGATCTTGACCTCGCTGTTTGCCTGATTCGGATTACGTCCGATTTTGGCCTTAGCGACTTTGACCTCAAAGGTGCCAAAGGTACGGAAAGTGACATCGTTACCTTCGCCTAATCGCTTGGCGACGAGGTCGATAAAGGCTTCGACGACGAGTGAGACGTCGGCTTGAGTAAGTCCAGTCTGATCACTTAGATCAGACACAATTTCGCGTTTGGTGATGCTGGCCATAATTCCGGGGGAGGAGTGTTAGGAAGTATTAAATGCCTGTGTCTTTCGAGTCTGCAAGCACTTCCTTAGAAGAAAACCCATTAGAATCGTTGTGTTTGGTTGGGGAGATGTCGCCACAAACTTCACCGGCAGTCTTGAAGTGCATCTTAGCGACGGTGGATAAGCCAGGCAGGCCAGCTTTGTCAAAGATCTTTCGTGCATTCTCCTTGACGACACTAGACACGCCCTTAGGCAATTCGATTTCAAACCGGCTGCTATTTTGATCCAACCATTTCACGAAGGCATCTCGAGCCAATATGGAGGCTGCGGCCACAGCGGGATCACTCTCGGCTTTGGTTCTCTGAATGAGCTCGATCTGACAACCTTTGCTGCGAAGGGCGCGCTGCAGCACCGTCGGATTGGCGAACTGATCCGAGAGTGCTTTTGGACAGTCTGGTACCTTTTCAACAAGTGACTCAATGGATGTCGCATGTCCCCAAGCCAGCAACCGGTTCAAATTACCAAATTTGCTGTATAACTCGTTGTATTTCGAGGGGTTAATCTGCACGACTTCCCAGCGAAGTCCCGCTACTGACCGGATCGCTGCTGCTAACTGGCTGATCTTAGCGTCACTGCTGATTTTCTTACTATCCACGACGCCTAATTTACGCAACTTCCGTGCCACATCCGCATCGACGTAAACGCCTGCAATGACCAGTGGCCCAAAAAAGTCGCCTTTGCCGCTCTCATCCACACCAATATGGGGCTCATACATTTCAGGGTGATGGACCTCTTCATAGCCCAGCTCAGCCACGCCTAGGATCAGCGGTTCTAGGACATTGGTGACGAAATTCTCAGTTTCCTTCCCCTGCACCAGCACCTTCGGGCCTTTTTCATAAACGAGGACATTGAGTTTATTTTTGCTGGCTGCATACAGACAGTAAGGCTTGGCTTCAAAGGTGTAACAACCGTCTTGCAGCACGCCTTTGAGACGCGTGACCTGCTCCGCTGTCAGCGGCTTGGTATAAGTGGTGATAGCTGGCATCGTGAGATCAGGCAAATCGACGAAAACCTGTGTAAACGACGCAGATCAGCAGCCAACCCATGGCAAACCAATCGCCAAACTGTGCATAAAGCGTCATGACTCCCAAGCGCGGCACTTTGACCTCGCCAGGCAGACAGCCTTCGATGAACGTCGAACCCGTGGCTGGGTCAGCGAGCTTTTGCGTGATCGTGCCCAAGGTGTCGATGAAACAAGTGACGCCTGTGTTTGTTGCCCGCACCATGGGACGCCGCAGCTCGATAGCACGGAATTTAGCGTTCACCGCATGCACCTCCGTCTGCTCACTTTGCAGAAACCAGCCGTCATTGGTGATATTGACGATCATTTGTGGCTCAGGTCTCACAAAACGTCGCGCCAAGCGCCCTACCGTGTCTTCAAAGCAAATGAGCGGAATGATTTGCACCTCGGGCTTCGCCAGCTTCAGGGGCTCGATGCTGGTGCCGGGCATGAAGTCACCTGGAAATAAACCTTTGAGGAACGAAAAAGGCGGGATCGAGCGCAGCGGTAGATACTCACCAAAAGGCACCAGGTGGACCTTGTGATGCTCTTGCCGATTGGCAAAACTGCCTTTAAAAAGGACCGCAGACACATGACCTCCGACGCCAGATTCATCGACCTCCGTGCCTGTCAATAGGCTGAAATCGCCCGCTCTGAGCAGCTCATCAAAATAGGCGACATGAGCTGGCAAATCATGCAAATGCACAGGCAGCGCGCTTTCCGGCCAGATGACCAGATCCATCTCGCTACCGGTATCACGTGCCTCGGCGTAGAGCCGCGTGTAATCCCTGAGCCGCTGATAAATTTGCGGTCCCATCTGACCTGACCAAGCATCCACCTGCGACACATTCGGCTGCACCAGTGTCGTGCGCACCGTGATCGGATCTTTCAGCGGAGCCGTCACCGTCAGCACCCCATAACCCGCCGCCGCCAGGAGCACCACCATGGCCGCGGTAAAATCCAGCCGAGTGCGGCTAGTGCCTGTCCCCTGATAGAGATGCAGCATTCGCCGAAGGGCATTCCAGCCCGTGCAACTGATCAGCACCGGCAGGAAAGACAGCCCCATCACGCCCACTAAATCCGCCGACTGGATCAGCACCCGATTTTGATGCAGCGCCACACCCAGTCCATTCCACCCAAAGCCCGTAAAGACCGTCGTGCTTCGCAGCCACTCACAGGCCAACCAAGCACCGGAAGCTAGCAACGCACAACGCAGAGATTCCCAAGTGCTCGTCTGCCAGTTTCCCTGAGTTAGCTTCTGCACATCAGGTCGCGCAAAGCGCTGCACGAACCAGGTCCAAAGACCAAAATACAGCGCGCAAAACCCACTCAATCCGATCACCGCGCCCAAGCCCGTCAGCTCCGGCATGAAGCCCGCCCAGCGATCATCCACCGCCCCGCCCA
>Ga0164295_10002989_pt1 | contig 13732 bp, 12 predicted proteins | sample GEODES006metaG_FD_111798 | JGI IMG/M metagenome (GOLD analysis project Ga0164295, IMG submission 111798) | Oligotrophic lake water microbial communities from Sparkling Lake, Wisconsin, USA - GEODES006 metaG | ecosystem: Environmental > Aquatic > Freshwater > Lake | place: USA: Sparkling Lake...
ATGGTGGACGCACCAGGGCTCGAACCTGGGACCCGCTGATTAAGAGTCAGCTGCTCTACCGACTGAGCTATGCGTCCATCTCGCCGTGGTGGGCGACCGGTTGGGGGCTTGGCCACCCATCGGGAGCGGGCGGATAGCAGGGGGTGGGGGGGTTGTAAACCTGTTTCTGCCGAGGGCGGCCGTTCAATCAAGGCGGGCGCGGTTGGCGCGGGCGATGCCCATCACCAGGCCGAGCAGGATCATCACCGTCAACATCGCGCTGCCGCCCCAACTGATCAGCGGCAACGGAATGCCGACCACCGGCGCCAGGCCCATCACCATCATCATGTTGATCGCCAGATAGAAAAACAAAGTCGCCACCAGGCCCACGCACATCAGGCGCTGAAACTGGCTGTTCGCGTTCATGGCGGTGCGGATGCCCCAGGCCAGCACGCAGCCATAAAGGATGATCACATACATCCCGCCCAGCAGGCCCCATTCCTCGGCCATGGTGGCAAAGGCGAAATCGGTGTGCAGTTCCGGCAGATAATCGAGATGGCTTTGCGTGCCGTTCAGGAACCCCTTGCCCGTCAGGCCCCCCGATCCGATGGCGATCTTGCTTTGGGTGATGTGATAACCGGCGCCGCGCGGATCGGATTCGGGATCGAGGAAGATCAGCACGCGGTTGCGCTGATATTCATGCAGCAGCGACCAGGCCACCGGCAGCATGGCGGCCATGGCAGCCGCTGCCGCGCCGAACAGCCACAGCCGCACCCCCGCAAGGAACAGCACCACGACGCCGCCGAACACGATCGCCAGCGCCGTGCCCAGATCGGGTTGCAGCATCACCAGGCCGGCCGGCATGGCGATCAGCACCAGCGCCGGCAGCAGCACATCCGGCCGGGTTTCATAACCCTTTGGCACATAATGATAATAACGCGCGAGCGCCAGGATGATGCCCAGCTTCATCAATTCCGACGGCTGAAATTGCATAATGCCGATATCGAGCCAGCGCTGGCTGCCGCCGCGCACCGCGCCGACCAGTTCCACCCCCAGCAGCGCCGCCAGCAGCGTGAAATAGATCGGCCAGGCCCAGGCGAGCCAGCGTTCGGGCGGCACCATCGCCAGCACCACCGCAGCGCCCAGCAGGACGGCAAAACGGATGCCCTGCTTGAGCGCCCAAGGATTGAGCGAGCCGCCGGCGGCCGAATAGAGCACGACCAGCCCAAAGCCGGCGAGGGCCACCACGAGCAGCACGATGCCCCACGGCAGGCGGGCCAGCTCTCGTCGCCAGGGGCCGTTGAGCAGATCCATTATTCCGGCTCTCTGGGGGGCTGTGGCGCGTCGGCATCCGCGATTTCATATTCGGGCGGCGCCAGATCGATCTTCAGCCAGCTCGGCATCATCTGCTGGCGGTCCCTGGCGATGCTGGCGGCGGCTTCGGTCGCAGTGCGTTCGGCGCGGCGGCGGGCGGCGTCGGCTTCGATGGCAGGCAGCGCCGCCAGCGCGCGTTGCGGTTCGAACATGTAGGTCAGCACATCGCGCGCGATCGGTGCGGCATAGCGCCCGCCGGCAATGCCGTGTTCCAGGATCACCGAGGCGGCATAGCGCGGGGCACTGGCCGGGGCAAAGGCCACGAACAGCGCATGATCGCGCTGCTTCCACGGCAGGGCTTCGTTGCGGATCACGCCGCGGCGCCGTTCGGCCATGCTGATGCGGCGCACCTGGGCCGTGCCGGTCTTGCCGGCGATCACCACATCGGGCACCGCACTGCGCGCCGCCGGTGCGGTGCCATATCCGGCGTTGACCACATCGATCATGCCCTGCCGCACCAGCGCCAGATGGGCTTCGGGGATGCCCAGCGATGGAAATTCCGGCGGCAAGGCGCCGTTTTGGGGCCCATCGGCGATCAGGCGCGGCATGACGGCACGGCCGCTGGCCACGCGCGCCGTCATCACCGCCAGTTGCAACGGGTTGGTGATGATATAGCCTTGGCCGATGGCGGCATTCAGGGTTTCGCCTTCGCGCCAGCTTTTGCCGTATCGCCGCTGTTTCCACGCCTTGTCGGGCACGATGCCGCTGGCCTGGCCCGGCACCGGCAGTTCATATTCCTGGCCCAGCCCCAGCCGGCGGGCCATCGCCGCAATCGCATCGATGCCTATGCGCCGCCCCATGATGTAGAAATAGGTGTCGCACGACAGCGGCAGCGCCCGGTGCATATTGACTCCGCCGTGGCCGCGGCGGGCGTGGCAATGCCAGGTGTTGGTGCCCAGCCGGTAGGCGCCGCTGCAGCCGATCATCTCGTCGGGATCGACCCCGGCCGCCAGCGCCGCCAGCGTGGTGACCAGCTTGAAGGTCGAGCCGGGGGGGTAAAGGCCCATCGCGCTCTTGTTGAGCAGCGGCGTGTGATCATCGGCTTGCAACGCCTGCCACAAGGCGGCCGGCACGCGGGTGGAAAAGATATTGGGGTCATAGGCCGGCATCGATACCATGCACCTGAGGTCGCCGGTCTGGCAGTCGATGACGATGACGCTGCCCGAATTGTCTGCCAGCCGCCGCGCCGTATAGCTTTGCAGTTCGCGATCGATGGTGAGTTTCAGCGTGTCACCCGGATCGTCGGCACTTGTGCCAAGCTCGCGCACCAACTCGCCGCGCGCCGTCACCTCCACGCGCGCCGCGCCGGCGGTGCCGCGCAGGTGCTTGTCCTCGTGGCGTTCGATCCCATCCTTGCCAATGCGGAATCCGGGGTAGATCAGCAGCGCATCACGGCTTTCGCGATATTGTTCGGGCGTCGGTGCCCCGACATAGCCGATCAGATGCGCAAGGCGGTCGCCTTCGGGATAGTAGCGCGAAGAGCTCTGCACGGCCGACACGCCGGGCAGGGTGGCCAGCCGCACGTTGCAGGCGGAAAATTCCGGCCAGGTCAGGTTCTGGCGCACCACCACCGGCATGAAGCTGGGCTGGCTGCCGATATCATCGCGAATGCGATATTCGTTGTTGATATCCAGATCGATCACCGCGCGAATGGCGATCAGCGTGGCATCAAGATCGACCACTTCGGCAGGGCGCAGTTCCAGCCGGTAATCCGGGCGGTTCATCGCCAACGGCTTGCCATTGCGATCGACAATCCAGCCCCGACGCGGCGGGATCAGCCGATTCTGGATGCGATTTTCCTGCGCCTTCAGTTGATAGCGTTCGCCTTCGAACAACGACAGCCATGCCAGCCGTCCGGCCAGCAGCGCGCCGGTGCCGGCCATGCCAGCACCCAGCAGCAAGGCACGGCGCGAAAATCCCAGGCGGCGTGCGGGATCATCCATGGCGCCATCCGGGCATCGACGCCACCAGGCGACGCTGGATGGCGGCGGCAAGGCGCACCACCAGAGGCCAGGCCATCAGGCTGGCTGGCGCCTGCCACAGCATCGGCGCCATCGGCACCGGTCGCCCGGCCAGCGCCATCAACGGCCCGGTGCAGGCCATCACCCCCAGCATGACGACGGTCGCCACCGCCCAATCAAAGCTGTGGCCATGGCGCCCGACCCGCCGATCCAGCAGCCGCATGACGCTCGCCGCCACCGCAAACAGCGTGGCATTGACGCCAAGCGGCTGGCCGAACAACAGATCGGCGAGCGCGCCCACGCCGAAGGCCACCCACGGCGGCATCAGGCCGGGTTGCAGCATCGCCCAGGCCAGCACGGCCAGCAGGCCCAGATGTGGCATGACCGGCACCACCAGCGGCAGCGGCGCCAGCATGAGCATCAGCAGGAAGATGCTGGTCATCGCCGGCACCGCATAGCGCCAGCTCGCCAGCAACCAACGCCGGCGCTCGGCCTTGGTCATCAGCAGGGCAGGGGGCGGCGGGGACGCAATCATGGCACGGGCACGATCGGGGCGGCGGCTGCCGTGGGTTCGGTCGCCGGATCTGCCCCCGGTTCGGCACTGCGCAGCCGCGGCTTTGGCGCACCGCGGGTGCGCGCCTCCACCGGCACCGGCGCATCGAACAGCGGACCGGTGGCGGCTGCAGCCGGCATTTGCAGCCAGGCCGTTTCAACCGTGACAAAGCCGGCACCCAGGGGCGGTTGCGCCGGGCGGATCACAGGGCCATCGTTGCGCACTTCGATCACCACGCCGACCGGCACACCGGGGGGATAGACGCCGCCATCCCCGGATGTGACGATGCGATCGCCGACGCGAAGCGGCAGATCGGGGCCGACGCGGTCGATCAGCACCAGCGTCGGCTGGTTGCGCCCGGCCGCGAGCCCGGCCTGGCCCGTGCGCTCGATGATCACCGGCACGCGGCTGAGCGGATCGGTGATGAGCAGCACGAGGCTGCTGACCTGGCCGACATCCTGGGTGCGCCCGACAAGGCCATCGGCACCGATCACCGGCATGTCGCGCGACACACCGGCGGCGGCGCCCACCGCCAGCATGGCAGTGCGCACGACGCTGCCCGACGCGGCGGCGGCAATGCGGGTGGTGACGATCACCTGCCGCTTTGGCTCCCGCACGGCCATCAGCCGTTTCAATTGCACAAGTTCACGCGCCTGAACCCGGGATTGCCGCAGCCGGGCATTGGCCAGATCAAGCTGGGTTTCCAGCGCCTGCGCCCGTGACACCGCACCGAAATAATCCCCGATTCCGGCAACCAGCCGCGCCATGCCATCGATCGGCGCGCGCACCACGCCCCACGCGGGCGCCGCCACGTCCGTTGCCATGGTGCGGATGCTGCTGGCGGTTTCGGGGTTCACCCGCGCCAGCAGCAGCAGCAGCAGGCCGGCCGCCATCACCGCGCCAGATATCACCGCCGAAACCAGCGCAAGATTCTGCTCGCGGCGCATGGCGCTCGAACGGCGCGGTGTCTGTGTCCAATCCATGTGCCGGCAGGTCCCCGATGCGGGCTTTTCGATTGTTTTCTAAAGGCTCAAGCAGAGATCAGCACCCCGCGGTACATCGGATCTTCCAGCGCACGGCCGGTGCCGATGGCAACGCAGGACAAGGGTTCATCGGCAATGCTCACCGGCAGCCCGGTGGCTTCGCGCAACACGACATCCAGATTGGCCAGCAGCGCACCGCCGCCGGTGAGCACGATGCCCTGATCGACGATATCGGCCGCCAGTTCAGGCTGGGTGTTTTCCAGCGCGGCGCGCACGCCTTCGACGATGGTGGCCACGGGTTCGGACAGGGCTTCGGCGATCTGCGCCTGGTTGATCTGGATTTCGGTGGGCACGCCGTTCATCAGGTCACGGCCCTTGATGTCGATGGTGAGGCCCACCCCGTCCGCCGGTCGCTTGGCGGTGCCGATTTCCTTCTTGATGCGCTCGGCCGTCATTTCGCCGATCAGCAGATTATGGTTGCGGCGCACATAGTTGACGATGGCTTCGTCCATCTTGTCGCCGCCGACGCGCACGCTGGTGGTATAGGCCAGGCCCTTCAACGACAGCACCGCCACTTCGGTGGTGCCGCCGCCGATATCGACGACCATCGATCCGATCGGTTCGGTCACCGGCATGCCGGCGCCGATGGCGGCGGCCATCGGCTCTTCGATCAGGTAGACCTGGGTGGCGCCGGCATTGTTGGCGGCGTCACGAATGGCGCGCTTTTCAACGCTGGTCGAACCCGATGGCACGCAGATGACGATTTCGGGGTAACGGCCAAAGCGGCTGGTCTGCACCTTTCTGATGAAGTGCTTGATCATCTGTTCGGCGACATCGATATCGGCGATCACGCCATCGCGCAGCGGGCGGATGCATTCGACATTGCCCGGCGTGCGGCCCATCATCACCTTGGCTTCGTTGCCGACGGCCTTGACGATCTTGTTGCCGCGGATGGTCTCGATCGCCACCACGCTCGGCTCGTTCAGCACGATGCCTCGCCCGCGCACGTAGACCAGCGTGTTGGCCGTGCCCAAATCAATGGCCATGTCCTGTGCAAGGAACGAAAACATGCGCGAAAAAAACGACATACAAATGGAAACCGCAGGTAGGAGGATGGCCGGAATCGATCGCGGGGGGGCACGCGAACAACCGAGCCGGCTTTGGCCCTGAACGTCCGATTCGGCAAGCGTCAACACCCGCCGTCAACCGCTGAAAAGCGCCAATAACGGTTCCGTTGGTATCGGTTTGCCCCGATCTGGTATGCGAAGCATGGCCACAACGCTCCGCAGCGGCTGACATTGCGGCTTTTTCAGCTTAAACACCAGCTTGTGCCGATCCGTCGCCTCCCAGAAACGCTGATCAACCGCATCGCTGCCGGCGAGGTGGTGGAGCGGCCGGCCAGCGCGGCCAAGGAACTGGTCGAAAATGCGCTTGACTCCGGCGCACGCCATATCCGGGTTGTGCTGTTGAATGGTGGCATCGACGGCCTCGAGGTTGCCGACGACGGGATTGGCATGGCGCCCGATCAATTGCGCCTGGCCATCGAACGCCACGCCACCTCCAAATTGCCCGACGGCGATCTGTCGGCCATCGCCACCATGGGCTTTCGCGGCGAAGCGCTGCCGTCGATCGGCTCCGTCGCCACGCTGTCGCTCACCAGCCGCGCGGCAAATGGGGAAGGGTGGGAACTGGTGGTCGATAATGGCCGCATCATCGCCGATGGCCCGGCCAGCGCCGCGCCCGGCACGGTGGCGCGGGTCGAAGGCCTGTTCGCCCAGGTGCCGGCGCGCCGCAAATTCCTGAAATCGCCGCGCAGCGAACTGGCGGTGTGCCATGATCATATCCGCCGCCTGGCGATGGCCAATCCGCAGGTCGGCTTCGTGTTCGAACATGAAGGCCGGCGGCTGCTCAATCTGCCGCCGTTGCCCGACCCGTCGCCGGCCAGCAGCCTGGCGCGGCTGGCCGCGATCATCGGCGCGGACTTTGCCGGCAATGCCGTGGCAGTCGATCTGGCGCGCGATGGTCTGCATCTGGCTGGCCTTGCCGGCCTGCCGACCTGGAACCGCGGCGTCGCCGATCACCAATATCTGTTCGTCAACCGCCGCCCGGTGCGCGACCGCCTGCTGGTCGGCGCGGTGCGCGGCGCCTATCAGGATCTGCTGGCCCGCGATCGCCATCCGGTGGTGGCGCTGTTCCTGGATGTGCCGCACGATTTCGTCGATGTGAACGTGCACCCGACCAAGACGGAGGTGCGGTTTCAGGATGCTGCCATGGTGCGCGGCATGATCGTTTCGGGGCTGCGGCGTGCGCTGGACGAGGCCGGCATCCGCGCCAGCAGCCGGGTGGCGGCGTCGGCGCTTTCGGCGTTCGTCGCCGAACCGATGACGGCGGCGTTCGCGGCCGAACCGCAGATGCCGGCGTTCGGGGTCGCTGCGCCGCCCGCTGCATTCGCCGAACCGCCGCGCCTGTTCACTGAACTGCCACCGGCCTTCCCGCCGGCCTTTGCTGCCCACATGCCGGCGCCGGCGGCACCAGCACCGCAGCAATTTCCGCAGCAATATCCCTTGGGCGCGGCGCGCGGCCAGATCGCCGCCACCTATATTGTCGCCGAAACCGCCGATGCGCTGATCATCGTCGATCAGCATGCCGCCCACGAACGGCTGACGCTGGAGCGCATGAAGAAAGCATTGCAAGACGCGGCTTTGGCCGGCGGCGCGGTGCCGGCGCAGGCGTTGCTGGTGCCCGAAGTGGTCGAGCTGGATGAAATTGCCGCGGGCCGCATTGCCGCCCGCGCCCCGGAACTGGCCGAGTTGGGGCTGGACATCGAAGCCTTCGGCTCCACTGCCATCCTCGTGCGCGCCACCCCGGCCATGCTCGGCACCTGCGATGTGCGCGGCCTGATCACCGATCTCGGCGATGATCTCGCCGCCTTCGGCAAGGCGCTTTCCCTGAAAGAACGGCTGGATGCCGTCGCCGCCACCATGGCCTGCCACGGCAGCGTGCGCGCCGGCCGGCAATTGTCCGTCGCCGAAATGAATGCCCTGCTGCGCGAAATGGAGATCACCCCCCACAGCGGCCAGTGCAACCATGGCCGCCCGACCTGGGTGCGCCTCGCCAAGACCGATATCGAGAAATTGTTCGGACGGCGCTGAAACGCATCTTTGCTGTTGCGAACCACTTGCATTTGGCGCGCGACTCGGTGATAACGCTTCTCAACAGCCGCTGGATCGTCAGCGGGCGGAGTGGGGAATTGGCGTGTACGTCTGTGTCTGCAATGCCCTGAAGGAACGCGACGTGAAGCAGGCCGCCCGCGCTGCCGGCACGGCCTGCCCGCACGCGGCCTATGCCCAGCTTGGCGCCAAGGTGAAATGCGGCCAGTGCCTGCCGTTTGCGCGCGAAGTCGTCGCCCAGGCCAGCAGCTTCGCCTGAGGGCGGTTTCAATATCAATCTTGCCCGTCAACCACTGCTTGACACGAGGCGCGGCTGTTTTTTGCACGCGTCGAAGAGGGCCGAGCCCCGTGTCGAGCACGGGGTAACGGTATGGGCTTGCGTGAGCCCCACTGCTACTGCGAGTGCGTTTCACCAGCAAGTATCGGAAATATCACGCTTTTTCTTGACGTGCGCCAGATCGGATGGCATCACTCCTGCAGCAACTTAGGAGACACGCCATGAAGGGCGACGCCAAGGTCATCGATTTTCTCAACGCCGTGCTCAAGGGCGAGTTGACCGCGGTCAACCAATATTGGCTGCATTACCGCCTGCTCGACAATCTCGGCATCAAGCGCCTGGCCGATTATGAGCGGCATGAATCCATCGACGAGATGAAGCACGCCGACAAGTTGATCGAGCGCATCTTCTTCCTCGATGGTTTCCCCGGCATGCAACAACTCGGCCGCCTGCGCGTCGGCGAAACCGTGGAAGAAGTGCTGCAAGCCGATCTGGAGCTTGAATACGAGGCCATCGCCCTGTTGCGCGACGCCATCCAATATTGCGAAAGCGTGCGCGATTACCCGTCACGCGACCTGTTCGCCGAAATCCTGCGCGCCGAGGAAGAGCATGTGGATTTCATCGAAACCCAGCAGACGATGATCAGTCAGATGGGCCTGCACAATTATATCCAGTTGCAATCGAAGTCGGCGGCGGCGTGAGGACGAGCGGCAATTGACGGCACCGCCGGGACGTCGGCTGCGACAGACCCCCATCCGGCCGCTCCTCTGGGGCCGGCCGCTCCTCTGGGGCCGGTCGTTCAAGGCCGAAAAGGCCCAGAGCGAGCGGCGTTGCAGCGGCTGACCGCACCGGTCGTGCGCCGCCAGCGCGTCATAAGGGTGGTTGCAGCGTCGGGTTCGGCATGCGGCAATCTTCACGCTGGGCGATGCCCATTCCGGCGCGCGGCGCCGCGGCTGCGCAGCAAAGCCGTTCCAGATCGGCCAACAGCTTTTCGATGCGCCGGACGTAGAGCAGGCCGTTGCGCACCATGGCTTCACTGCCGTGCACCCGTGCCGGAACGATCACGCCGCCCCCACTGCTTTCCACAAGGCCGCGCGCGATCAGCGCCAAAACGCGCCGCCGTACGGTCGCATAAGTCAGTTGTTCGGACTTCGCCAGCGCCCGCAGGCTTGCAGGCAGGCGGCCGCGATCGTCGGGAATGGCGTCCGCAGCGGCGTGGCGGCTTGAGAGCCCCGGATCGGCGTTGATATGTTCGACATTCATGCGGATGACGGCGATGAACAGGGTGAAACCCAGCAGCGACCCGCACATATCGGAGGCAGCCTCCGCCGTCAGCACCGCGAATTCGTTCCACACTCTCGCGACCAGATCCGGCGGCAGCGCCCGCAGCGTTGCCGGATCCATGGCCTGCGCCGATGCCGAGCCGAGCCCGGCGAGATCGCCGACGATCGCCACCAGCGCCGCCGCATCGGCGTCGACAAGCGCCTTGCCGGGGGGCAGCGTCAGCAATGTCGCTGGCACGATCCAGCCGGAGCCAAGCTTCTGGAGCGTGCCACGCCGTTGCAGATCGAGCGCCTGGCGGCGGATCGTTTCGTGCGGAATCCCCATCGATTCGGCAATGCTCATCAGGCTGACCGGCCGGCGGCGGCTGTCATCGACGGCGAGGCCGGCGCCGGCCGGATCATCGAGACGGATGCGGGCGAGATTGGCAGCCAGCGCGACGTGCACGATCAGCAGCGTGGTGGCGTTGAGGTCGAGTGTTGCGCGCCAGCGCGCTGCCCGCAGGCTGCCGGCAGCAATGAAGTGGCGCGCCAGCAGCCGGGCGATGTCGGGCGCCGCAAATGACGCGGCCGTCGCTTTCCCCCTGTCAGATCCGGAACCCTGAACAGGGGCGATCGCTGACATTCGTGCTCCAAAAATGACGGCCCGATATAGGATAGTGAAGGATTTCACATTTGTCAGACGGTGGCTGCTCATTTCGGGGAGCAAACGACGCGGCAATGGCGCGCGGTCTGCTGAAAACATCGGGGGTGCAGCGGCGCTGTGCCAGTTCAACCCAACCACCAAAGGATGATCCTTGAAGCTTGCAACCATCTTACTTGCCGGCACGTTCGTCGCACTCGGCAGCCCGGCAGGCGCCAGCAGCTTCACCAACGGCGGCTTTGAATTCCTGTTTTCGCGTCCCTGGCGGGACCAGTGGCGTGGCTGGCTTTGCCACAGGGAGCCAAAGGCCGGTTTGGGTGGTTGGTGATCTGTCGGGCTCTATCCGCCCCTGAAAGGACGCCCATGATCACCCTGATGCCCCTGCCATTCGCCGCCGATGCGCTTGCCCCGCACATCTCGGCCGAGACCTTCGCCTATCACCATGGCAAGCATTTTGCCGCCTATGTCACCAAGACCAACGAATTGATCGCCGGCACCGACGATGCCGATGCCGATCTGGAAACCATCGTCGACAATGCCGATGAAGCCGACAATGTCGCGCTGTTCGACGCGGCGGGGCAGGCGTGGAATCACGGCTTCTTCTGGGCCAGCCTGGCGGCCCCCCCGTCTGATATGCCGTCCGATGCGCGGCCGGGCGGCGGGCTGGCCGAGGCGATGGCGCGGGATTTCGGTGGCTTTGATGCCATGGCGGCGCAATTCGTGAAAACCGGCACGGCGCAGTTCGGATCGGGCTGGGTCTGGCTGGTCAGCGATGCCGATGGCGCCTTGTCGATCTGTTCCACCCACGATGCGCTGCCGGTGTGGGTCGAACAGCCGGTGATGCCATTGCTGGTGTGTGATGTGTGGGAACACGCCTATTATCTCGATTGGCGCAACGATCGCGGCGCGTTTCTGAAGGCGTTCATGGGTGATCTGGCCAACTGGCGCCACGCCGAAGCGCAATTTGCGGCCGCCATTGCCGATGATGGAGGCTGGCAATATCCGGTGTGACCGAAACGAAACGGGCCGCCGTGGTTGCCCACAGCGGCCCAAATTCTGCTGCGAACAGGCTCAGCCGCGGCTGGACGCGTAGAGGCTCCACAGATCGGCGATGTCCTTCATGCCGCTCTTTTCCTGCACACCCTTGAAGCTGGCGATGGCCACGGATTTCTGGCCGGCCTTCACCGCGGCGATGCCCTTGAACACGCGCGCATAATCGGCATCGGCGCCGTTCGCACCGATGGCCTTGTCATAGGCGGTGATGGCCTTGCCATATTCGTTCAGGCCCAGCCAGGCGTTGCCGCCCTTGAAGGCGGTGGCCGGCGCGGCGGACAATTTCGCGGCTTCCGGGCCTTCGCTGGCGACGGCCTTGCCGGCGGCCGCAGAAAGCTTCTGGTCCATCGGATCGCTGGTCACGCCGGATTTGTCGAGCGCGGCCTTGGCGACGGCGGCCTGGCCGTTCATCAGCGCCAGCTTGGCGAAATCGTGATAATCTTCCTTGCGGTCCAACGTGCCGGTGCTGAACATCAGGTGATACAGCGCCAGCTTTGATTCCGAACGCATGTTGGTCTGCTGGAAATTGGTGAGCAGCGCCTTCCAGCGCGCCGGCGAGGCATCGACCTTGATCAGCTTGGTCGTGGTCGCCAGATAGCCCGCCTTGTCGCCGGACTTGTACTGCGCGCCAGCGAGATTTTCCAGATAGATCGCCTTGGCGCCGTTGCTGGCGATCAGCTTGTTGTAAGAGGAGATGGCATCCTTGTGGCGACCCTGGCGGGTGTACACCTGGGCGACCAGGATCTGCATGCCTTCGCCGCCGCAGCCCTTGGCGATGCCGACGGCCTTGTCGAGCTGACCGGCCTGATAATAGAGCGGCGCCAACTGGTTGCACGGGGCACCGACTTCCTGCAGCGCGGCCGCCGCTTCGGCATAACGGCCGACCGCGGTGAAGGCATAGCCGGCCATCTGCGCGGTCTTCTGCTTTTCTTCGGCTGAGGATGATGCAGCGCGGGCTTGGCCGATGGCGGCGGCCACCCCGGCGGCATTGCGCGACTTGGCGGCGGCAGCGGCGGCATTCAGCGCCTTGCCGACGGCCTGCGACACGGCGGCACTGGCCGGCATGGCTGCGGCAAGCAGCGGAACGACAATCAACAGTCGGGCGGTTTTCAGCATTGTTCTTCCTTGGCTGTTGCAGACCCAGGCCTGGTCAGTTGCAAGGAGCGTACACGCTGCCATCGCAACGCCACCGAATCCCCCTTGCTTCCTCCCAAAGCAAGCTTCACCGTTTAGCGAATTGAAAAGCCGGCGCAACGGGGCAAATCGCCGTAGCATGGCCAAATTATGGCCAAATGGTTGCGTGCGCGCAGCGAAGCGCCTATCCGCCGACGCAATATTGCGGCCGGGCGGGGCCACATTGCTGGGGAGACCGACCATTCGCGCCTTCATCTTTCCGGGCCAGGGCAGCCAATCGGTGGGCATGGGCAAGGCCCTGGCCGACGCCAGCCCGCACGCCCGCGCCGTTTTCGAGGAAGTGGACGAGGCGTTGGGCGAACGCCTGTCGCGCCTGATGTGGGAGGGGCCGGAGGACGATCTCACGCTCACCGCCAATGCGCAGCCGGCGATCATGGCCTTGAGCATGGCCTGCCTGCGCGTGCTGGAAGCCGAAACCGGCATCAGGCTGGCCGACAAGGCGGCCTTCGTGGCCGGGCATTCGCTGGGTGAATATACGGCGCTGTGCGCCGCCGGCAGCCTGGGCCTAGCCGATACGGCGCGGCTGTTGCGGTTGCGCGGGCAGGCGATGCAGGCGGCGGTGCCGCCTGGCGTGGGCGCGATGGCGGCGCTGCTCGGGCTGGATTTCGAAACCGTGACCGGCCTGGCAGCAGAGGCCGCGCAGGGTCAGATCTGTGCGGCGGCCAACGACAATGCCAATGGCCAGGTGGTGGTTTCCGGCCATGTCGAGGCGGTGGCTCGCGCCATGAACCTCGCCAAGGCCAAGGGCGCGCGTCATTCGGTGTTGCTGCCCGTGTCGGCGCCGTTCCATTGCGCGCTGATGCAGCCGGCGGCGGACGCCATGGCCGAGGCGCTGGCGGCGGCGCCGCTGCATGCGCCGCAGGTCGCCCTGGTGGCGAATGTGACCGCCGCCGTGGTCAGCGATCCCGACGATATTCGCCGCCTGCTGGTGGAACAGGTGTGCGGCACGGTGCGCTGGCGCGAATCGGTGCTGGCGATGGCCGATCTGGGCGTGACCGGCTTTGTCGAATTGGGCGGCAAGGTGCTCGGCCCGATGATCCGCCGCATCACGCCCGATGTGCCGACCATCACCGCCGTGGACATGCCCGGCCTGGAGGCGATCGCGAAGTCGCTTTGATCCCTCTCCCCTAGAGGGAGAGGACGTCTCTCCGCAGGCGAGCGGGGTGAGGGGTTTGCGCCCGTTGTGACATGAGGGAGTTCGAAAAATGTTCGATCTGACAGGCATGACCGCGCTGGTGACCGGCGCTTCGGGTGGCATCGGCAGC
>Ga0164295_10002990_pt1 | contig 13725 bp, 10 predicted proteins | sample GEODES006metaG_FD_111798 | JGI IMG/M metagenome (GOLD analysis project Ga0164295, IMG submission 111798) | Oligotrophic lake water microbial communities from Sparkling Lake, Wisconsin, USA - GEODES006 metaG | ecosystem: Environmental > Aquatic > Freshwater > Lake | place: USA: Sparkling Lake...
GATCCGGCAGGCGACGGCCATCACCACCACCCAGGCCGCCTCGATGGCGAGATCGCGGGCCAGCGTGACGCCCTGGACCTTTCCGAGCCAGACGGCCGCGGGAAAATAAGCGGTGTATTCAAACGGCAACCACCGGACAACGTCGGCCGCGGAAACGCCCGCGATCCCTGTCGGGATGTCCGCCAGCATGTCGATCGGGAACATGTGACCCGAGAGCAGATACTGTACGAGCATGTAGGCGAAGATGATGCTCGATACCTCCAGAAACCAGAAGCCGAGCATGCCGAGCGTGGCCTCCATGAAGAAGCCCAGCAGGAACGAGAGCACCAGCGACAACACGTAGGCAACTATCGTGACGACGTCGGGGACCTGCGGAAAATAGCTCCGGCACACATAGAACACTCCGGCGAACGGTAGGATCGCCACGATGTAGTAGACGAGTTTGTGGGCGATCCGCGCCGCCAGCAGATAGGCGACGTAGTCGACCGGCTGCACGAGGTATTTCTTGACCGACCCATCGCGGACGCTTCGGGCAATGCCGCTGGAGAGCCCTGGCATACTGGAAAAAGCCCGTGTCACCATCGTGAGCAGGTAGTAGGCGACGATGTCGTTCCGCGAGTAGCCGGCGATGTCGGCCCGGCTGGTGGCATTGAAGACGGCTGTCCAGAGGAAGACCTGCGTCACGATCGGCAGGAACCGCATCAACGTGCCGATGATGAAGTCGCCCCGGTAGACGAGTCGCTCTTCCAGGCAGATGGCGAGCATCGTGAACCAGGTGCGCAGGCCGGCGAAGGGAGGAACTGCAGCAGGCGGTGAGGGACGGTCATTCGCTGCGGCAAGGCTCATGGGGTCGCCTCCGCCACGCCGGGATTCGGTGCGGCGCGGAACAGCGTCGCCACGATTTCCTCCAGGGGGACGTCCTCCACCGACACGTCACGGACGTCCTCGCTGCGGAGAATCTCCGGCAACACATCGGCAATCCGGGTGCGGTCGATGCGAAGCGTCGCCCGCGGACCCCGGATCTCACAGGGAAAGCCAAACCGTTCCAGCCGCCCTGGTGCCGGCGTGGCATCGAGGTCGAGCGTGACGATCTTGTGCGTCGTGAAGCGGTCGACGATCTCCTCCAGCGGCCCGTCGTGGAGGATGCTGCCGTGCGTGATCACCACCACCCGTTCACAGAGCGCGGCGACGTCCTTCATATAGTGCGTCGTGAGCACCACGGTCACCCGCCTCTCGGCCTGCACTGCCTTGAGGAAATCGTGGATCGTGTGCTGGGCAACGACGTCGAGGCCGATCGTTGGTTCATCCAGAAACAGCACCTCTGGCTCGTGTAGGAGCGCGGCGACAAGCTCCAGCTTCATCCGCTCGCCGAGCGAGAGTTCGCGAACTGGCTGGAGCATGAGCCGGCGGACGTCGAGCAGGTCGACCAGTTCGTCCCGGGTGCGTTCGAAGCGGGCGCTCTCGATCCGATAGATTTCCTTATGGAGCCGGAAGCTCTCGGCGGCGGGCAGATCCCACCAGAGCTGGTTTCGCTGGCCCATCACGAGGGCGAACCGGCGGCGGAAATCGTCGGCGCGTTCCCACGGCACATGGCCGAGGACGTGGGCGGTGCCCCGCGAGGGGGTGATGATCCCGGAGAGCAGCTTCAGAAACGTCGTCTTGCCGGCGCCATTGGGGCCGAGCAGGGCCACGAACTCGCCTTTCCCGACCGACAGACTCACGCCGCGAAGCGCCTCCACCACCCGGCTCGTGCGGTGGAACAGACCGGTGACGCTGGCCAGCAGCCCCTCCGGCTTGTCGTAGACGCGGTATTCCTTGGCAAGCGAGTCGACCGAGATAACGGCAGCACCGCCGGGATCGGCAGCCCCACCACGATTGGAGTTGTGCATGCGGAAAGTATAGGGGAAAACCTTGGCTTCCCGCCGCGGAGAACTTTGCAGCATGGCGTCACCCACGATGATTCGCATTGGACTTGGACACGACACCCACCGTCTCGGCCCCGGCGCGGGCCTCGTGATCGGCGGCATCACGATCCCCCATGACCGACGGGCACTGGGACACAGCGATGCCGACGTACTCCTGCACGCGATCACCGACGCCCTGCTTGGAGCGGCGGCGCTTGGCGACATCGGAGAACTGTTTCCGGACACCGATCCGGCCAACAAGGGGCGGGATTCGGCCGAGATGCTGCGGTTGGCCGCGGACCGCGTGGCCGCCGCCGGCTGGCGGGTCGTGAATCTGGATTGCGTGATTTTCGCCCAGCGGCCCAAAATCCTGCCGTATCGACAGCAGATCCGGGCGAGGGTCGCCGCCATTCTTGGCATCGACGAGGGAGCCGTGTGGCTCAAGGCAAAGACCGGAGAGGCCGTCGGCCCGATCGGCGCCGAGGAGGCGATCGCGGCCGAGAGCGTGGTGCTGCTGGAACGAATGGCGACAGCTTGAGCCTGCACGAGCGGCCTACGAAGACACACTGACGGCCCCAACGATAAAAACACCTAGAGACTGGAGCGGATGCGAGCGATGGCGACGACCGAAGTGAAGCAGGCGGCGGTGGGCACAGGCGAAAGCCTCCCTGCAATCGAGATCTACAGCACGCTCTCCAAAAAGAAGACGCCGCTCGTCACGGTGAAGCCGGGCCACGTCGGCATGTATCTCTGCGGCCCAACGGTCTACAAGCCGAGCCACATCGGCCACATGGTCGGCCCGGTGATCTTCGACACCGTCAAACGGTATCTCGAATACTCGGGCTGGAAGGTGACCTGGGTCGTCAACATCACCGACATCGACGACAAAATCATCGCCGAGAGCGCCGCGCGGGGCACGACGATGGCGAAACTCGCCGCCGAAATGACGGCCGACTATCTGGACAATCTCGCCGTGCTCGGCGTTGAGAGCATCGACGAGATGCCGAAGGCGACCGAACACATCGGCACGATCATCGCGTTTATCGAGGGTCTGATCGCCAAGGGATGCGCCTACGCCTCGGATGGCGACGTCTATTTCGACGTCACCAGGGACGCCGACTACGGCAAGCTGACCAACCGTTCGGTCGAGGCGATGCAAGGTGAGGGCGGCTCGACCGCCGAGCGGAAGCGGTCCGCGGCCGACTTCGCGCTCTGGAAGAAGGCAAAGCCAGGCGAGCCGTCGTGGGAGAGCCCGTGGGGGCCAGGCCGGCCGGGCTGGCATATCGAGTGCTCGGCGATGAGCCGGGCGATCCTCGGCGAACACTTCGACATTCACGGTGGCGGGCTCGATCTGATCTTTCCGCACCACGAGAACGAGATCGCCCAGAGCGAATCGCTCCACGACTGCCCGATGGCCACCTACTGGATGCACAACGGCCTGATGCAGGCGGCGGGGGCTGCCGGGAAGGTGGGAGGAAGGCCTCGGGGGGCGGGTGAGTCACCGGCTGACGACGCTGCCACGCAGGCCGCCACCCAAGCAGCAACCAAAATCTCGAAGTCAACCGGGGCCGAGCCGTTCAAGAACCTGCTCGCCCGGCACCGCCCCGAGGTGATTCGCGTGCTCCTGCTCTCCACTCACTACCGCAGCCCGATCCACTTCGGCGAGGAACCGCTCGGCGAAAGTGCCCGGGCACTCGAGGCCTTCGAGCGGCTCTTCACGCGGTATCAGCGGATCAGTGGGAAATCGTTCTATGCCCTGCCCTGTCGCGATCGCCGGGCGGGGAATGCGGCGGTCGGCGCCGCGGGCGAAGAAGTGAAGGCCCTGCGCGACAAATTCCTGGCGGCGATGGACGACGACTTCAACACGGCGATCGCGATGGCGACGCTCTTCGATTTCGTGAGGACGGCCAACAAGTTCATCGACCAGCAGGGGCTGGAAAAGAAGGCGTCTACGGAAGCCGGGGCCACGCTCGACGCCATGATGCTCGTGCTCCGCGAACTCACCGGCACGCTCGGCATCTTCCTGAAGGAACCGCAGGCGAAGACAGGCGGCGCCGACGAGGGGCTGGTGGCGAAACTGATGGAGCTGGTCATCGAGATCCGGGCCCGGGCCCGTGGCGCGAAGGACTTTGCGACGGCCGACCTCGTTCGCACCAAGCTCACCGAGGCGGGCGTCGTGCTCGAGGATCGTGCCGACGGCACGCTCTGGTCGCGAAAGTGATCGGTCAGTTCCTACGGGGAGCATCCACTCGTTGACACTTACCCCTCCCGAGTTGGCCGCGGTTCCGGGCTGACCTGACCCCGTCGCCGGACGTTCGCTACGGCCATCCTGGCCTTCGCTCACTCGATGCTGACTGCGCTTCGGCATCCTGCCTGCGCTTGTCAGCAACGCCGGCTCTCGGGGCCCGGCCAGCCCCACACGGATTCTGCATTCAAAACAGTCAGCTTCAACGTACTCGGGGTAGTATCGGGGCCAAATTCGCCCCATCCTCCGTCGCCGGAGTAGGATGCCAGGTGTCGCGTTTCGCCACCGAGATCTCCAGGGAGCCATCGCCATGCCCGCCTTCGACACCCCGAATGGTGAGATCGAGTTTTCACGACCCCAGATTGCCAGCTGGTGCCTCGGGCTCGGCGGAGTGTTGGCGGTGCTGGGAATCCTCTCGATCGCCGCCCCCTGGGTCGCGTCAACCGTCATCGATTATCTCTGCGGCGGCGCGCTGATCGCAGCCGGCATCTCGCAGCTCGGTATGGCGGCGGGCACCTGGACGTGGCGAGGCTTCTGGCTCGCGCTCGTATGCGGGGCGCTCTCGGTAGTGGCCGGCGTCGCGATGCTCGCGATCCCTGTCGAGGGCATTCACGCGCTCGTCACGTTCCTCGGGATTCTGATCCTGCTCCAGGCGGCGGCCAAATTGACGGCCGCGTTTTCGGTGCCTCGCGAATTCCCCCGCGGCTGGATCCTCTTCGACGGGATCATCACGGCAGTGCTGGGCGGCATCCTGCTCACGAGCCCGGCCAGCCAGGCAGGGCTCTACCTGGGAACGCTGATCGGCATAAACCTGCTGTCAAGCGGGATCGCGTCGGCCGCCGCCGGGTTCACGCTCCGTCGATCACTTGCCTGACGCGGCCACGCCTTGCACCTGAGCGTCGGTAAGGGCGTGATTCCAGATGCGGACGTCGTCGATGACGCCGTCCATGAATTCCGCGGCGCCGGTGTCGCCGATGTGCAACGTGCTGTCGGGACGCATGAGCTGGGGATTCCCAGCGAACGGGATCGTCTTTTTCCGATCACCGTCCAGGTAGAGCCGGCACTCCTTGCGATCGTTGTCGATGGCAAACGTGACGAGATACCACCGCTGCAGTTCCAGATCGCCCCCCTGCCCGTCCGTGCCAACATCGTCCTTGTAGAAATTCACGCTCGTCTCGATCCAGCGACTGCCGTCACCGATGTCGCCGTGCACCTTGTCGGTGTTGACCTTCACGTCAAAGAACGGCGAGCCGCCAAGCCTCGTCCCCAGGATGCCGGAGAATGTCGGCGGCTTGGTGAGCCACACCCAGGCCGAAACCGTGAACGTGGAGAGCTGGAAGTCCGGCGAGTACGGGATGCTGACGTGATCCTGTCGACTTCGATCGAAGAGTAACGCCCCGCCAATCCTACCCGGGTGCGGAACCGCGCCGTGGATGACGCCGTGGTGGTTTCCGTTGCTGTCCCGCGCCTCGCCCCCCTGGTCGTCCAGCGTCCAGTGGGCAACGGGCGCCGGTACCACGGTGTCATTGGCCAGCGCTCTGCCGCAGAGAGATGGGACAATCAGCAGGACCGAAAAAAGCACGAAGCGATGCGTCACGTGCACGACCATAATCTCCAGTGGCATGAAGAGGCTTGGTTTTCAGCCAAGCCGCAATGGCAGCCTACGGCAACTGGATCGCGACCGGTTCACTCTCCGTGCCTGCAGCCGCTTCTGCTGCCGCCATGTCGCGGATGTCTTGGGTGATCTTCATCGAGCAATACTTCGGCCCGCACATGCTGCAGAAATGCGCGCTCTTGAAGGTGTCCTGCGGGAGCGTCTGGTCGTGGTATTTCCTCGCCGTCTCCGGGTCGAGCGACAGCCGAAACTGCTCGTTCCAGTCGAAGTTGAACCGGGCCCGAGACAGGGCGTCGTCACGCACGCGGGCATTCTTGCGATGCCGGGCCAGATCCGCGGCATGGGCCGCGATCTTGTAGGCGATCACCCCCTGCTTCACGTCCTCGGCGTCGGGCAGCCCCAGATGCTCCTTCGGCGTCACGTAGCAGAGCATGGCGGCGCCGCTCCAGCCGGCGAGCGCCGCACCGATCGCGCTCGTGATATGGTCGTAGCCCGGCGCGATGTCGGTGACCAGGGGCCCCAGCACGTAGAAGGGCGCCTCGTCGCACTCCTCCATCTGCCGCTTGATATTCATGTCGATCTGGTCCATGGGCACGTGGCCCGGCCCCTCCACCATCACCTGGCAGCCCTTCTTCCAGGCCCGCCGCGTGAGCTCGCCGAGCACGTGCAGTTCCGCAAACTGGGCCTCGTCGCTGGCATCGGCGATCGAGCCGGGCCGCAGGCCGTCGCCAAGGCTCCAGGTGACGTCGTACTGGCGAAAGATGTCGCAGAGATCCTCGAAGTGGGTGTAGAGAGGGTTCTGCTGGCGGTGGGTCATCATCCAGCGGGCGATCAGCGAGCCGCCGCGGCTGACGATGCCGGTGATCCGTTGCATGGTCAGCGGCAGGTGCTCCTGCAGGAGCCCCGAGTGGACGGTCATGTAATCGACCCCCTGCTGCGCCTGCTTCTCGCACATGTCGAGGAAATGCTGCGGCCGCATGTCATCGATGTCGCCGCCGAGTTCCTCGAGCATCTGGTAGATAGGTACCGTGCCGATCGGCACCGGTGACGCGTCGATGATCGCCTGCCGGATCGTGTCGATGTTTTTTCCGGTGGAGAGATCCATCACCGTGTCGGCGCCATGGTGAACGGCCATATGGAGCTTTTCCAGCTCCGTCTGTTCGTCGCTCGTGACGGCCGAGTTGCCGATATTGGCGTTGATCTTGGTGAGCGCGGCGATGCCGATGGCCATGGGCTCAAGCCGCTTCGTGAGGTGCACGGTGTTCGCCGGGATCACCATCCGGCCCCGGGCCACCTCCGCGCGGATCAGTTCCTCGGGGAGATCCTCGCGCTGGGCGACGAACTTCATCTCGGGGGTGATCTCACCGCTCTTGGCACGTTCGAACTGCGTCACTTGGTCGGCTCCCTGGGGGCTGTCTATCGGTTCCCAATACGGTAGCAAAAGTTTAGGGCGCCGTGGGGGATAGGGGATCTCTGGCCGGGAACGCCGCCGGGCGGGGCTGCCCATGCCCCGTCGCCGGCCGTTCGCTACGGGCATCCTGCCCTTCGCTCACTCGATGCTGACTGCGCTCCGGCATCCTGCCTGCGCTTGTCAGCAACGCCGGCTCTCAGGGCATGGACAGCCCCGCCCTCGTCCAAAACTGCTTCGCAGGATGCGAACCGCAGCACCAGCGACCTGCGGTCGCCAAGAAAAAATGACACGATGTCATGTTTTTCGTGAAGACAGCAGCCCCGAACCGTCACAGCGTTTTAAGGTACTCGAGCACGGCAGTCTTTTCTTCCTCGTTGAGCACGTCGGGGAAGTCGTGCCCCTTGGCGCTCTTGCCTGGCTTCGACGTGTCGAAATGACGGCGGCGTTCGGCCGAGGAGAGTTTTTCCTGCCCCTTCCCTGCGGGCATTCTCTCCATCTCCTCCACCTCCAGGCCGACGCGGGTCTGGTCGTAGCCCGTCGCCGTCCGCTTCCAAACTATGGGCCGGCTTGAGGTGTGCAGCAGGTGCCAGAGCGTCGGCACCGAGCCGTTGTGGAGGTAGGGAGCAGTCGCCCAGACGCCGTCAAGCGGCGGCGCCACGTAGCCGGCGGGAGACTCACGGTCTTTCATGGCGGCAGCATCTTCACCAAGATGTCCAAACCAGCTCTTGCTGAGGTCGCCGCGTTCCTTCGCCGTGAGCGAGTCGAGCCGCACGCGGTCGGTGCCCACCTCTGCGAGGTCCACGATGCGATCCGGATAGGTTTCTCGTGCAGGTTCTGACGGGTCATAGGTGCCGTGGCAATCGGCACAGTGCTGCTGAAAGACTATCCGGCCTTTCTCGGCGATCGCCGCCTCGACAGGCCATGGCCACCGTGGAGCCTCAAGCGTCTCGATCCAGCGCTCGATGTCGCGAAACTCGTCCTCCCAGGCATGGAACTTCTCCGGACCGTTCTCTTTCACAAGGAGAAACTGCATTAGGATTCGATGCCCCTTGGGCGCGAAGCCGTCGGCGTAGAGGCTCCGTCGCTTCTTGTAGTGCCACCAGGCGGGCGCATCCATGTCGTGGTGCACGAGATCGAACCGCGGCGGCCGCTGGATGATCGAAAGGTCGGGGGCACGGTGCCGCATGAGTGCCACGCCAAACATCACGGCATTGGTCGTGCCGTCGGTCGTTCCCAGCGGCAGAAACAGCGATCCCATGTCCATGTGGCCGAACGGCTTCCGCTGCTTCACCTTGACCATCCGCACCTCCTCCGTGAGTGTCTCGAGGGCGTAGTTGGAGTTGGGCAGGCCCGGGATCGCCCGGCCGTCGACCTGGCCCTGGTGGCAGGCGAGGCAGCTCATCGTCCACGAGCCCGATGACGGATCGACCACGTACTGCATCGACCGGGAGGGATCCTCCGGATGGGCGGTGAGGCCATAACGCTGCATCGTCATCCGCCGCCGCTCAGGGAGTTCAGCCTGCTCGGCCCGCGACCGGGCGGGCTCCTCCCAGGTTGTCCAGAGTTCGTCAAAGACCTGCTGGTCAAAATCGGGCGGCAGGTAGGGCCGCGAAAGCAGGAGTTCGAGCCCGTTGGCGGTGGATGCCGCGGCCCCTTCTACCGGTGACTCGGCCACATGACCCGACCGCTCGGCTGCGGGCGAAGCGGCTCCCGAAAGGCATGCGCCGGCACAGATAACGAGGACGGTCCGGCGGACCGCACGTGGTAGTGCCGGCATCCGGCAATCGACTCTGGAAACATTCATGGCATACTGGCCCTGTCGGCAGAACGATCGAATGAGTATAGACGAGCCGACAGTCCCGGCTGCGCGCGTCATGACGGCTGCTGTCGACTCCCACCTCATCCTGCCCCGCCATGCCCACCGCCAATCCGATCCTGATTCCCGAACTCCGCGTCATGCTCGGGGAGGGGGATTCCAATGGCCTGCGAGAGGTGGCGAGGGAACTCCATCCCGCCACCGTCGCGGATTTTTCCGAGGGGCTTGAGGACGCCGAACTCTGGCAACTGCTCGACTGCCTTCCCGTCGAACGGCAGGCGGAAATCTTCCCCTACTTCTCCATGCCGCGTCAGGTGGAATTGGTGCAGTCGGCCGACCGGAGCCATCTTGGACCGCTGATCGAGTGGATGGCCGCCGACAATCGCGACGATCTGCTCCGCGAGCTCGATCCGGACCTCGTGGAGGAGATCCTGCCGCTGGTGGCCAAGGCCGAGCGGCATGACATCCGCATGCTCCTCTCCTGCCCGGAGGGGTCGGCCGGCGCCTTGATGACGACCGAATACGCCTCGCTGCCGGCCGACATCACCGCCGGGGAAGCGGTGGCCCGCCTGCGGTCGCAGGCCCCCAATAGCGAGTCGATCTACTACATCTACGTCCTCGACGCCGATCGAAAACTGGTCGGCTTCGTCTCGCTCCGCGACCTGATCCTCGCTCGGCCGACCGCACTGGTGTCGGATCTCATGCAGCGGGATCCGATCAGCGTCCGCCTCGAAGAGCCCAGCGACCGGGTGGTGGAAAAACTGGCCCGCTTCGACTTCCTCGCGATCCCCGTGGTGGATGAGCACAACCGCCTGGTGGGGATTGTCACGCACGACGACGTGCTCGACACCGTTCGGCAGGACGCCACCGACGACGCCCAGCGGATCGCCGCCATCTCACCGCTCGGCGAGAGCTATCTCGAGGCGGCACTCGTCTCGATGACCTGGAAGCGGGGGGTGTGGCTGGCCATCCTCTTTGCCACGGCCGCGCTCACCGCGATGGTGCTCGCGAAGTGGGAGTCGCCCCATGTCTGGCTCGTGGCCTTCATTCCGCTGGTGATCGCCAGCGGTGGGAACTCCGGAAATCAGTCGGCGACGCTCGTGATCACCGCCCTCTCCACCGGCGACTGCAAACTCTCCGACTGGCCGCGGATTCTCCGGCGGGAGTTCGTGTTGGGACTCCTACTCGGCGGCCTCCTGGCGATTCCTGGCTATTGTCTCGCGCTGGCGTACGCGCCCACGGCGGCCGCTGCGCTCGTGATTCCGCTGACGATCCTCGGCGTGGTGATGATGGGCACGATGGTGGGATCGGTGCTGCCGCTCGTCTTCCGCTCGATCGGCCTCGATCCCGCGTTGATGAGCAACCCATTCGTGTCGGCGATCGTCGACATCGTAGGCATCGTGCTCTACATGCTGATCGCCCTGGTCATGCTCGACTGACAGCCCGGTCTCTCTTCCCGATGCCTCCGCTGTAAACGGGGGTCACATGCCCGGCGGTAACGTGTCGCCACGTTTGGCCGCCGCAGCCCTTGTCGTGATCTCGAGCGACTCGACGCCGTCCTTCGTGCGGACAACATAGACAAGCCTGCCACCAGAGTCGCTTCGGTCGAGGATCGTGCGGAGCACCGCTTCGGCTGGCTTGTCTCGCTCGTCGAGCCCGAAGGACTGGTTTTTTGTAATGCCATCCAACTGCAGGTCGCCGCCGAGGATCTCGATCGGCATGCCGATCTCGTCCGACAGCATCTGGATCGACTTCTCCAGCGTGTCCTTGGCGAAGACCATTGAGATCGTCTTTTGCAGCGGGGCTGCCGATTCGACGGGGCCCGCTGCTGGAATCGTCCTGCCGTCCACCGGCGAGAAATCGGAGCCCGGCAACTGTTCGATCGCACGTTCCGCCGCAAGGACAAGATTGTGGCCCGCATGCCGCGGCAGATAGGCATTGAGCACGACCCCCTTCCCTTCCGCACCGCAGCGGGTGTTCGCCACCAGGGCCCCGATCATGGCCGGCAGCCGCATGACGAGTTTCCTGCCGTAGGGATGCGGCTGGATGGCTGCGCAGGCATCTGCGACCGTATCGGCCATGGTTTCGATCTGCAACGCCAACCGGTCTGCCAGCTGTTGTGCCGGCTCGGCGCGAGGGGCGACCACGTCGACCTCGGCGTAGAAGTTGTCGGCACAATGCAACGACAACGCCACCACCTTCACACCGTCGCCGAAGAAGCGTCCGAGCGGTTCGACGAACCCGGCCAGCGGCCCGGCCATCAGCGAGCGACCGTCGTGCTGGAGGTAGTGCGGAAACCCCAGAAACGTGAGGTGCCGCGTGCGGTCGAGCATGCCGACCAGGTGTTCGAGATCCTGTGGCAGATTCGCCACCAACGTCTCACCGTCGTTCTCGAGCCCCGATAGTCCGAGTCCCGACAATCGCGCCGCCTCGACCACCTTCTCGAGCAGCCCAGTCGGGGCCATCACGAGCACGCGTCCCTCTTCGGCCGCGGGCAGCCAGAAGGAAATGGCTGCGCCCACGTGAATGGTCTCGCCATCGACATTCTGCTCCCTGGTCTCGCCCCACGCCGCACCGCGGGCGACGCTATCCTCCCAGAGCGGCGTTGGCTCACGAAACCTCACGGTCCAGCCGGCGACCGCCTCTCCGGCAGCGGTTGCCGTCTCGCTGCCCCCGGTCTGCCATCCCACCTGAAGCTCCACGATGTTCTCGAGCCCGGTGTGGCAGAGCATGTTCACCAGGGTGATCCCATCGGCGACACTGGGGCCGAGCGACTTGACGAACTGCCGGCCCTCATCATCAGCCATGATCTCCGCGGGCCGGGCCAGCATGATCCACTGCGATCCGGGCGGCAGATAGGAGAGCGTAGGTGGCCCGCCCGCGGTGGGCGAAACCCAGGGCAATTCGGCGGAATCGACGACCCTCACCCGCGGTACGATGCCGCGAGCTCCGTCGGCAGACTGGTTGCTTATCGGCGTTTCCCGAACCTGGCCTTCGTGTTCGAATGTCGCCTTGGGTTGATCTTTGGGTTGCTCTTTGGATGGCACGTCGCTCGCGGGCTCGGCGCCCGCGATATCGACGACGATCGTGTGGCTGGGTGGCGTCTTCGACGGCATGCTTCGCGACAGGACAACGGCCAGCACGAGTACCGCCAGCCCACCGGCGATGCCCATGCCGACAACCGCACGCCGGACGGCTCGGCTGTGCGCAGCTCGGCTCTGCGCCCGGGTGGCGGCCGCATCCTGAGTTCGGCTGGCTGGATCGCGGGCCACGAGGTTCACAAACTCCTCTGGCGCGGGTGTGGGTGTAGGGGGTGTGGCTTCCGTATGGAAGCCCTCGACGGAGCCTTGAGCATACCCGTTGTGCCCATCCCCACGGGAGAGATCCCCCAAGGAAATTCGGGCAGAACTCTTCGGCGCACACGGTAGACTTCGCACCATCGTCCGCGCGGCTCACAACCGCGATTCACCGTCGGACCAGGAGAACCTACGCACCATGCGGTCCAGCGAAGCCATCAGCATCTACTTCAATCGAGCAGCCGACCAGCTCGACCTCTCCGAAAACATCCGCCGCCTCCTGCTGACGGCAAAACGAGAAGTGCAAGTTCAGATTCCGGTCGAACGCGACACGGGCGAGGTGGAGACGTTCATCGGATATCGCGTCCAACACGACAATGCCCGCGGCCCCATGAAAGGAGGCCTGCGGTATCACCCGCAGGTCGACCTCGACGAGGTCCGCTCGCTGGCGTCGTTGATGACCTGGAAGACGGCCGTGGTGGACATTCCCTACGGCGGGGCCAAAGGCGGCATCGCGGTCGATCCCTCGCGGCTCTCCGTCCGGGAACTGGAACGCGTCACCCGGCGGTTCGTCGACGCCATCCACGACCTCTTCGGCCCCGATGTCGACATCCCCGCCCCCGACATGGGCACGAGCCCCGAGGTGATGGCGTGGATCATGAACCAATACAACAAATACCACGGCTTCTCGCCCGCCTGTGTCACGGGAAAGCCCGTGGACTATCACGGGATTCCGGGCCGCGACGAGGCGACCGGCCGCGGTGTCGGCAGCCTCACGCTCAAGCTCCTCAGCCGGCTCGGCCGCCGCATTCCCGGCACACGGGTCGCCATCCAGGGCTTCGGCAACGTGGGGTCGCACACGGCCCGCTTCCTTCAGGACGCCGAATGCCGGATCGTGGCCGTGAGCGATGCCACCGCAGGTTTCCACCGTGCCGAAGGCCTCGACGTGCTCGAACTCCTCCGCCACTCACAGTCGCACGCCGGCCGCCTCGAAGGGTTTCAAGGGGGCGATGCGCTGACCAACGCCGAACTACTGGCCCTCGACTGCGATGTGCTCATTCCGGCCGCGCTCGGCGGCGTGCTCCACAAGGGGAATGCAGAGGCGGTGCGGGCGCCGATCATCATCGAGGCCGCCAATTCCCCAACCGATCAAGAAGCCGACGCCATCTTCGACCGCCGTCAGATCACCGTCATGCCCGACATTCTGGTGAACGCCGGTGGCGTCACGGCGAGTTGGTTTGAGTGGGTGCAGAATCGACAGCACTACCAGTGGGGCATCCACCGCGTTCGGCAGGAGCTGGACCGCATCCTCGGAGAATCGTTCGAACACGTCTGGCAGCTCGCTTCGTCGCGGCAGGTGACCCTCCGCACGGCTGCCTACATGCTCGGCGTCGGCCGCGTTGCGCGGGCCACCGTTCTGGGAGGCATCGAGTAACCC
>Ga0164295_10002993_pt1 | contig 13723 bp, 6 predicted proteins | sample GEODES006metaG_FD_111798 | JGI IMG/M metagenome (GOLD analysis project Ga0164295, IMG submission 111798) | Oligotrophic lake water microbial communities from Sparkling Lake, Wisconsin, USA - GEODES006 metaG | ecosystem: Environmental > Aquatic > Freshwater > Lake | place: USA: Sparkling Lake...
AAAGAACACCAGAGTGGATGCCTGCGCCCTCCACGGTGTGTCTCCACGGGATTGGTGGTTGTGCGTCTTGCCGAGATTGCAAATGAAGTACACTTACCGGGTAATGAGGTGGTTGCAAGGGGTGGTTGTTCTTGACGTGCGTGCGCGATTTCGTTCGTACGTGTTGGTCTGTTGTGAATGGTCTCACTCTCTCACTCACTCACTCTCACTCAATCGCACTCACTTACTCACTCACTCTCTTGTCTCTCGCTCTTCGCCGGGTCGCCCAATTGGGTCGCCGCACTCTCTTTTGGAGTTTTTGTTGTTCTCCGCTCCGCTCGCCATCTGCATGAACCTCATTTCGATGCACGATGGTCCTTCGCAGCATCTCGCTCCTGCTGTGAATGCTGTTTTATACGTGTGGTGTGTTGAAAGGTTTGATGTGTTTTCTCATGCGTGTTTTCCTTGCATGTTTTCCTCAGCATGATGAAGAATGAACGAGACACTGCCGAGCCGGTTGACCTGCACGCTGTTGCAGCGGAGAGCGCGCTCGTGGCCGCCATCGCGGCAGTGCGCAAGAACCCCAAGGCACTCATCAAACGGCTTGAGGAGCGCCTTGAGCATTTCAAGGGCAAGGACTATTACCCACCCGAGCGTGGTGGCAAGGTGGCAGTCGCGACTAAGGAGGGCACAGCAGCAGTGCACGACGCCATCACCTATGTCTCCAAGTTGCGGGCGCTGCCGGATCTGCACGAGCCTGTCGATCTGATTGCACGCCGCGCTCTTCGCTTGGCGGCCGAGGACCATCTCGTTGACAAGGGTGAGCTTGGCACCATCGGGCACGACGGACGCGATGGATCATCGGCAAGTGACCGGCAGAGTCGATACGGAGTGTGGAGTGGCGCGTGCGGCGAGTGCCTATGGTTCGGACGCGAGGGTGCATCGTCTGAGGCCGTCGTAGAGGACCTTATCATCGACGACAATGTGCGCGATCGAGGCCATAGGCTGTGCCTCTTCGACGAGCGGTACAAGGTGGCCGTTGCCAAGATCGGATCCCACAAAATCTTCGGTTCGATGGCGGTCATCGAGTTTGCCACGGCGTTTGAAGGTGACGAGGCCAAGGTTCGCGCACGTGAGAGTGCGGGGCCACCCAAGCTCGCGGCACCTGCCGCATCAGGCGCCGCCAGCCAAGCCATAAAGACGCAGTGGAGGAACCTCGGTCGGTGCGCCGGGTGCGGCGAGCCGATCCAGGGCGGAGCCGTCATGGAGACGGACAAGCTCGGGAAGTTCCATAAGGAGTGCTTCAAATGCATCACGTGCACAAAGAGCCTCGTCGGCGTCCCGTGGAAGGCCGAGAAGGCTGATGCCTTCTGCGCCGAATGTCACGTGCAGGCGTTCGCGCCCGAGTGCGCCGGGTGCGGCAAAAAGATTGCGGGCGCGGGCGTCACGGTGAGCGGTACGCCGTACCACAAGGAGTGCAAGCCGGCGGCGTCGGGCGGCGCGCTGATGAGACACGGCCCGACGCCGCCCAGAGGCAAGGGAGCGGCTGCCCCGGTCAAAACGTCGACCGCTGGCGCGAAGGCCAAGGTCGGAGGGATCATCGGGGAGTATGGAGCTCTGGGTTGAAGTTCGTAGGAACCTACATCGCGATACGCGTACAATTACTGTATCTCAGGATACAATTACATTTGTGAGTTGGGAATGAGCTCCGCGTGTCGCTCTCGCTGACGCTTTACTGACGCTGTCGGCTGTGCGCCTGTGGTGGGTTGTTCAGCGTCTGCGGTTAGTCTGCGGTGTGGGGTACCCTGTGGAGCGGAGGTGGGGAAGGCCGCGGCATATTGCGCTTTGCATGCTTCGGTGCCACGTGTGCCGTTGCCGCTCCGCGGCGGTTCTTGTTACTTACTTACTTCATACTTGGGAAAAAGCGTCTGAGCTCTGAGCGAGGGGCGGCCGAGGCGCGTGGCGTGTTAGAGATACAATACAAATTCACACAAGTTCACAATCTCACAAACCCGGGATTCGCATGGAATCGGGGGGCGGTTTCGAAGTTTAGGAGCGCTGCGCTGGGCTCTTTTCCTCTGATGAGTGATTGCCTCCCCCCCGCGCCACCCCATGCGGAAGCCAGGAAGCCACTCAATCGCGACGAGCCGACGCCTTGTCTTGGCCTTCGTGCTGGCCTTGCTAGCTTTCGTGCTCTACTGGCTCCGCCGCCGCCGCCGTCAGCCGCTGCTGCTCACACTCGGGCAGAGCCCGGACCGGGCCAGTAAGCACGCGGCACGTTCAAAGCCGCAGACAGCAGGTGCTTCCCAGCAGTCGACGACGATAGATGCTTCCTCGCTGGCGGATGATGCCGACGGAGATCAGGAAGTCCGACTGCAGGTTGCCATTACGCGGCTCAAGCTGCGCAATTTGCCTCAACACGAGATGGGCGCTTGGAATAAGTGGCCGATGGCCGCTTCACTACGGAAAGCGCTGCTTGGCTACAATCCGTCGGGTCCTCCGAGCGCCCTGTTTGTCGCGCTGCATTGGGGCAGCAGCCAGACGATGCATACTAGGACACTACCGTACCCGAGCGCCGGTGAGCACGTCCTCTTCGCGGACGATCGCTTCACCTTTGAGCATGTGACCAAGCGACTGCGCATCCACGGCGAGGTGCGTGCCTGCTCGCGCGTGCGCTGGGCTGTCTGTCGGGCGCATCGTCTGCGTGTTTGGTCACAGCCCGAGGCCCCCGCTCACCCATTTTTCGCTGCGCCCCTCGCAGACCCTCGATGTGCTCGTGTTAGGCGCCGTGCTGGGCGCGCGTCGCGAGGATGGAGAAGACGGTTCGAATGGTGAGGCCACGAGCCTGGCAAGCGCGTCGCCACCGCAGGTGCTCGGGCGCGTGCGGCTGCCAGTGCCTCTGCTCGGGAGTGGCCCAACGCGCAACGACCACCCTCTCGTGACGACGCTCGCCGACAAGGCGCGCGCCAACGGCGCCGCTGACGACGCGTCCAGCGGTACCACTGTAGAGATGCCTTCGGATGCGTCGTCAGCTGGGGCAGAGGCGGATGAGACGCCGACGGGTGGGCGCCTGGCGTTCCGCTGCCGCGTCTCGGAGCTGCGCACGTGGAAGCTGCAGCTGGAGCGGGTGCGCGTCCATTTCGAGCCCTCCGCTGCATGCAAGTGCTCACCACGACGCCCTCTCTCCTCTCCCCACAGGTGCGCGTCCATCTGGAGCCCGAGGCGCTCGAGCCTGCAGGTAACGACGCCGTGCCCTCGCGCTCGTACCTCTTCTCGCTCTCGTACATATTCACGTCGGGCTCGACGGATACGGCCTCTAAGGAGCAAGAGTGGCGCAGCCCCACGTCGCTGCTCAAGCTCGCCTCCCCAGGTACGCCTATCGACATCGAGTGGGCCGCTCAATCGCCGCCGCCGCGCGTGCCGCCGCCCTCGCGCGACCTCTCGGGTGGACCCTCGTCGTGCAGCAGTCCGGCGCAGCTCATGTTCAGTAGCAGTCCGGCGCAGCTCTCACGAGGGGCGAGCCTAGGAGGCGCGAGCGTCGCCCCAGACACCCCTGAGAACGAGCTGCCAAGCAGTACGCCTTCCACCGCGACAAGCGCCGTCACGAGCGCCGTCACGAGCGCCGTCACGAGCGCGGTCCCGACGCCTCTGCCGACGCCCTCCGGATCCCCATGCATCGGCAGAGCTCACACTTACGGCCTGGGCTCGAGCGCCGTCCTCGGCTCAAGCGCGGCGGCCGATGCTGCGGCTGCCGGCAGGCCTCCATCAGCTCCATCAGCTGCGGCCGTGACGCCGGCCGCTTCGTCGACTTCGTCCACTCCAAAGATGGGCGTCAGTCCGCTTTCGCTGCACGCGCGAGGACCTTCTCCGCGTGAGGGACCGCGTGAAGGACCTTCTCCGCCGGCCCTCGCCCTACCGTCTGCTGCAGTCTTCGACAGACAGCCCGCCACCCTCGCCGCCGCCGCGCACGATGCCGCGCACGCCGCCGCGCACGATGCCGCCTATGCCGCCGCCGCGCAGGCCGCCTCTGCACCCAGCGGAACGCCCGCAGCTCTCGATGCTGCAGTGGACAACCTCCCGGCGATCGAGCATCACGGAGCCTTCTGGGAGGTCCGTCACGGTGCGTTGCGTCTGCAGCTTCACTGGTCTTCCTTCTCTGCGACCGCGTCGGCTGGGCTTGCTCGCTCGCGGTCGCAGAGGGCGAGCCGTGACGAGCGCCTAAGCCGTGAAAGCGGCCCTGCTGCCGCCGCCGCCCCGCTTGACAGTACGTCCATCTCCCGGATGCTCACGCCCGACGCCAGATCTAACGCATCTCCACATATGATTCCGGCGCCACTGCTTCGTGCCGATACCGCACCTGCCTACATGGCGGCCTACCGAGCCAACCTTGCGAGCGCCACGGCGTCGGCGTCCATCGAGTCCAGCCCAATGCCCCCGCCACCCAGCCCAATGCCCAAGCGTGCAGGTAGAGAGGCGCGCAGTGTTGAGCACAAGAGCTCCGTCCGGTCGACCAACGCCGACCTGAGTGGAGAGGAGGATGCCCACGAGGACGCCGTCATGAGGCCGCCCATGTTAGGCAGCGTGCCCATATTTGGCAACATGCCCATGTTAGGCAACCTGCCGCCACGAAGAGCCTCGACTGGCGAGGAGCCGCCACCTCTACTGGCGGCCCACGTCGGGTGGAGCACGGACGAGAGCCGATCGGACAGCCGTTGCGATAGCCGCAGCAGCTTCGGTAGCGCGGCGGTGGCGGCAGCGGCGGCGGCTGGCGTCGTGGTGCGCAATAGCTCTCCTTCGCTCAGTCGAGGGTCGGGGGGCGGAGGAGAGCGTCGGGTCGGCGGAGGAGAGGCGGGCGCCGTCCCGGGCGAACCAGAGAGCTCCAACGGTGCGGCCAAGGCCTGGCTCGTGATGGAGAAATGCCTGCAGGAGCTACCGAACCACGGGCGGCCCACGGACGCCACGACAGCGCTGCCTGAGCTGCCCCCCATAGAGCCGCTGGCGCCGCCGAAAGTGGCCGTCGCGGCCGAGGGCGCATCGCTCGATGAACGCCTCGCCGCAGCAAGCGAGCGCAGCAGAGGCCATGGCAACGGCAACGGCGGCGCCGCGGGCGCCGAGTCGAGCGCCCCATTGGGTCCGCGCGAAGTCGCCTTCCGCGAGCCGCTCTATTCGCATGGACGGGTGGTCGGCGTCCTCTCGGGCGTTCTTCGGGTCGTCGACTTGCCGGTGCTCGAGCAGATGCATCACGGGACGCTCACCGAGAATGGCGTCGCGTTCACAGGCCCGCTCGTCATTGGCGACGAGGCGATGAAGAGAACCCAAGCCGAGCTCGCGGCGCATGATTTCAAGGGCGATGGCGCCGCCCGACTCGGCCCTCTAAGGCTCATGCTCTCGCGCGCCATTCACAGCGGCCACGAGAGTGCTCGGCGCGCGGCGGCGGCCGAGTTGGCCAAGCTGCTTCGGGTCTCTCACAAGGAGTCCCTCGTCTCCTTCGTCTTCCGCGACCTGACTGCCCTCTATGAGTGCCGTCATCAGATGCTCGCCCTGTGGGATATGTTGCTCGCGGGCCTCGAGTCGCGCGCCCTCGGCTTTGACGCGCGCGCCGACTGCTACCTGCTCATTCGGCTGCTGCTCGCGCGTGCGGAGATTGGTTGCACGCTGCGTGATGCCTCGTCGGGCGGGATCGGTGTGACGCCGCTCTCGCACGTAGTCCGTTGGTCGATCCTGCAGCAGCGAACGCTCGCGTGGATCCTACTCGTCGTCGGCGATCCACCCGCGGGCGGGGACGGGCCCACGCTACGCGACTTCTGCGCAGCGACGATGGCCTCGTGCTACTTCCGACTGCCACAGTTTGGGTACGCGCTGCTCACGACGCTACAGTCCGAAGAGGTCCTCAACAACGACGTGCCCGAGTTCCGCGGGATCACCTTCTCCCTCGACTGCGCCGACGAAGCGCCGCTCTTTGCCCAAAAAGGGCTCGAGGAGCACCCACCGCTGGACTGGCGCCGTCTGCATGCGCGTGTCGCGCGCGCGGGCGCCAACACCGCCACCGCCGCTGCCGCCGTGCTCGCCACCTCCGGCACCCCTCGGGTCTCATCGTCGCCCGATGTGGGCCAAATGAACGCGCCCGTCACCGCCGTCGCCGCCGCGTCTAACCCGTCCGTCATGATGCCCGCGGTGCCCTCCATGGAAGACGTCCTCAAGAGTAGGATGGGCAGTCGGCTGCTCGGCTCAATGAGCGTCGACAGTGAACACGAAGATAGCCTGGCCACCGCCGCGGACGCTGTCGTCGCGCATGACTCCCTCCTGGAGGAGACACGCCGGCCGCTTCGGCGCGGCCAGCGCACGTCCTCCCGTAACAAAGCATTGAGCGGTAGCCGCGAGTCCGGGTTGGATAGTACTGAGGCGCTCAGCCCCGAGGAAGCGGCGGCGCTGCAGGCCGCCGAGCAGTTGCTGCACGTGGCCATGCGCCAGTCCGCGTGGCGCCAGCGACTGCGCCGGCGGGGACACATGTTCTGTCGATTCTTCTGGGAGTGGATGCAGGTGGTGTGCGACTCCCTCGAGAGCTCGACGCCGCCGCATTTCGTCGCGTGGTCACGGCTGCCCGGCTTCAAGACGCAGCTCATCTGCCTGCTGCTCGAGCTGCGCGAAAGCCCAGTGACCAAGTACTCCGAGCCGCTCGTCCAACTCACCAACCAGCTGCTCAGGTGCACGCACCTGCACTCGCTGCTCGTCAAGATCACCTTCCGCAAGTGTTCTGTGCACGACGTGTGCGCCGTCTCAACGACGCTCAACCTGATCGGCTCGTGGATGGCCTCCCTGGCCGCACGGCTGCAGGCGGACGCGGTGCGCTCGCGCACCGAGCTCGAGGCTGCGCCCGTGTCCCAGCCTCTGCTTCGCTCCACGTTCGATTTCGGCTTCTTCTTCGAGGGCATGTGCCTCATCTTCGAGTCGGAACACGCGCAGGTGCTCCTTAAGGGAATCGAGTTCCTCTACCGGCACTGGGACCTGCTGCCCGAGGACCAAGCCATCAAACTGCGTGGCCTCATCTTGGGCGACTGCTACTGGCGGCTGCTGCTACATTGGGCCCCCGCCGTGCGCAAGTTCTTTGCGCACCTCGCCGTCTTCCGACTGTGTCGGCCGTGCATGTGGTCGCTTGACGGGTACGGTGCACTGCCCGAGCTGCCGCCTCAGCTCGTGGTACGCTTCGAGCGACGTGCCATGCGACTGGCGCAGATTGCCCAAGCCTACACCGCGCACGTGGCCGTCGCGGTGGCGAAGGGCGAGGCACCTTCACCGTCCTCCGTCGCTCCCGCTCTCGCGGCCGCCTCCAGCGTCCCCGCCGTCGTGTCTAGTCAGTCGCGCAAGGCCGTGTCCGAGTCAGCCACGACGCTTCAGAAGGACATGGACGTGCCGGTGCACCTGTACTGCTACGCGCCCTATGCGTACTCGCTCGTCGTCGAGCTAGAGGAGACGAGAACGCAGCTCGATGCGGAGAAGGTGCGCCGCGCCGCAGACGCTGCGCTCGCCAGAGCCAAGGCTGCCCTCAACGTCGTGGCGGAGGCCGCGCCAGCCGCGGAACGCAGCAACCCGACCGCATCCATTGAGCTGCCGCCGCTGCATTGGGACACGTCGGTCCTCGACATGGAAGAGGACCGCGTCATCTGGGTGCGTGAGAGCGACCTTGGGAAGACTACATTCGTCGAGCCCTGAGGGTGCGGCGAGTCTCTGTCAACACGCGATTCGGTGCAAGTACAGTATCACAGACACGCCGCCGCATTCCGCCAGCCCAGGTATTGCAGCGTGTCGTCAACTCCCAAGCATACCATGCCCACAATCGCATACCATACCCACATCTAAGAACACGGTGTAACCGATGCCGAAACTTGTACACTTCGAGTGCGGCAAGTTTGCACATCCTCAGACAAGTTGCGGAGTGCGGCGATTCGCGCACCGCAGAACACCAGCTTCCGTCCTGTCCAAGCCTGCTCGCGCTACGATCGGAGATCATGGGCTGCGTGGTGTCCGCGCCTCCACATAGACCCACGATACCTCCGGACATAGTGACATCGATGGAATCCAACGGCCCGAGAAGGACTGAACGCCGGCTCACCATGCCGGCTTCGCTCCGGATGACGAGCCGCCTGAGAACAAGCTCTCTGACATGGGCCAACACATCTCATACCCGTCGCAGCTCGGCAACTACGGGAGGCTCTCGTCGCGGCTCAACAACTATGGGAGGCGACGGCACCGCTAGTCGGCTCTACAGTTTCTTCGCACACCGCACCTCGACGGGTGGTCGGAGCACAAGCGCAGAACCCGATAAGTTGGACTCACTCGGCCTCGGCTCCGAGTCGAACGTGGTCAGCGCTCCTTCACGATGGCTAGTCGTGCTCGGAGAACGAGGTGCGGGCAAGACGACACTCATACGTCAGCTCAAAATGTCTCACGATGGCCTGGACGCAGCGGAGGCAGCACGGTACTCGCGTGAAGTTCACAAGCTCGCCGTGACACTCTTCAAGCAGGTCGTCCAAGGTGTGCACGTGCACGACGCGTCAAAAACTCCCGAGGAACACGCAGCCATGGAAAGGATCAAAGGTCTCAAGCGTCGAGCAACCGTTTCAGCTGAGGTCGCCGACGACGTCACGTTCCTGTGGGCCAAGGAGTCCATAAAGGCGGCGGTGAAAACCTTAGACGACGCACAATTGCGCAAGTCGGTCCACCACTTCGCGACCAACGTTGACAGACTTTGCTCCCCAGAGTTTGTCCCTCAAGAGCTTGACCTCTTGCATCTCGCCATCCCTACCATCGGGCAGCAGGAGACGCGCATCAACTGCTTCCCGGGCGATCAGATTTGCGTGTACGAGACGAACTCGGAACTGCGCAGCTCGACCTCTGTGTTTCAAGGACGCTCTTCTGTGCGTAAGGTACGCGTGAGCACTGGCTCAGCGTGTGCCAAACGCAGCCGCACTGGATGCTCATCAATCTCTTGTCCTTCTGTCCCGCACAGGCAGAACTCTTTGGCGCTGGTGTGCGCGCCGTGCTTTTCGTCGCATCTGCAACGAGCTTCCATGAGCCGATCTACACGCAGGAAGCATCGCCGGACAAACGCCGCTCGAACTGCGAGCCGGACAAAGCCGCGCCGCTTGCAAAGGAGGGCGAGCACCGAATGTCCGTAACCTGTCGGGCAGCTGTGCAGCCCGTCTTTCCGATTCTCGTACCACGGGACACGATCAATCAGTGGCGCATCGCCCAGACGATCGCTGAAGATAAGGGTGTGCCGTGCCTTCTGTGCATCAGCAAGTGTGACCTCCTCGAAACGATGTCGCTCCCGTCTGGCTTGAGCCCGTCTGCAGTGGTGGACGCGATGCGCTCTCAATTCTTTGCGCTACCGACCCCGGATGGCCCTGAAGGCGCAGGCACGTTGCAAAAACTCCCTTCTGTCATTGACCCACAGGAAGCTCTGATTGCAAGCCAGCTCAAGTCACGAGCGCTCAACCTTCTCGACGACACATCCGACTGCAGTGTGGCACGGGCAAGCGAGATGCTCATGAGTCAGGCTTTCCCCGAGCTTGATGTCGACGAAGAAGCCGTTGGCCTCGAACAAGCCGTCTACCTTTGCATCGGCGCCTTCTGTCCTTCAGAGGGGACGATGCTTAGCAAGCGAGGCGTCATGCCTCTGACCAAGTTGAAGAAGGGATCACTTACGTTGAAGGATCATGTGTGGCTGCACGAACTCCCTCGCCAGTTGCCGCATCCCCTTGCAGCTACTACGGATGCAGCGATGATGCAACGCCTCGGCAAGGAAAGCCTCGACGAAACGCGAGCGGGCTTTTGGAGCGCACTATGTGCGCTGGCCGAGCAGCTGGGCAGCTTCGCACCAAAGTCGCTTGGTGTGCTCCACAGTGCGCCCCTGCTCACCACCAGCGGCGCAATCCTCATTTTCCTTCTCAGTAGCTATGAGGCGGAGCCGCTCATGGGTGCCAGTCGTCCTCGTAGCTTGGCGTGGCGATCGAATGCGAGAGTCGCAGCGAAGATGGTCGGAGTGGCACAGGCGACAGAGATTGCTGTGGACGAATATTTCGCGGCGGCTCGAGATGTTGTCGCCGCGACGCCAGCTCGAGAGCTCTCGCCGCGCGTTTGGATTGAAAAGCTTTGCAAAGCAGCCGAGGCCAATGCAGCAGTCCACGGCGGCGACGTGGCGAGTCCCCCTCTTCGTCCAGGCACATATGTGGTCGTCCTTTACACACAGAGCTCGATGACAGGTCTTCGTGTCCTTGTGCCCCAGAAGGGGCTGAGCGGGCTGCCTCCACACGTAAAGATCTCAGATGCGCCATTGAGTGCATCGGATTGGTCGCAATTGCGCGAGCTCGAGGAGGCCATGCAAACGGGCAAGACATCCAAAGTGCCCAAGGATTGGGCCAACGGCAAGAACTGGATGGGTCCTGAAGTAGGCTCCGAATCCCATCTCACAGCCGTTCAGAAGTTCTTCTACGGAATCATTGCGCTACGTCAGCAGCTGCAGGTGAAATGCAATGCGATCAAAGAGGAGTTGCGATACAGCTCCATTGCCGGTGCAGTCGAGTCACTGGACTCATTGGGCACCTTGCACAAGGACAAGATCATCTTGGCCGATCCTGGTGGCCGGGTGCAACTGGTTCTCATCTGCAAGCACCACGACCTGGGAGTGTCAGAGTCCTTTCCAAATACGCTGCAGTGGCAGCCGTTCCCCATCTTTGAGGCGAACCACTACAATCTCTTCGCGCCTCAACTGCTAAAGGAGACATGCGAGGCCAAGGACATGGTGCTTAAGGGCCTAGCTGTTCACGCTACCCTCTGCTCGCGCCACGTTAGCAACTCGCTTCGCGGCTCGGGTGGGGGAATGCGGGGCTCGTGCTCGGAAAGTCTGAGGGGTTCGACCTATGGTCGCGGCTCCTGCTACGCAAGTGATACGAGCTTGGATGTGACTGACTCGCCGTCTGCGCAAACTCAGTGTGAGCTGAGAGTCGAAGCACTGCCACCATTTAATGCCGCCGAGGAAGAAAAGGCCGTTCGCGACGCATGGGACGCGGTTCGTTGGACGCGCCACGCCGTGCTGAATGCGTGTGCACATCAGGTCTCGAACCTCTCGCACTTGCAAGACTGGAATATGGGTCGCGGATTGGCAGCAGCACTCGGCAACGTGACAGCCTCCATGAACCGCACCTCCCCGGAGCAGCGTATGGCAGACCATGCAGCTGCCTACAACAAAGCCCTCTGTGACCTTCGCCGATGCATCAACCGTCTGCACGGGGAGGTTGGCCATCTTCAGACGGTCCTTGCAAGCTACGAGCAAGGAATCAAGGATAAGCGTTGATTGTCTGCCTCCGTGATGTTTGGATGTGCAACAAGAACATGGGGAGGCGTGAGAGCTGAGACGTGAGCCATTCCGTCTTTGCATGTGAAGAGCTGACTGGAAGCTGACGTGTGAAAGGTTACGGCCCACGCGGCGAGCACGCGCTCGAAAGGGGTAAGAACGAGATACACCACGGATGGGCAGTAAAACTAGAAGAGAGCTCAGATCATGTCGTGCATGCGATGCGTCTCTGTCACGTCTCAAGACCGAAGATAAGTGATAGAACGCCATGACGCACGTGCATGGCGGACACGGGCGATGTGTGTCAGTGTCGAGTGTGTTGTGAGACGAGAACTCCGGAGACGGTGACCGGTGTTGACTGTTGTAAAAGAGTGCGGTTAGCTGCCTTTGCATTTTATTCCGTACATATGTGCACAGTGTGGCTCAGTGTTACACACAGTCTGTAACACGGTCAACGAATGTCCTGTCCTTCTTCCCTCGCGAAGCTTCGCAGCATCGGTTTGTCAGCAGCTCCACGAGGAGGCGAGATGCGCCGCCTATTGCCAACACCGCGTGTAATCTCCGCCTCGAGCTTCTTCAGAGCAGCAGAGGAACGCTGGGGGCTGAGCGTTGCCTTCGCACCGTCTGCTGCGGGAGTGGCTGATGATTCGGCTGCGCCTTCGGCGAGGAGCGATGGTATCGATCGCATGATTGGTTTGAGCAGTCTGTTGGATGCCCTGTCGAGGATCGCCTGTAGCCGAGCTGCTTCATCTTCCATCGAGCGTGCAAGCTCATTGGACCGTTGTGCCGTCTGCAGAGCCCACAGCTCTGTCTCGCGTGTCCGTCCGACCTCGTGCGCCTGCAACGCCCGCGCGTATGGAGCCGTCGCTGCCACCTGCCCGTCATCGACGCCCGCGGGGGCATGCGCACGCATGAAGCGTCCCCACTCGCCCGCGCATATGAAGCCGTTCTCATTCTCGTCCAGCGCGCGCCACAGGCGCCACAGCTTCTCCTCGGGCAGCATATTCGTCGACAGGTGCAGGTCCTCGCGACACGCGGTCCGGAACTCTTCAATGGTCACCTTGCCGGACTCTTTCCTGTCCATATTGAGGAAGAGCTTATGCACACTCACGTGCCCGACCTTCATCTTGGCAAGGGCCTTGGAGAACATGGCTGACAGCTGCTCAAGCTCCTCGCGGCTTGCAGGCTCAACCTGGAGCTGCTTCTTGATCGTGTGCATCTCCTGACGCTTGTCCGCGGCTGCGCGGTCGGCGGCCGCCTGCCGGTCGCGCTCTGCTTGCAGCTTGAGACGCGCTAACTGCACCGGAGTGAGCGTCTTCGGCTTGCCAATCTTGGTGAAGCGCGAGAGCTCTGCGAGCGAGCGGGCAATACGCCACACGGGAAAATGGTACGTGTGAGCGCTGCAGGGGGGAGGATTTCGCGGCTGTGGAGCCATCCGGGCCATCCGGGCGCACTGCCTCGCTCTACGCTCACCTCCAGCATCAATGAATCCGGAACCGTCCTTGTCCATCGCCTTCCAGAGCATGTCGAGGCGCGCGGGCGGCAGCTGCTTGACGCTGATGTGCAGCGCATGCCGCGCGAGCTTCTCGACCTCCACATACGAGATGCGATGCGAACCGTCGAGGTCAGCCTCCTTGAACAGCTTGAAGAACGAGCGATCGTCCGGCGCGTAGTGCTTGGCCAATTGCTCGTTGAAGAGCACCGACAGCTCCTTGATATCGTCTTCTGTTGGATCGGGCGTGTCTTTCATGCGGTCAGTCACGTCCAGTCCGATGAGTCGACGCGATTCAATCTTGATTGCCAGCGCCGTCTCGCGGTTGGCCTCAATCTTGATCGCCAGGGATGCCTCGCTATGCGCCCGCGAGAGTTGGCGCTGGGCTTGCACTTTCATGCTTTTGAGCATCAGGCGTGCCTGCGCCTCGCGATCCTGCGACTCCTTCACGAGGGCCGTAGCTCGGTGCGTCTTTTCATGCAGCTTTTTCTTCCACAATGGCAGGGGAGCAAGAACTAGCGGCAGCGAGGGGATAGTTGATTTGCGATTTGAGGAGGGAGGGTCGAAGGCGGGCACCGATTCGTTCTCATCAGGGGCGTCCTCCTCGGCTGCAAAGCTCATAAGCTTGGAGCCGTCGACGTGAGAAGACGCCGGCGCATCGGCTGGCGAATTTGTTTTTGCATCGTCCTCCACCATTGAAAGCGAAACAGGGCGCTCTGAGCCCGATTCTGCATGCATTCAAAGAATTGCTCTACATGTATACAAGTACACTGCGCGACACATCTCCGTTGCGTGGGCGTCGCGCTCGAAGTGTCGGCCATGGCGATGATTTAGAGTACACATTGCTGCGATGGTTTTTTCGGGAGCGGAGCGACTGTTACATATTCATATGTAACAGT
>Ga0164295_10002995_pt1 | contig 13716 bp, 11 predicted proteins | sample GEODES006metaG_FD_111798 | JGI IMG/M metagenome (GOLD analysis project Ga0164295, IMG submission 111798) | Oligotrophic lake water microbial communities from Sparkling Lake, Wisconsin, USA - GEODES006 metaG | ecosystem: Environmental > Aquatic > Freshwater > Lake | place: USA: Sparkling Lake...
GCCACCTTCGGTCACCTGCGCCGGGGTGAACATGTCCTTGGGCGGATTGGCCGCGGCAAACACCGGCTGCGTCGCGCGCGGCAACTGGCGCTTGCCGCCCAGCTTGAACACCAGCACGCGGCCGTTGCGCACTTCGCGCGGGTCTTCAAAACCGCTGGTCAGCGGATAGGCACCGCCATAGCCGGCCATCACCGCCACATATTGTTCGCCCTTCACGGCATAGCTGACCGCGCCGGCGATGATCCCGGTCTGTGCGTCGAAATTCCACAATTTGGCGCCGGTGCTGGCGTTGAAAGCCTGGAAGCCGCCGCCACCATTGCCCTGGAACACCAGATTGCCTGCCGTTGCCAGCGTGCCGCCGTTCCACGGGCCATCATAGCCGACTTCCCACGCCGGCTTCTGCGCGACGGGATCCCAGGCGATCAGCCGGCCCTTCAGCGCCGACTTGATCGCCTTGAACTGCGCGCGATCGTCGGGAACCCCGCCGGCGGCCAGGCTGATGCCGAGATTCCAGCCGCCTTCCTGCCGCTCGAAACCGGTCTTGGCTTCGTAGAATTGCGGGATTTCCTGCGCCGGCAGATAGACGAGGCCGGTGCGCGGCGAAAAGCTCATCGGCTGCCAGTTGTGCGCGCCGAGCGGCGACGGCATCACCAGCGCGCCGGCGGCGCGATAGCGCGCTTCGGGCACTTCGATCGGGCGGCCAGTCTTCAGGTCAACGCCCGTGGCCCAGGTCTGCGTGGCAAAGCTCTTGGCCGAGATCAGCTTGCCGCCCTGGCGGTCGATCACATAGAAAAAGCCGTTCTTCGGCGCCTGCATCAGCACCTTGCGTGGTTTGCCGTCGATGACCAGCGAGGACAGGATGATCGGCTGGGTGGCGGTATAATCCCAGGTCTCGCCCGGCGTGCCCTGATAATGCCAGAGATATTCGCCCGTATCCGGCTTCAGCGCCAGCACCGACGACAGGAAGAGATTGTCGCCCTTGCCTTCGGACCGGATCTGGTGGTTCCACGGCGAGCCGTTGCCGACACCGATATAAAGCTGATCGAGTTCGGCATCATAGACGATGGCATCCCACGCCGTGCCGCCCGCGCCGCCCTTCCAGTAATCGCCATACCAGGTCGGCGCGGCCTTGCCGGCCAGCACGCTGTCCGACGCTTCGCCATCGGGGCCCTTGGCCGGATCGCCCGGCACGGTGAAGAACCGCCACTTCTTCTTGCCGGTGGCGGCATCATAGGCCGTCACATAACCGCGCACGCCCAGTTCGGCGCCGCCATTGCCAATGATCACCAGCCCCTTCACCACGCGCGGCGCGCCGGTCATGGTATAGGGCTTGGTGGTATCGATGAAGGTCTGGCTGGACCATTTCACCTTGCCGGTATCCGCATCCAGCGCGATCAGCCGGCCATCCAGAGCCGCGACATAGACCATGCCGTTCCACACCGCGACACCGCGGTTGACTACATCGCAGCAGGCGCTGTGGCCGCGCGCCTTGTCCACCTGCGGATCGAAGCGCCATTTCACACGGCCAGTGGCGGCATCGAGCGCCATCACCTTGGACCAGGCGGTCGTGGTGAACATGGTGCCATCGACGACGATCGGCGTGGCTTCCTGGCCACGCGAGGTGTCGAGATCGACCGACCAGGCCAGGCCCAATTGGCTGACATTGCCGGCATTGATCTGGCCGAGATCGGCAAAGCGCTGCTCGGCATAGCTGCCGCCGTGGGTCAGCCAGTTGCCCGGCTCGCTGCGCGCGTTGACGATCCGCTGTGCATTGACCGTTCCGGCCCCGGTGCGCGGCCCTGCCCCCGTCAGCATCGATCCCGCCAGCAGCAGCGCTGCCACCTTGTACGCCCGTCCCATGATCTCTCCCCGTTTAGTTTGCGATCAGACTATTGCAGACGGGGGATGATGCAAGCTGGATAAGGTCGCAGGGCCGGATGCCGGCCAGTGCACTCAGCGGCTGGGCTTATCCTGGCCGTTGGCCTTGGGTTCGGCCGGCGTATTCTGTGGCGTGGCGGAAACCGTCGGCGCCGCGGCCACTTCCGGCGGCCGGGCGGCCGCCTCGGCTTGCTGCTGGGCCTGCTTGGCCTTGTGCTGCTGCAGATACACAAGATCGGCATGGCGCTGTGCCATGGCCGGGCCGGCGACGAGGGTGGCGGCCAGCGCCGCTTTGAATATCCAGGTCATCCTACGCTCCCAAAGCGTAATTAACTTTCCGCAATGTAACACAGGGGTCAGAGTTTTCAACCTTTCCGGCGCAAAAAATGCACAATTTTACCGACGCAGACAGGAAATCGGTCAAAAAATGCCGAATCTCACCGGATTCAGCCCGGAATCGGCAGACTGTTGATCCAGGCGTTGAACGCCACCACGGCACCGGCGACCATCATCAGGATCGCCTTCATGCGGTTGGCACCGGGCTGGGTGAGCAGCCAGAACCCCCCGGCCACCAGCGCCAGCGCGGCCACCATTGCAAGGCCGACCAGCGGCGTGATTGGGCCCATCAGCCGAGCACCCGCCGCACTGCTGCATGCCAGGCCGCGCGGCGTTCATCGCGGGCAGCGGCATCGATCGCGGGGTGGAAACGGCGATCGGCCGCGGCCATGGCCGCCGCAGCGGCCGGCAGATCGGCGAAGAGCCCGGCGCCGACGCCGGCCAGCATGGCCGCGCCCATCGCCGTGGTTTCGATCACCCGCGGGCGTTCGACCACCACGCCCAGGCTGTCGGCCAGATCCTGGCACAGCCAGTTGTTGGCCACCATGCCGCCATCGACGCGCAGTACGGCCGCCGCCACGCCATCGGCAGCCAGCGCATCGACCAGATCGGCGGTCTGCTGGCCTTGCGCCTCCAGCGCGGCCCGCACGATATGGGCACGCGTCGTGCCGCCTGAAAGACCGCAGATCAGCCCGCGCGCATCCGGTGCCCAATAGGGCGCACCCAGCCCGGCCAGCGCCGGCACGAAGCTGACGCCACCATTGTCGGGCACGGATTGCGCCAATCTTTCCGATTCCGCGCTGCTGGCGATCAGGCCCAGCCCATCGCGCAGCCACTGTATGGCTGATCCTGCCACGAAGATCGCGCCTTCCAGCGCATAGGCGCAAGTGCCGTTCAGTTGCCAGGCCACGGTGGAGAGCAGGCGATTGTTCGACACCGGCGGCTGGGCACCGGCATGGGCGAGCAGGAAGCAACCGGTGCCATAGGTGGCCTTCAGCATGCCCGGCGTCAGGCAACCCTGCCCGATGGCCGCCGCCTGCTGATCGCCGGCCGCGCCGGTGATCGGGATGCTGCGTCCGGCGATGGTCGTGCTGGCCAGATCGCCGGCGCAGTCGACGATCGTCGGCAGCGCCGCGGCGGGCACACCGAACAGCGCCAGCAATTCGGGATCCCACGCCGCCGTGGCGAGGTTCATCAACATGGTGCGGCTGGCGTTGGTGGCGTCGGTCACATGCGCCGCGCCGCCCGACAAGTGCCAGATCAGCCAGGATTCGACCGTGCCGACCGCCAGCCTGCCGTCGCGTGCCGCATCGCCGACCATCGGCCAGTTATCCAGCGCCCAGCGGATCTTCGTCGCCGAGAAATAGGGATCGAGCAGCAGGCCGGTGCGCGCCTGCACCATGGGTTCATGCGCTTTCAGGGCAGCACAAATGTCAGCCGTGCGGCGATCCTGCCAGACGATGGCGCGCGCCAGCGGATCGCCGGTGCTGCGATCCCAGAACACCACGGTTTCGCGCTGGTTGGTGATGCCGATGGCGGCGATGCGATCCACGCCCACGGCTGTGGCCACCTCCTCCAGACAATCACGCGAACAGGCCAATATCTCGCCGGCATCATGTTCCACCCAGCCACTGGCCGGATAATGCTGGGTGATTGGCCGCACGGCGCTGGCGACAATGTCGCCGGCCGCCGAAAAGGCGATGGCGCGGGTGGAGGTGGTGCCCGCATCGAGCACAAGCAGGAGTTGGTCGTTCATGTCGCCTTTTCTATGACGGCAAAGCCCGATAGGGAAGCGCTGATGACCACCGACACGCTGTTCGATCTTGCCATCATCGGCGCCGGCATCAACGGCGCCGGCATCGCGCGTGATGCCAGTGGCCGCGGGCTGAGCGTGGTGATCCTTGATGCCGGCGATATCGGCGGCGCCACCTCGTCGGCGTCCACCAAGCTGATCCATGGCGGCCTGCGCTATCTGGAGCATTATGCCTTCGGCCTGGTGCGCAAGGCGCTGGCCGAGCGCGAGGTGCTGCTGGATATCGCGCCGCACATCACCTGGCCGCAGGCATTCGTGCTGCCGCACGCGCCCGGCATGCGCCCGGAATGGCTGCTGCGGCTGGGCACCCTGATCTATGACAATCTCGCTCGGCGCGAGGTGGTGCCCGGATCGCAGCGCATCGATCTGCGCGGCGAGCGTGCCGGCCGCGCGCTCAGTTCCGACTATCGCACGGCCTTGCGCTACTGGGATGGCTGGGTCGATGATGCCCGGCTGGTGGTCGAAAATCTGAAGGATGCCGCGGCGCGCGGCGCCACCGTGCTGTCGCGGTGCCCGGTGCAGCGTGCGGCGCGGGTCGATGGTCTTTGGCAGCTCAGCCTGGCGGATGGCCGCACGATCACGGCCCGCCGGCTGATCAATGCGGCCGGGCCATGGGCGGAAGATGTCGCGCGCCGGGTGATGGGCGTGAATGATGCGCCACCACTGCGGCTGGTGCAGGGCAGCCATATCATCACCCGCCGCGTGCATCTGGGCCGCGATGCCTTCATGCTGCAACAGCCCGACGGCCGCATCATTTTCGTCATCCCCTATGAACGCGATTATTCGCTGATCGGCACCACCGAAGCCGATGTTGCCAACCCTGAGGACGCCGCCGTGTCGGATGGCGAGGTGGCCTATCTGCTCGCCGCCGCCAATCGCTATCTGGCGCGGCCATTGACGCCCGATGATGTCGTGCACAAATTCGTCGGCGTGCGCCCGCTGGTGCTGGAAAGCGGCAAGGCCACCAAGGAAACCACGCGCGATTACCGGTTGGTCGAACATCATGGGCTTGATGCGATGACCATCGTCGGCGGCAAGATCACCACCTATCGCGTGCTGGCCGAAGCCGTGATGGCCCGCATCGCGCCGCGCACCAGGCGCTGGACGGCCGATGCCCCCCTGCCCGGCGGGGCGGTCGAACGGCGGCGCGGCGAGCATGGCCAGGCGGCCTTCGCGCGCTGGCTGTCGCAATTGCAGGCCAGCCAGCCGGATTATGATCCGAAACTGATCCGCCGCCTGGCAATGACCATCGGCGCGCCGACCGCCGAACTTCTGGCACAGGGCCTGGGCCGCAATCTTGGTGGCGTGTTCGAAGCCGAGCTCGACTATTTCCGACGCGCCGAATGGGCGACCACCGCCGCCGACGTGTTGTGGCGCCGCACCAAGCTGGGCCTGCACCTCGATGCCGCGGCGCGCGGCGAAGTCGCCCGCTGGTTTGGAGAGCAACCCGACGATGGCGCGGATATCCCCGCCGGGCATCGCTTCGCGCGGCCGGCGGCTTAGCGGAACATTCCGTCACAGCCGCCGTAGATGCGGAACATTCCATCACAGCCGCAGTAGATGCGGCGGGGCCGCGGCACGCGGCCGAAAGGTGGCGACATGACCGATCCGATTGCGAAGGCCGAAGCCAATGATCTGCCGCCGTCACCTCAGCCCGTGCGCGACGAGACCATGTCGCGATGGGGCGATGATGGCGGCACCGTGCCGCTGCCGGAGCATGCGGGCAAGGCTGCATCGCCCGATGCAGCCGGCGACCATGGCCCGGATGCGGCGCCCGATCTGACAAATGCCGAAGGCATGCAATTGCAGGTGCGGGTGATCGCGCTGGAAGCCATGTTGGTCGCTCTGCTTGCTGATGTCAGTGTCGGACAACGGGCCAAGGTGCGCAAAATGGCAGCGCATATCGCGCCGCAGGATGGGCGGACATTGCATCCGCTCACCACCAGTGCGGCTTCACGGATATTGTCGCTGCTGGACCGCGCCGAACACTGGGACAGTGACGCGGGCCGTTAGGCCAGCCCTGGCCGGCGCAGGCTGCAGCGGCAGACCGGCATCGCCGGAACGCGAGACGGGTAAGTAAATTCGGCAGCCTGGACGCGCCCGTTCGGGTAGTTCCCGAACGCGCATTTCCCCACAGGCTGCGGTATGCAGACAGGGCCAGCAAAGGCCAAACACCGGAATGCCGCAAATGTTGCACCCGGTGCCGGAATTCTCGCTTCACCAACGTTTTCGTTTGCCTGGGATGTCTGCTTGTGACCGAACAGTCCGTCAGTTTCCCGACCTTGCCCACGCCGATCGTGCGCAATGCCTGGCATTCACCTGCCTTGCAGGCGGCCGCCAACCCTGACTGCTGCTGCGGTGCCGACCATGGCGATCTTGGCGAGCATGTCGACTGCGCCCTGCCCCCAGACAATGGGCTCCACAGCGGATTGGTGATGGCTGAACCGGGCTTTGGCACGGCGGCCATCGGCATCGGCGCGCCGCCTTCGGCGCGCCGAGGTGGCACCAATCCTCAACGCCGCGCCTTGGCCGAGGATCTGGTGAATGCGCAACCGCATCTGATCTGGACGACGGGTGCCGATGGCGAGACCGAATTCCGCAACGATCGCTGGCAGGATTTTGCCGGCGGATCCGGCGATGCGGCCCACTGGACCGCAATTCTGCATCCGGCCGAACAGGCGGGGGCCTGGGCGCGGTGGCAGCAGCATCTTGCCAGCGGCGAGCCCTATGAAGCCGAGCATCGGCTGCGCCGGCATGATGGCGCCTATTGCTGGGCTCTGGCGCGTGCGGTCGCGGTGCGCGACCGCAGTGGCACGATCTTGCGCTGGTGCGGCACCTTCACCGATATCCAGACCCTCAAGGCCAACGAAACCCAGCTCGATTTTCTGGCCTGCGAATTGACGCACCGGATCGGCAACATCTTTGCTGTGGTGGAAAGCATGTTGATGCTGTCGGCACGCGGCCAGCCCGAGGCCCAGGAATTCGCCGCCAGTGCCTGCGCGCGCATCCAGGCTCTGGCGCAGGCCAATGCCTATATCCGGCCCCAGCATGGCGCCGCCGAAGACGACAGTGGCCGGGCCAGCCTTCATGGTCTGTTGGCCACCCTGCTGGCACCCTATGCGCCCGGCACCCTTGCCCAGAGGCCGCCGACCATCGTCATGTCGGGGCCGGATGTCGGCATCGGCACGTCGGCTGCCACGCTGCTGGCGCTGGTGATCCACGAACTGGCCACCAACGCCGCCAAATATGGCGCGCTGGCCTGCGCCGGCGGACAGTTGAGCATCGTTACCGAAGTGAACAATGGCATCTTGCAGTTGGCATGGACCGAAACCGGCGGGCCGGCGCTGGCGGGGCCACCAACGCGGCACGGGTTCGGATCGATCCTCACCGATCGCGCCCTGCGCCTGCCCCTGGCGGCCAAGGTGGAACGGATCTGGGCCGCAACGGGCCTGACGGTCACGATCAGCGTGCCCTGCGCCAATCTCGCCCACTGATCTGGAAACAAGGAGCCGGCGCGACCGCCGGCGGGATTCACGGGCCGACCGCCTTGAACCTGCGGGACAGCAACGCCTGACCGATGGTGGCCACCACGGTTTCCACCTTGAACGGCTTGGTTACCAGATAGGTCGGCTCCGGGCGCTCGCCGGTCAGCAGGCGTTCCGGATAGGCGGTGATGAACACCACCGGCACGTCGAAACTTTGCAGGATGTCCTGCGCGGCCTCCAGGCCGGACGAGCCATCGGCCAACTGGATATCGGCCAGCACCAGTTCGGGATCGACCTCGTGGGCGCGGATCAGGGCGTCGGCATGGGTCATCGCCATGCCGGACACTTCGTGGCCCATGTCTTCGACAATCTGTTCCAGATGCATGGCGATCATCGGTTCATCCTCGATGATCAGCACACGGGATCGGATCGTATCGAAGATCGCCACCTTGGCCCCTTCGACCATGGCGGCAATATCGTCCACCGGCAGGCCCAGGATCTGTGCGGCTTCGTCGGGGGTGAATCCCTCCACCTCGGTCAGCAGCAACGCCTGCATGCCGCCCTTGGGCATATGTTCAGGCCCGACCACGAGGATATCGGGGGCCACGCTGTCGAACAGATGGAACAGCGCCACGCGCGGCGGCAGGCCGTCGGCATAGGGATCGGCCTCCGGGGCGGTCAGCAGGGTTTCCAGCGCCATCCTGACATAGGCGTCGCCGCTGCGCTGCGATCCGGTCAGGGCGCGGGCATAGCGCCGCAGATGCGGCAGATGGGGTGCGAAATTCGCCCTGACCGATGAACCGTCCGCCACATGTCACTCCGTTTTCGATAGTCCTGCGGCAAGACAACGGCGTAATCGGGAAATGGTTCCATGCCGGGAACCATCGCGCGGCGCGAATGTTGCAACCCTTATCATGCCAGTGGACACCCAGCCAATGCCGCGAAAAGCGCCCCGTTCCGGACCCGCTCCCTCGCCGCAGCCGGATCGGGATCTGGCCGCGCCACCCGCGCGCCGCGACCGGCGCCACGCCAATGATCCGGTTTCGCTGGGCCTGCGCAAATTGTGGGAACAGGTCGAAAGGGAGCCGGTTCCGGACGCCTTTCTGGCCCTGCTGGATGCCATCGACATCGCCCGCAGCGGCGGCCCTGCCCATGGCGCGGCCAGCGAGACCCCGCCAGGCGGGGATCCCGGCAAGGGCGGCCCTTCATGAACAGGGATGCGAAATCCGGCCCAAGCCGTCCCGACAGCGAAAAGCCGGCCCCGCGCGCCATGTCTGCTGCTGACGAGCGCCAGTTCAGGGCCGATCTTCTGGCGGTGATCCCGTCGCTGCGGGCCTATGCGCGCAGCCTGTGCTACAACCGCGACCTTGCCGATGATCTGACACAGGAAGCGCTGACCAAGGGTTGGGCGGCGCGCGCATCCTATCTGCCGGGCAGCAATTTTCGCGGCTGGATGTTTCGCATCCTGCGCAACCATTATTTCTCCATCACCAAGGTGTCGCGGCGCTTCGTCATGCTCGATACCGAAGTGATCGAACGCCTGCTGGTCACGCCGCCCACCCAGGAAGCCGGGCTCAACCTGGAAGATCTGCAACGCGGCCTGGCCACCTTGCCGGCCGAACAGCGTGAAGCCCTGCTGCTGATGGAATCCGGCCTGCGCTGCGAAGACATTGCGGAGATCATGGTCACCCCGGTCGGCACGGTGAAAAGCCGGATCAGCCGTGGCCGTGCGGCCCTGCGCCTGTACATGGACGGCAATCCGCGCGCGCTGCCCGCGCCGGGCAAGCCGCAAGTCAAGGTCCGCGTGCTGCCGAACAGCACAGAAAAAGCGTCGATCTCGCCGGCATCGGGCCGCGTCGCAACCTCCGGGTGATGGTAATTGCGGTTTGCGAGGCATATGCCGGCCCAGATGCTGGTGATGTCCCAACCGAGCAGCCACTCGGGCGGCAAACCGGGCGGCCGATGCCGCTCCTCGATGGGCTGACCCGGCGCAGTTCGATCCGCGGCATCCTGCTGGTCATCCTGCTGGTATCGCTGCTGCCGATGATGGCCTTGTCGACCTGGCAGGGTTTTGCGCGGCTGCAGCGCGACCGGCAGGCCGAGCAGCGCCAGTTGCGCGAGACGGCCATGCTGATCAGCGCGTCGCAGCGCCAGGTCATCACCGGCGCGCAGGGCCTGTTGTCGGTGCTGGCGGCCGCGCCGGCCGTGCGGTCACGCGATCAGCTACGCTGCGGCCCGGTGTTGAAGGCGGCCGCACGCAGCCAGCCGGCGTTCCGCAGTTTCACCGTTTCCGATCCCGCCGGCCGCATCGCCTGCGCCAGCGATCCCGCCGCCATCGGCGTGCAGACCACCACCGATCCGCAGTTGTGGCAGCAATTGCACCGCCCGGGATTTCTGGTGACGGCGCCGGTGTGGGGTACCGTATCGAAACGGATGGTGCTGCGCGCCATGCTGCCGCTGAACCTGGATGGCCGGCTCGATGGCGTCATCACGGCCTCCATCGATCTCGATTGGCTGCGCCGCATGTTGATCGAACATCATCCCGCCGCCAACATCATTGTTGCGCTGGTCGATCGCAATGGCGAAGCGGTGACGGCCAGCCGGCCGCTGCCGGCGAAGCGTCTGATCCTGGTCCCGGCGAACGGCGTCTCTGTATTCCACGTCCGCGGCCAGGATGGCACCGATTGGTCCTATGCTGCGGCGCCGCTGCGGCTGGAAACCAGCGGCGGCGAAGCCTTTCACATCGTTTATGCCGTGGCGCAGCCGCCGCGCTTTGGCCGGGAATGGTGGTTCGTCGCCGGCTATTTCCTGTTGCCTTTGCTGGCATTGATCCTGGCGTCCCTGGCGATCTGGGTGGGTGCCAATCGCGCCATCCTCGGCTGGGTGTCGCAACTGGGTGGGCTGGCCCGGCAGATCGGCAGCAACCAACGGCTCGATGTGCCGCCGGGATTGGGATTTTCCGATGCACCGGCAGAGGTGCGCGATCTGGCCGCCGATCTGCTGCGCATGCGCGGCACGATTGCCGATCGGGAACAGCGCCTGCGCGGCGCCGCCGCCGCCCAGACCGAGGTGGCAAGGGAATTGCATCACCGTGTGCGCAACAATCTGCAGGTGATTGCCAGCTTCCTCAGCCTGCAAGCCGACGGCATCGTGGTGAGCGAAGCGCGCGGCGCGCTGGAGGAAGCGCGGCTGCGCGTCGCCGCCATGGCGATGGTCAACGGGCTGCTGTATGCCGATGCCGAAGTCACCACGGTGGCAATGGCCAGGCTGCTCGATCCGATCGTCGACATGCTGGCCCGCCACACCGGTATCGATGCCGTTGTGCGCGTGGATGGCAAGGTGACGCCGCGCGTCGTCGATATCGATCGCGCCATCCCGCTGGCGCTGTGGCTGATCGAAGCCACCTTGTGCCTGTGCGAACGCGCCGATGTGACGTCGCGCCCCAGCCATTTCACCATCGCGATGGAAAACGAAGGCGATGTGGTGTGCCTCATTGTCACCATGCACGGCCTGCTGCCGGATTCGGCCCGCGCCAGCATGCACCGCCGGCTGGTGACGGCGATTGCGCTGCAACAAGGTGCCACTGCGCGCATCGATGATGTCGGCCCGACCTGGGGCAAGATCGTGCTGTGCCTGCCGACCGATCCTGCGGCCGGCGCGGTCACGCCTGCAACGGATATGCACCCATCCGCCTGAACAGGGCCGCCATGATTGCGGTGCAGCAATTTGTGGCGCGCCCGGGAACCATCGGGCTTCATTCGGATTATCTTGGCATCAGGCCGCTTGTTCCCACGTCTTCGGCACCGGGCAAGGCCTGATCACAAAGCGGTCGCTCGCGGGCCTCGCCTGCCCCGCCGACCGGTGTGGCAGGCCGCGACGGTGACCTTCACCTTGTGTCCACCCGCCACGAAAGGTTGCTGCAGATGAAGCTTCTCCCCTTTGCCGGCGGTTCCCGGTTGCAGCAGCCGCGGCGTCCGGCGCATTCCCCCGTTCGTCCATTGTTGCTGTGTTTTTCGCATCTGCGCTGGAACTTCGTGTTTCAACGGCCACAGCATCTGATGACCCGCGCGGCGGTGACACATGACGTGATCTATATCGAGGAACCGGTGGACTCCGTCGGCCTTGCTGGCTGGCTGATCGCCCACGATCGCGGCGTCACCATCGCCACACCGCAATTGCCGCCCGGTGGCAGCCATGAGGCGCGCGTCGCGGCGCAGGCGCGGTTGCTCGACGCACTGCTCGACGCGCGCGTGCCCGATATCGCCTGGTACTATACGCCGATGGCGCTGGAGTTCAGCGACACGCTGGTGCCCGCCGTCACCGTGTACGACAATATGGATGAACTGGCGCTGTTCCACGGCGCCGACAGCCGGATCCGCCTGACGGAAGCCCGGCTGATGGCGCGCGCCGATGTCGTGTTCACCGGCGGCCACAGCCTGTATCAGGCCAAGTGCACGCTGCACGACAATATCCATCCCGTTCCATCGAGCATCGACCGCACCCATTTCGCGCGCGACGCGGCAGTGCCGCTGGCCGATCCGGCCGATCAGGCCGGGATCGCCCACCCGCGCGTCGGTTTTTTCGGCGTGATTGACGAGCGCATGGATCTGGATCTGGTGGCCGCGATTGCCGATCGCTGCCCGGACACGCAGTTCGTCCTGATCGGCCCGGTGGTGAAGATCGATCCCGCCAGCCGGCCGCAACGTCCCAACCTGCACTGGCTGGGCGGCAAGGCCTATGCCGATCTGCCCGCCTATCTGCAGCACTGGGATTGCGGTTTCATGCCGTTCGCGCTGAACGATGCCACCCGCTATATCAGCCCGACCAAGACGCCGGAGTTTCTCAGCGCCGGGCTGGGTGTCGTCTCCACCGCCATCACCGATGTGCAGCATCCTTATGCTGATCTCGGCCTGGTCGGCATTGCGGCCGATGCCGATGGTTTCGCCCTTGCCATCGATGTCGCCATGGCCGCCGCCGCCGATCCGGGCTGGCAGCAACGCGTGCAGCGCCAGTTGGCCAGCGGCAGTTGGAACAGCACCTGGGCGTTCATGCGCAGCGAAATCACCGCCCTTGCCGCCCCGGCCCGGGAGACGGCACATGCATGATCGGCCAGACTATGACTGGATCGTGGTTGGCGCCGGTTTCGCCGGGGCGGTGATGGCCGAACGCATCGCGGCGGTGCGCGGGGAAACCGTGCTTGTGGTCGACAAGCGTGACCATTTTGCCGGCAATGCCCATGATCGGCGCAATGCCGATGGCATCATGTTCCACCAATATGGCCCGCACATCTTTCACACCAACAGCACGGCAATTGCCGATTATCTGTCGCGCTTCACCGATTGGCGACCGTACGAGCATCGTGTGCTGGCCAGCGTCGATGGGCAACTGGTGCCTATTCCGATCAATCGCACCACGATCAACATGCTTTATGGCCTGGACCTGGACGAGCCCGGCGTCGCTTCCTTCCTGGCCGCGCGCGCCGAAGATGTCGCCGAAATCCGCACGTCCGAAGATGTCGTCGTCAGCAAGATCGGCCGTGAGCTGTATGAGAAATTCTTCCGTGGCTATACAAGCAAGCAATGGGGCCTCGACCCTTCCGAGCTCGACCGTTCGGTGACGGCGCGGGTGCCGACCCGCACCAACGACGATGATCGCTATTTCACCGACAGTTTCCAGAACATGCCGCGGGATGGCTATACCGCCATGTTCGAACGCATGCTGGCCAACCCGCTGATCACCGTAAAATTGGGCGTGGACGGCCTGGCGATTCCGGCGGCAGAGCGCCCGGCGCGCATGGTCTATACCGGGCTGATCGATGAATATTTCGGCCAGCGGTTCGGCGCCCTGCCCTATCGATCCTTGCAATTCTGCCATGTCAGCCGGGATGTGGAGTTTGCGCAGGCTGCGGCCACCATCAACTTCCCGCAGGATCAGGAGTATACCCGCATCACCGAGGTGAAGCATCTGACCGGGCAGACGCATCCCCGCACCATGCTGACCTATGAATATCCCAGCGCCACGGGTGATCCCTATTATCCGATCCCGCGCCCCGAAAATGAAGCGCTGTTCAAGCAATATGATGTGTTGGCCCGCGCCGAAGCCGACACCTGGTTCGTCGGGCGGCTGGCCACCTACCGCTATTACAACATGGATCAGGTGGTCGGGCAGGCGCTGGCCAGTTTCCTCAAGCTGGATGCGGCCGTA
>Ga0164295_10002996_pt1 | contig 13713 bp, 6 predicted proteins | sample GEODES006metaG_FD_111798 | JGI IMG/M metagenome (GOLD analysis project Ga0164295, IMG submission 111798) | Oligotrophic lake water microbial communities from Sparkling Lake, Wisconsin, USA - GEODES006 metaG | ecosystem: Environmental > Aquatic > Freshwater > Lake | place: USA: Sparkling Lake...
CAGCGACTGGGCCCGGCTCGCCGCCGACCGGCGCGACGCCGACAGCCTTGCCACCGAATGGGCCGCGCTCCACCGCGACCTCCGCCGCGACGGTCCGACGGGGCCGCTTTTCGATCGCCGCGACGCCTGGCACAAGGCTCAGGCCATCTTCCGCCAAGGCGATCCCGATCCCCCATGACGTTCCACGCCCTCAGGCAGACATTTCCCTTCCATCCCTCCGGCGTTCCATAATCCCGCCATGCTTCCAAGCAAGATCAAGCTCCGAGTAACGATCTTCGTCGGGGTGCTCCTCATCACCACGGCGCTTGCCACCCTTCTCCTCCTCCTCAACTGGCTGTCGTCCGCCCGGTCTGTGCGGACGTTCACCCGCGATCTCCTCGATCCGGTCGCGCGTCAGGTCACCGAGCACACGCGCGACATGCTCGACAGCGCCGCCGCGGCGGCGGAAGTGGCCGCCGCGGTCATCGGGGATGTCCCCGCCGACCTCCGCCCCAGCGCGCTCGACGTCGTCGGCTTTGCACTCCTTTCGAGTGAGCCGGCGCTTGCCTACGTGCAACTCGGTCTCCCCGACGGGGGATGGGTCCGGATCTCCCGCCGTGATGACGGGAGCCTCGAGTCTCAGTTTCATCTCATGTCGGGCCCCGAGGCCACCACCCCCCGCACGATCATCAGCAGCCGCGCCCCCGGTGCCAAACGCGAAGAAATCCTCGAGCAGCTCGAGGACGAATCTGCCTATGACCCGCGCACGCGCCCTTGGTACTCCGGCGCGCAAGGGACCACCGGCGTCTACCTCACCGATGCCTACGCCCACTTTCCCGACCAGACGATTGTCGTCACCGCCGCCGTCTCCCTCCGGGCAAAAGACGGGGCCGATGCCGGCGTGGTCTCGGTGGCGATCACGCTCACCGATCTGGCCGAAATGCTCGCACGGCTCCGGGTGGCCGGCCGGCCGATCCGGGGCTTCGTCCTTGATCCGGCGCAGGGGACGCTGGCAGTCGCCGGGGCGGCGCCGGTCCGTGCCGACGGTGGGAGCGTAAAGCTCCCCAGGCTAGCGGATACAGATCCACCGGTGCTCCGGGCCCTCGCCCGCAACCCCGAGTTTCAAAGAGCGATCGACACCGATACGGAAGCCTCGATCGCCTACGTCGCCGACGGGGCCCGCCAGCTCGCCGTTGTCCGTCCGATCGCCATCCATGGGCGTGAGTGGCTCGCCGGCGCGGTCGTGGCAGAGGACGACTTCCTCGGTGCGATCCGGCACGACATCACCCGAAACATCCTCATCAGCCTCGGGATCTTGGCCTTGTTCCTCACCGGGGCTGCACTCCTCGCCAACTCGATCTCCGGGCCGCTCCATGCGATCGCCGTGGAGACCGAGCACCTCCGCCGCTTCGACTTCTCCGCGCGTCCCCTCCCGCACACCATTTTCGAGGAGATCGCTGATGTCAACGGCGTGTTCGGCAGCCTCAAGTCGGGCCTTCGCGGCTTCGGGAAATACGTGCCGCTGAAGCTCGTGCAGGAACTCCTGGCCGACGGCACCGAGCCCGTCCTCGGTGGCCGCTCCGAAGAACTCTCGATTCTCTTCAGCGACATCCACGGCTTCACCGGTTTTTCCGAGGAGATCGGCGTGGCCGACACCGCGCAGGTTCTCGGCGACTATCTCGCCGGAATCGCCGGGATCGTGGCCGACGAATCGGGCACCGTCGACAAGTACATCGGCGACGGCATGATGGCCTTCTGGAACGCCCCCCGCCCCGTCGCCGACCACGCCGAGCGGGCCGTGATCGCGGCGATCCGCTGCCGCGACCTGATCGCCACAATGCCCCAAGCCAACCGGCTCCGCACGCGCTTCGGGATTCACACCGACCGGGTGATCGTGGGCAACTTCGGCGCCCCCGACCGCTTCGACTACACCGCCATCGGCGATGGCGTGAATCTCGCCGCTCGGCTCGAGCGGGTGAACAACGAGTATGGCACGGGGATCATCGCCAGCGACCACACCCGCCGTCTCGCCGGCGATTCCATCGCCTGGCGTCGCCTCGACCGGATTGCCGTCAAGGGGAAGCGAGTGCCGACGGAGATCCACGAGGCGCTCGGGCTCGTCGGCTCCGTTCCCGAAAGCATTCTTGCCGCGGCGGCTGAGTACGAAGCGGGTCTCGATGCCTACTTCGCACGCGACTTCATCCGCGCCGCCGAACGCTTCGACGAAGCGCTCCGCTTCCGCCCCGACGACACCGCGGCAGCGATCCTCCGTGAACGTGCCGTCGCCTACGCCGCCTCCCCGCCTCCTGCTGACTGGGACGGCGTCCACGTGATGCTCACGAAGTGATCGGGAGCATCGACCCGCTCCCTCTCACGTCGACTCGCTTGCACCCGTTGATTGCGGCATGGATGCAACGGACTGCGAGGAAGGGCCTGGGGCTGCACCCATCCAACGCCCATGACCGGTCGTGCGCTTGTGGAAATGCCGTTGAGCGTCTCCTCGGTTTTATGTCGCGTTTCCATTCGCGATTTTCATATTTTCAGTGAGAAGCAACTCATACGCAGCGTGAAAACATCCATTTTTTGTGAAATCCGCTTCGCACGTTGAGAAGGGAAGGAGTGGTTTTCGTGCGGAATCTTGATCGTAACACCTTGAGAAGAGTCCCGGAACGCGATTTGCATTCCCAGCACTCTTACTTCCTCCGACGTTTCTGCAACCAAGGTTCGCATGATGCGCTTTGAGAGTTCCTTCGTCGCGGCGGCCCTGGCCGTGGTCGTTGTTTCCTCCGCCCAGGCCGCCACGATCGACGTTTTCCGCTTCGACTTCGAAAATGCAGTAGTCGGCGCGCTGACCGCGCCGGCGAGCTCCGTCGCCGCGGGGGTGAGCGCGAACTGGACGACCCCCAATAACGGGGTCCAAGATTTTGGCACCCCCTGGGGCAAAGTCGGAGTGTTGAGGCATTTCAGCGCCATGACGTATCAGAGCATCGCGTTCACGACACCCGCAGCCCTGAATATCAACGGCCTGTCCTTCTGGTATCAGGGCAATCAGACCCGCGAACCTGGCTACCCGACCTATCCTTCCTATGACGTGAGCGTCTTTTTCGACAATAACTCGCTCGGGACGTTCACCGTCGTAGCTTCCACCTTCGTCATGAATTTGCCCGGCCCGGGCTGGGTGGCGGCGGGCAACCATGAAATCACGTGGATCGTGCCGGCGTTCACCGGCAGCACCGAAAGCAGGAGCGACTACATGGCGCTGGACGACGTGGTGCTGACCGCGGCGGTCCCCGAGATCGACCCGAATAGCCTCGGAAGCGTTCTGGCCCTTGTTGCGGGGTCGCTGGGTCTGCTTGAGCGCCGTCGGCTGAAAGCGGCCTGAACGGTATCGCTTCACGCAGTTAATCGGCTGCCAGCACGGCTGAAACGGCGATGCGAGGCGAGAACCCCGGCGGGGTTTTTCATGCGCCGAAATCCGCTGGGGGCATAGACCTTCGTACCGACTGAACCAGGATTTCCAAGGCAGGCCAACCCCAGGGGCGAGTTTCATAATTTCCGTGACACCCCACTCACACGAAGCATGAAAATATCCATTTTTTGTGAAATCCGCTTCGCACGTTGAGACGGGAAGGAGTGGTTTTCGTGCGGAACCTTGACCGCAGACCCTTGAGACGGATTCCGGAACGCGATTTGCACCTCCTGCGTTTCCGGTTTTGTGGGCGGGGAACATCAAGCCACGGTCTTTTTTTGAAGCGGAGCTTCTCATGCTGTCAACGTTGATCACCAGGTCGCTGGTGCGGGGAGTGGGGATCGGCGCGACACTCGCAGCCGGGGTTCTGGCCCTTTCGCCACGATTGGCCTTCGCCCAAAGCGGAACCTGGAATGTCGACGCCTCCGGCAACTGGAGCCTCGGCTCCAACTGGGATCCCGCTGCTGTGCCAGGGAACGCCGCAGGAGACGTGGTCGGGCTCACCAACAACATCACCGCCGCTCGCACCGTCACGATCGACACCACGTCCCGTACCGTCGGCACGCTGAACATCGGCGACTCGGACAACACCCACGCGTTCACGCTTGGTGCGAGTGGCGGGGCCGGCTTGACGTTCAATAATAGTGGCATCCCAGCTTCGCTGACTAAATCCGGGGCGTCCACCACCGATACGGTCTCAACGCCGGTGACACTCGCCGACAACCTGACTGTCACCGTGGCGGGTTCCCTGGTGATGAGTGGGGTGATTTCCGAAACTGGCGGCAACCGATCGCTCACGAAGATGGGCACTGCTGGCTCGCTGTCGCTCAATGGCAACAACACCTACACAGGGGTTACCAATGTCAACGAGGGCAGACTTGTGGTCGCCTCGAACAATGCCCTGGGGAGCACGTCCGGCGGCACGATCGTCTCCGCAGGCGCCCAAGTTCGGCTCCTCAACGGTGTCATGGTAGGCGCCGAATCGTTGACCCTCAGCGGCACCGGTCTTGCCGCAGGTGCCGGCGCGGAGGGCGCGCTACGGATCCAATCGGGCACAGGAAGCTGGGGGGGGACAGTGACGCTTGCCGCAAGTTCTTTGGTCAACGCAGGGAGCGGAAACACTTTGAAGATTGGTCCGGGCAGTGGCACGGCGATCAATCTGCAGGCCAACACCCTGGATTACACGGGTGCGGGCAGCCACGAGGTCCTCGGCGGCATCTTCGGCACCGGCGGCATCAACAAGAGAGGCACGAGCACGCTGACGCTATCCGGGAGCGGCAACTACAGCGGTGCGACCACCATCACCGATGGGAAAATCGTTGCCAACGCCACGTCGGCGCTCGGAACCTCGCCGGTGACCGTCACAGCGGGAAAATCCCTGGAACTGCAGGGCGGATTCGACGTGGGCGGCGGCCTGCTGACGCTCAATGGCGAGTCCCTGACCAACGTCAGCGGCAACAACACCTATTCCGGCCCCGTCACGACAGGTACGTCGGCCTCGCGAATCTTCGTCAATTCGGGCACGTTGACGTTGAGCAACACGATCAGTCAAAGCGGTCCGAGCAATGCAATCACGTTTTCCGGCAACGGAGTCACGCTCATCTCCGGGAACTTAGGAGCCGGCCTGACCTCGCTCGATATCAACGCCAGGGCCTCCGACGTTCCCACGGTGATCTTGACCGGCAGCAATGCCAATTTTACCGGCACCGTGGACGTCCAAAAGGGCACGCTCCAACTCGGCGATGGCGGCACGACCGGTTCACTGCCCGTGAGCGGTGCCTTCAACATCGGCAGTGGGGCCAGGTTCATCGTGAAGCAGAGTGACACGGTGACCCAAGGCACCGACTTCTCAGGTACCCTCAACGGGCTGGGCGGCTTTAAGCAGGCCGGCAGCGGCACCACCATCCTGAACCTCGCAAACTCCTACACCGGCACCACCAACGTCGATGCAGGCACGCTGATCATCGATGGAAATCAGGCGGCGGCGACCGGCGCCGTGACGGTGGCCAACGGGGCAACGCTCGGCGGCTCGGGAATCATCGGAGGGGCTGTCACGGTCAACGGCATCCTCTCACCGGGCAACAGCCCCGGCATTCTGACCGTCAGCTCGCTCGACCTCATAGCCGGCAGCACGACGCGGATGCAACTCATCGGCGCCGGCAATCTCGCCGGCACGGCAGGCACCGACTACGACAAACTCGTGATCTCGACCGCCGGCGGCCTCCGCTACGGCGGCATCCTTGATCTCGATTTCGCCAACACGGCGACCTTCGACGACGGGACGACGTTCGACTTGTTCGGCTTCACTGCCTCGACGATCGGTGGCTTCGGCTCCGTCATCAGCAGCGGGAGAGGGAGCTACGGGGGACTCACCTTCTCAGGTGTGGACGGCGTGTGGACGGCTCTGTTCGGGAGCCAGCAACTCACCTTCAGCGAGCTCACCGGTCAACTGCGGTTCACAACCAACAGTGCGGTGCCCGAGATCGATCCGGCCACTGGCGCAAGTGCTCTCTCGCTCATCGCCGGGGTGGTCGCATTGATCGAGCAGCGGCGTCGGCGGGCCAAGCCCGTGGCTTGATCGAGGGGCTTGTGGATCGCTGATTCACAACCGGGCCGGGCATCGCAAGGTGCTCAGGCCCGGTTTCTTTTCTTCCCCCTCTGCAAGCCGGTCGTTTGCTCGTGTGCGGCCGGCTGTGGGATCGGAGGGAGCCATCTCCCTCATGGAGCCATCCCTAGCCCCCCCCGGTCGGCCCGAGAACGTTGACAATTCCTCCAGCCACAACCTAAAAGAGCGGAGGGATTGGTTTGGGGGGCTGGAGATCGCCTTGCATGCCACTGCGGGATGACGTAGCGACGAGCCCCGCCAGCCCCGTTGCCGGAGCTGGGGCTCCAGCCGCCGCCATGGCTGGTGGCATGCCCTTCAAGGCGGCACGGCGATCGACTCCCTCTCCGCGGATTACGGGCACCTCCGCCGCGGCGGCGCAACTCGAGTTCGAGATCAGCCGAGCCACCCAGTTTGACAGCTGCGTGCTGCTCACGGGCGAGACAGGCTCTGGCAAGGAAGCGGTCGCGCAGGCGATCCATGCCTCCGGCCCCCGCCGCGACAAGCCGTTCGTGGCGATCAACTGCGCGGCCCTGACGACGACGTTGGCGGAGAGCCAGTTGTTTGGCCACGTCAAGGGGGCGTTCACCGGTGCCGTTGCCACGGCTCTCGGCGTCTTCCGCGCTGGCGACGGCGGCGTCGTGTTCCTCGACGAGATCGGCGAGCTGCCCCTCGAGGTGCAGCCCAAGCTCCTGCGGGTGATCGAGCAGCGGGAGGTGACGCCAGTCGGTTCGACCGAAGCGTTTCCGTTTGAGGTTCAGATTCTTGCGGCGACGAATCGCGAACTCCCCCTGGAGGTCGATCGGGGTGCGTTTCGCCCCGACCTTTTTTTCCGACTCAACACGATCGAAATCCATGTGCCCGCCCTCCGCGACCGGGCGCGTGATCTTCCCCTCTTGATCAGCCACTTCTCCGAGATGCTGGCGGCCCGGCTGGACAGGGAGCCCTGGGTTCCCGACGCCCCAACGCTCGCCCGAATGCTCTGCTACCGCTGGCCGGGCAACATCCGCCAGTTGGCCCAGTTCATCGAACGCGTCTACGTGTTCGGTGCGGTGCCCGAGCTTCCCGCCGAGCCGCCGGGAGCGATGCCTGCTGCCAACCTCGTGCCGCCAGCCGCCTTGAACGTGTCAACCGGGCTCAACCTGCCAACCGGGCGCCGACCCACCCCGCCATCAGAGGCCGAGCTTCCCGTGTTGAACCTCGTCGAATTGCGGCGGATCGCTGTCCGGCAGGCGCTTGCCGTCACTGGCGGCCACATGGGCCGGGCGGCAACCCTCCTCGGTGTTCACATCAACACGATGACGAAGTTCGCGATGGAGTCTGGCGAAGGCATCGCTCCCAGGCAGCGCGCCGGCCGGCCCCGTCGACCGCGGTGAGAGGGCCCGACGGACAGGCCCTGCAGGAAGGCATCACTTCCCGGCCGGCTCTTCGGCCTCATGGAGCCGCTTCATGAGCTTGTCGTGATCGGCGTGGGCAGCGCGGAGGGCGTCGTTCACCTTCTGGGCAAGCGTCATCGCCGTCTGCGGTGAAATCTTCTCCTCGGCGTGGTGCTCGTGGAGGTCGGCATGGCCGCGGCGGGCGACGCCGAGATTCTTCTCGATCAAGGCCAGAATCAAAAGCGCCTCCTTGTCGCCGAGTTCCTCGGCATGCTGCAGCATCCGCTTGACGTGCCGCTGGATCCGCTCGATGTCGTCGCCGATCGCGTCGCTCACCTCCCGGGCGACCTCCGTATCGACCGCGCCGTGGGCGGCGATGTCCGCTCCCACATCGATCGGCGCCGGGGCCACGGTCGCGACGCGGGCCACCGCCGCCTGGGGGCGTTCAACAACCACGGCCGGAGCCGGCAACGTGGAGTGGGCCTCGGCATGGGCCGGCACCGCCACGCCGTGGGTGTCGCGGAGGTAGCCCTGATAGCTCTCGACATGGGAGCGGGCGCTCGAATACGCGTTGTGCGAGCTGCTGCCGTAGAAGCTGTAGCTGCCGCGGGCCTTCGCGCCGGCATCGGGGGCGGCGGAGACGACGGCGGAGAAAAGGCAGAGGACGCCCAACAGCGCGACTTGAACAGACCGCATGGAGAAGACTCCCGAGGGGATGAATCGAGAATTTTTCATTGTGGCCGGAGCCGCTCATGGCGGGCAAGGATCGCGCTTTTCGCTGCGGTGAGCTGCGGTGAATTGCCTTCGCTCCGCCGCCGACGATAGGCTCGCCCCATGGACAAGCCCGTCACGCTCGCCACGAGGCCCCTTCTCCGGCTCGTCTTCTGCTGCGCGATCTACGTTGCCCAGGGGATTCCCTTCGGCTTCGTGACGGTCGCCCTGGCAGCCTGGCTTGCCAATCAAGGCGGCGGAGAGAACGCCGTCGGCACCATCATCGCGCTGGCCGTTCTCCCCTGGAGCTTCAAGTGGCTGTGGGGCCCGGTCGTCGACTCCGGGCTGTGCGGGGCGCTCGGCCGCCGGCGGCCGTGGCTGATCCTCGCGCAATCGATGATGATCGTGACGGCGCTGTTGCTGCTCCGGGCCGGAGACGACATCGCCTTGCTCGGCTGGCTCGTCCTCCTCCACAACGTCTTCGTCGCCCTCCAGGACGTGGCGATCGACGCCCTCGCTGTCGACATGCTCGAAGGGAACGAGCGCGAGCGGGCCAGCGGGATGATGTATGGCTCGTCGTATGTCGGCACGATGCTCGGCGGCGCGGGGCTCGGCCTCGTGATGGCCAGCTACGGCCTTCCCACTGCCGTTCTCGCTCTCGCCGCGATCCAGGCCGTCACCCTCGGCGTCGTCCTGGCCATCCGCGAGCGGCCGGGCGATCGGTTCTTCTTCGGGCCATCGACCACTCGGGACGCCTCCGCCTCGTCCGCCGCTGCCACCGGGCTTGGCCCAGTGGCTCTTCTTTCGCAGTTGGCGGTCGCCATGGTGCGCCCTGCGGCGCTGCGGACGGGCGTCGGCGCGGTGCTCATGAAGATCCTCCCGGCGCTGCTTTACGTGACGATGACGGTGCAGATGTTCAAACACCTCGGCTGGTCGGAGGCGCGATTCGCCGAGGTGAGTGGCGGCTTCGGGAATCTCCTCGGCCTGGCCGCCGCGGTCGCCGCCGGTTTTCTTGCCGCCTTCATCGGCCCCAAAACCACCGCCGTCGCCGCCAATTCGATCCTCGCCGCCTCCTGGATCCTCCTCGCAGCCAAGCCTTCACTCTGGGAGTTCGAGATGACGATCTACCTTTGGTTCGGGATCCACGAAGCCTGCCTGGCATTCATGTCGGTGTCGCTCTTCGCCCTCTTCATGCGGGTGTCGACGCCGGCGGTGGCCGCGACGCAGTTCACCGCCTCGATGGCGCTGATGAATCTTGCCACGAGCGGTGGCTCTTGGCTCGCCGGGCCGGTGAGCGCCTGGTTCGATGCCCCGACAACGTTCCTCGTCGCCGGTCTCCTCCAGCCGATCGGGGCCCTCCTCCTTCCCGACGTCCGCTCAAGTGGCCGTGGTCCCGCGCCGCTTGCCGACGATTTCCCACTCCCCCCCCGCGGCACCACTGCGGCGACAAGCGAAGCCGGCCCGCCGCCGGGAGCAGCCCTGTCGATCGGCCCGATCCCGGCACTGATCGGCATTCTGCTGGTCATGATCACCGTCGGCTTTCCTCTCCGGGCCGCGGCCGAGCCAGCCAATGAATGGAGCGCGAAGGCCGCGCGATCCCAGGCGACGCTCATGGAGCGGGAAACCTTCTGGGACCGATGCGATCAGCCTTGGTTTCTCGACAACGTCCCCCTCCTCGATTGCCCCGACGCCGACATCGAGACGACCTGGTGGTATCGCTTTGAACTCCTCACCAAGCATCTCACCTACGGCTCGCCGAACAGCGGATACCTGTTCACCGAATTTCTCGACCGGCCGTCCTGGTCGGGGGCGTATGGCGCCATCTCCTGCCCCGCGGGCCTCCAGCTCGCCGAGGCCCGCTGGCTGCGGTCGCCGCGGATCGCCCGCGATTACGCCAGGTACTGGGTGAACACTCCCGGCGCCCAGCCGCGCAACTATTCCACCTGGCTTGCCGACGCTGTGTGGGGCGTCCACCTCGTCCATCCCGCAAGGCTCCACCTCGGCGCCGCCAGCCACCCCGCCGCCACGCCTGCGACCGTTTTCCCTGGCGACATCGTCCCCGGTCTCGAGGCGAACACGAAGGGCTGGCACGACCGCCACTTCGTCCCCGCGACGGGGCTTTACTGGCAGGTCGGGCACGACGACGGGATGGAGTTCAACATCAGTAGCCGGCAGACGACCGACATCCTCCGCGGCGCTCCGAGCTATCGGCCGAGCTTCATCGCCTACCAATGGGCCGATCTCCAGGCGCTTGCGCGAATGGAGGACCTGCTCGGGGAGCCCGCCAAGGCCGCCGCCCACCGGGCCGCCGCGGAGACGCTGCGGGAAACAATGGAAGCAAGCTTGTGGGACGAGCGGCGCGGTTTTTTCCTTGCCGCCTTCCGCGACGACGAAACGCTTGACGGCGTTACCGTCAAAGCCGGGAGCCGGATCTATGACTCAGGCCGCTTCGCCGGCAGCCCCCACGGCCGTGAGCTGATCGGCTACGTCCCCTGGCAGTTCGACATGCCGTCGCGGGGCAAGGGTTATGAACAGGCCTGGAAATATCTGGTCGATCCGGACTTCTTCCAGTCTTCCTTCGGCCCTTCCACGGTCGAGCGGCATGATCCGATGTTCATCCTCCAGCCACACTGCTGCTGGTGGAGCGGTCAGAGCTGGCCCTACGCCACGACGCAGACCCTCAAGGCGCTGGCCAACGTCCTTCAGTTCCGCTCCCCCGGCTTCGACAACGACGGCCCCGGTCTGCAGGAGGTGGTGTCGGCCAAGGACTACGTCGCGCTCCTCAACACCTATGCCCGCACCCACCGGAAGGCCGGTCGGCCCTACCTTGCCGAAGCTTGCCACCCCGACACCGGCAGCTTTGACGGCCACGACGCCTACAACCACAGCGAACATTACTTCCATTCGGGCTACGCCGACCTCGTGATCACGGGGCTTGCCGGCCTCGTCCCCCGCCCCGACGACACGCTCGAAGTCCGCCCCCTCTTTCCCCCCGAATGGGATTACCTGCGACTCGATCGCGTGATCTATCGGGGGCGCGAGGTCGCGATCGTGTGGGACCGCGACGGCTCGCGCTACGGCCTCGGCACCGGCCTCCATCTCCTCGCCGATGGCCGCGTGATCGCCTCGTCGCCGACGGTGGGGCGGCTGACCGCGCCGCTTCCGCCGGTCTCTGCGGCGCTCGTCGCGGCAGGGCTCGTTGACGATGGACTGAAATCCGGCATCGAGCCGACGCGAGTGAACGTCGCGGTCAACAACGACGGCACCTATTTCCCCCGAATCACGCCCGGCTCGATCCGCCCCGGCAGCTCCCCCGCGGCACTCGCCGACGGCGTTGCCTGGTATCTGCGCTCACCACCAAACCGCTGGGAGAGCGCCACGGCCGGCGCGCCCGAGTCGCTCGTCCTCGATCTCGGCATCCCGCGCCGCGTCGACACGCTCGCGCTTTTCCTCCTCGACGACGAGCCCGGGATCCTCGCCGGCACCGCCGACGCCGCCGTGCCAGGCCGCGATCAGACTCCCTCCGAGGTCCGGGCGCCGGAGGCGATTTCCGTCGAGACATGGAACGGCACCGGCTGGGAGCCGCTGCCGATCATGGCGCAGCAGCCGGAGCATCCAGAGGGGCACCTGGCAAACCACATCCGTTTCGCCCCGCGCGAGATCACGAAGCTGCGGATCACACTCGAGCCCCGCCCCGGGATGCGCGTGGGGCTGTCTGAACTCGAGCTGTGGGGTGAGGCGATCTTGCCGCTCGAGCCCGCGCCCTCGCCGGCCGGCAACCTCGCCTTCAATCCCGGCGGCGACGGTGCGCCGGAGTTTCCACAAGCGCGTGCCTCTCAAACCTCGCGCTACGACCGCGTCGATCGGGCGATCGACGGCATCGTCTCCTACCAAACAAACCCCAACAATCGCTGGACGGCCTACGAGTCGCCAAACGCGACGGACTGGCTGGAAGTCGATTTCGGGAGGCCGTGCACGTTCGCCCGTTTGGACTTGGCCCTCTTCGACGACCGTGGCGGCGTTCAGGCGCCGGAGCGGTTTCATGTCGAGATCTTTTTGGATGGGGCCTGGATGCCTGTCGGCGACGAAGTCCACGCGCCGGGGCAGCCGCTCGGCAACGCCCTCAATGAGGCCCGCTTCAAGCCGGTGACCGCGGCGAAGCTGCGCGTCGTCTTCACCCACCGGGGAGCGGCGCGGAGCGGTGTCTCCGAGATCTTCGTGTGGGAGGAGTAAGGCCGCACCGGCGGCGGTTTTCCCGGACATCGCATGCCCGCCCCCGTCACGGTCCGTTGGCGGCGACCGGGCGTTCTGGCAGACTCTCCGGGGGGTCAGCCGTTCGTCCACCGGGGGATTTTCCATGCGTTCAACGCTCGCCGTCGCTCACGGTCTTCTCCTCTCTGTGGCACTCGCCGGCGGAGCGACGGCCGAAGAGCGCGTCGTCATGAGTTATCCGCTGATCCTTCCCGAACCGACGCACCGGATCGTCGCGGTCGACAAGGAAAAGCGTGAGGCGCGCATCGAGCGTGCCGAAGGGGCGATGTTCTTGATCCCCGCTGAAGGGCATGCCGTCCTCGTCGTGCCATCCAAGCCGGGCGGGCCGCTCGACTCTCTTGTTCGCGTCAACGTCGCAGAGATCCTCGAAGGGAATGTTGCCGTGGCGACGTTCGGCCCCGGTGCGATTCCGGTCGTCAAGAAAGGGCCTGCGGTCCTCGGACGTCCGTTCGCGGGCCTGTTCGGCGAGCGGGCGACCGACACCGTCACGACGAAAGCGATCCGCAGCCTCCCCGATCTCCTCGTTGCCAAGGCCCCGCCGACAGACACCGGCCTGGGCAATTTCAATCCGATTGCCAAGGCCCGGGCTGCAGCGCGACGCGTGGCCTCGATGAACCACCTCAAGCAGCTCGCGCTCGCCTTCCACAACTTCCACGACGCCTACGGCTGTTTCCCGCCCGCGGCGGTGATCGGCCCCGACGGCAAGCCGTGGCACTCGTGGCGAGTCCTCCTCCTGCCCTACCTCGGCGGAGTCGAAGAAGAGGCTCTTTCCAAGCAATACGACTTTTCCCAGCCGTGGGATTCGCCGAAGAACCTCGCGATCGCCGAAAAGATGCCGACCGTGTTCCGTGATCCCGCCCGCGAGGGACCGCCCGACAACTTCACCGACTACGCGGCGATCACCGGTGAGAACGCGATCTTTCAGCCCGAGGTGGTGACGATGAAATCGGCCGACGACTACCCCGCCTGCCTGTCCGCGGCGAAGAAGATGAGCTTCGCGAGCGTCACCGACGGGACGTCGAGAACGATCTTGTTTGCGACGCTCGATCCCGCCCGGAAAATCCCCTGGACGAAGCCGGAGGACATCGTCCTCAACGACGCCTTTCCCGGGATCGGTAAGCCGGCGGGGATCGGTGCGATCCATCCGGTAGAGGGGGGTCATCACGCCGCCCTCGTCGCTTTTGCCGACGGGTCGGTGCAGACTCTTCCTGATACGGTCGACACCGAGACGCTGCGGGCATTTCTGACACGCAACGGATTCGAGGCCGTCGACAGCAACAATCTCGACGGTCCTGGTGCGGGCC
>Ga0164295_10002997_pt1 | contig 13713 bp, 11 predicted proteins | sample GEODES006metaG_FD_111798 | JGI IMG/M metagenome (GOLD analysis project Ga0164295, IMG submission 111798) | Oligotrophic lake water microbial communities from Sparkling Lake, Wisconsin, USA - GEODES006 metaG | ecosystem: Environmental > Aquatic > Freshwater > Lake | place: USA: Sparkling Lake...
GAGCACCGACGGCGGCGGCAGTTGCCACTCTTTTAGGAGGGTGAGGATTGCCGCCTGGTCTTGAATTTCCGACGACACGACGGCAAATTTTGCCTGGGCCTTGGCGAGCTGCGAGTGGACATTCTCCCCAAGGGCACCATCATTATTGAAGATGATGGTGCCCTTGGCGAGAATGTCCAGTGGCCCAGAACCCTCAGTCTCGTCTTCCTCGATGTCCACGGCCACTCCACTCTTGGCACTAGACGACCTGACCCGACCCCAGATAGAGCTACCAGTTCGGACCACAGGAGGCGTCGTCATGTCAGGCCGTCGGATGTGTGCTCGTGAACTCGTGTGCGGAATTTGCGTGAGTGTGAACGTTAACACGACAGACGCGAAATTGTGTGTCGAAATGACCGGAACGGCACGAAACGCAAACGGCACGAATACTCCTAAAAAACCAAAAACACGGTAAATGAACTGGAGGCGTCTCTGAAACACGACAGAACCTGGAAGTCCAGGACGCTGATGCAGAAATAACCACACAGCTCTCAGGTCATACTCACAGCGCGATCCCGCGCCGCGATCTCAGCGGTTTAGCCGGCTCTGCGCTCACACCCCGCGGCCGCGGCCTGCGGATGCGAGAGTGGCAATTGCCACAAGCGCAGAGCGTCATCGACCGTCTCGCCACTCGCAATCTGATACACCGTGCGTCCCCCGTTCCGAACCCCATATGCAGGCGGAGCCTGTCGGCTATTGTACTTGGAGAACATGGCGAGCGTGTACGCGCCCGTGTCGTGCACACATACGAAATGGCCACTCTGGAGCCGTGACGTCAGCCGAACACCTTGGGCGACAATGTCCCCTCGGAAGCACAGCGGGCCGACAACATCCCACACGTCGCCATCCGCCGCGGGCTCCAGAAAGTTGCCGTCCGCGTCCCACGCCGAGACTCGGTGCGGCCAGTTGGCAGGTTGATAGGCGGTGCGCAAGAACAGGTCGGCCCCGCAATGCACCGTCGCTATGCGACGGCCGCCTGCCCTCTTGACGTACTCGACCTTGCTGATCGTGAGGGCGCACTTGGCGGACGCATACCGGCCGAACTCGGTCACGACTGTATAGCGTCCGCCGCCGAGGAGGCCAGGCAGTTGAGCGCGCAGAGCTGCCGCGTAACGCCCTGGTGTGAGGCGAGTGGGCATGAGCTCATTGGGCTCATCGGACGCATAATCTGCCGGCAGGCCGCCGCCCACATCAACCAGCGTCACCTGTGGACGACCGGCCGCCGCGTTGATCTCATCGGCGAGCGCAAGGGCCGCGCGCGCGCCGCTCACGAGCAGCTCAAGCCCGCACCCTTGCGAGCCCACGTGGCAATGAACGCCGGTTAGCCATCGGAACGTTCTGAAGCTCTGAAGCAGCTCTGCCTTGGCCTCCGTGAGGGGCACGCCAAACTTGGACATGGGTGCGATGGTGCCAGTCGCGGCTATGCTTCCTTCGCCCAGTTGGGGATTCACACGGATGCCGATGCGCGACCGGCAAGTGCCCAGACCGAGGGTCCCACCGCCGCCATACTCAGAAGCAAGGATCTCGTCGATGCGCACGAGCTCATCAAGGTTGTCAGCGTTGAGCAGCACGCCGGCCGCGAGCGCGGCGCGAAGATCACGCCGCGTCTTGGCGGGGCTATCCATGACGATGCGGTCGGGTGTGAACCCGAGCCGCATGGCGTGCTCGAGTTCGGCTGGGCTGGCGACTTCGCATCCAAACCCCAGCTCCTTGGCGATGAGCAAACACGCCGCGAGCGGGTTGGCCTTCATGGCGATTGCATGCATGGTATCGGGAGGAAAGCTCTGTTTCACGTCGCGCAGGGTAGCCTCGAACGCGTCCAAGTCAAAATAGAGCGCGCAGGGCACTTCGTCGGAGAGCATTGCGATGGCCTTTGGGAGCAGCTCCTGCTGCAGTGGCGTGGGCACGCTTACAGGCGGCAGCGGGTGCGTTCGTGCGAAATCCGCAGCGGCGAAATCGGGTGTGAGCGCACAAAGGATCACCGCTCTGCCGCCGAGCAACTCGCCGAGCCTCATTGTGCTCGTGCATGCTCGTGTGAACAACGATGTTTCGCTCATGAATGGTGTGAACATAACGTCGCAAACGCACAACTCAAGTCAAATCGCTTGGGCTTGCATGGCACGTGCCGTAGCCCGGGCCGCCCTCCCGGCCAAGTCGCCACTGCGGGAAGAGTCGCCACTGCGGCGCTCTCGCTCGACCGGGAGATCGACGTGGCTGAGCAGAAGACGTGTGGACCACACGTCCTCTGCAGCACTCACAAGCACGTGGCACTGGCTCATGCCCAGGCTGAGCCGGTAGGTGCCGCAGGCCGAGAGCAGACTGAGCACCTGGCCGTAGCGCAGCGGCAGAGCCTGTGCGGCCGGCGGCGCCGCCGCGGAGGTTGAGGACGAGGCAACGGCTGCCGAGGGTGACAAGGCAGCGGCCGCCGTCGCTTCGGAGGTTGGCGCGGCTGGCGCCAATCCGGCGCCAATCTCGCTCGAGCTCTCATACGGGCAGAGCCGTACGCGAGTGCCCCCACTCTCGTGCGAGACAGGCTGCGGGTTGAGGGCGTACACCAAGTCGAGTCGGTGGGTCCCATCGGAGGTGAATAGGCCGATGGTATGCCGAGTGCTCAGGTAGCCAATGCTCGGCCCGTCAAGCCGGCGCACTACGAGCTGCGTCCACTTGTCAGAACCGACCCCCTCGCCCCATATGCCTCCGCAATCGGCAAGCTGGCGCAGTCGGAGGCTCGCGAGCTGACCCAGAGGGCGCGGATGCGTCCCCTCGGGGCCGACGTCGAGGCGCGCCTTGGCGGACTCGCTGAGCACCCGTAGTGTCGAGCTCGCATAGACGCAGCCAAAACTTGCCTGCCACTTTGGGCTCTGGTGCAGCCGACGTACGGCCGCGCGCCACTCGCGGCTCGCGCACTCAAGAGCCGCGTGCGCGTCTGGCGAGAGGATCTGAAGCACAAGGTTGGTACAGTCGTCGTCAAGGACGAGAAGCGGGCACGAGCGGCGGCGCAGCCCGAGCCGCGCCGAGCGGCGCTGGGGCGGCTGCGCCCGCGAGGGCGCGTCCGCCACGAGTGCGTTCGTCGCGGTCGCGAGCGCGTCCGCAGCCACCGCATCCGCAAGCTGGTGTTGGCGCTGGCGCTCGCGCTCGCGCTCCTCGGGGGGCTGCCTAAAGGTAGCACTGCTGCCGCCGTCGCGCAGGTGCCGGAGCTCAGCGAGGACCTCGGCGGGCGGTGGCAAGAAGCCGCCCTCCAGCTCGAGCATCTCTGCAACTTCGGGCACGGACGAGGCAATCTGGATCGCCGACTCAGCAAAGGCCCGCGCCTGGTCCGACTCACTCAGCAGCGTATCCATCAGCTCGATCATCGCCGACGCAATCGGAGTCGGATTGGAGAGCCACGCCATGACCTCGGCCCGCTCATACGGCTGCATCGTCGCCATCAGCCGCTGCGCGAGCGGGTTGAGCGCGGCGATGAGTGTGTTCGAGATGGTGAGAGCCAGGTCCTGCATGTCCATCGCCTCGGGCTGCAGCAAGCCCTCCGTATCGAAGGCGTGGTGTAGCACCTCGCTCACGAGGTCGACCGATGCCATGCCCTCGGCCGCGAGCGCCGCACGGAGCGCTGGCGGGATCACGTCAAAGAGAAAGGATCCCTCCATCACGATCAACCCGGGCGCCGGTCGGCTCAAGAACGTCGCACCGACACAACAGCAATCTGCCGACGTCAGCCATCGTATGCGACAATGCTTCGCGCCGTCGTGGGCGACGTTTTGGCGAAAGGTCGCACGAGACACTGGCAAGTCTAGGGCAGGATTACATTAGGAGGATTGAGCGTCGATGGAGGGAACTGTCGACACTTCTTGGAAACTTCTCGGAAGGATTCTCGCGCGCGCTGGACCAAGAACACGGCCGGCCAAGGTAGCTCTCGCCAATTGCTCCGTCGGCCTTTACTGTTACCCCCACGCCGGCCTGCAGCATCTGGTGAATGCCAAGCCATCTTCGGGCAACAGACTTATTCTCGGACCGCTCCTCCAAGCCGGTCCGGCCGCAGAAGCCAGAGTCCAAGACGGCGCTCGATATCTTGCTCGCGCTCTGTGCCGATGCTGCGACGCTAGGAGAGGAGAACGGCTCGACGAGTGATTGTTCAGCTCATTTGGTGGCCGTGCTGAGTGATCTCATCGTGCGAGACATACCGCAAATCGAGCTCGCGATCTCAGCGCTCGAGCCATTCACGTGGGGCTCCAAGCTCCACCGTAACGTAGTCTGCCGTCAGGGCGCTGTGCCTCCACTGATCGCGATGGTGCGAGGCAGAAACGCTCGGCTGCAGAGCGCCGCGCTCCGGATCCTCTCGCATTTGGCCGACGGTGACTCGGAGCGGCACCGCATCCTAGCACGCGAACAGTGCATCAGCCCGCTGCTCCAGCTGCTGCGCGATGCAGAGGGCTTGGAGCCGGAGGTGGCCTTCATGTGCAGCCGCACGCTGACCGCGCTCGCGGTCGGGGACGAAGCCGATGCGGGCTGCGAGAAGACGCGGCGCGTCCAGTCCACACAGGCCATCTGCGCTGCACAGATTTGCGCCGCTCACGGCATTGAGATCGCCGTCGAGTGCCTGCGCTCTGCGGATCCGCTCTTGTCAGCGGACATGGCACACATGCTGCAGGCCCTCTTCCCTCTGGATGGTGAGAGGCTGGCGGAGACTTCGGTCGGCACCGACGAGCGGCTCCGGTTACGTCAGTTGGCCGACGCCCTCAAGTCCGCTGGTCCGCCGCCCGAGATAGTACCCGAGATGCAATCTAACGACGGTCTGCCTGCAACGATGGGCAACGGCGGCTTGGTCTTGCACCTGCAGCGCCTGGCCACGGCGATGATGGAGGCGGCGGCGCATGAGGCGACCGACCGCGCGTTGCTCGAGGACGCGTGCTGCATCGCCACATGGGCAAAGCTGCCGGAGACGGTGGCGGAGGGGGCGCGCGCGCGCTTCGAGGAGCGAGCTAGCGCGCCAACTCGTACGAGGAAGGACGGGCAGCTCCACCTGTCCTGTCCTCCTCCGAGCATACCGAGCATCGCTTCGGAGCCTCGCTCCTCGGGGCACTCCGAGCGCTGTACCGAGCGCTCCTCGGGGCACGAGGTGAAGTCGTCGCCAGGTGACAAGGGGACGCGCTCCCTCTTCGGCTCCATGTCCTTCTCGCCTGTGACCTTATCCTCGCAACTATCCTCGCGAAGGTTGAGGCACCGACAGCTAATTCCAGCGAGCCCACCGCAGGTCCAGTCCATTTGACTGACATTTGACTGACATTGGACGTGAGACGTTGAGCGCCGTTGACCTGAGGCCTCCTGATCGCTCGAGCCTACTGTGTGAGCAGGTGAACACGACTAGTTGGGTACGTATCGCGCGCCGGGTCGACTTCCCTGTGGGGGAAACGGAGTACTCAGTATTTGTGTTGACCGAGGGGTGCGGAGCCATCCTTTGTGCTTTGAGACGGTGTCGCGGTTTGAGCGTGGGGCGGGTCGCGGGACCGTGACGAAACATGACTTTCTAAAAAGTAATCGGACGGAGGCGAGAGCTTTCGTTTCCTGTACTCCTCCTTGGTACCGGCTCGTAGGCTTTCGCGCGGGAAAGTTTACTGTACTGTACATGTACAGTACAATAGGGTGTGCGCGTTCACAGCCAGCATCCAGCAGTAAGAGATGTCGCGTCGGTCGTGTTAACGTTCACGCCAGGGATTGGGAAAGAGGCCCACACAAGGCCGGATCCGTCCTGATGAGCCTCGCGCGGCGGCTGCAAGGCGCCGGCGGAGGACACGGCCACAGCCCGCACGGCCATAACCCGCACGGCCACAGCCCGCACGGCCATATCCCGCACGGCCACAGCCCGCACTTCCACCACATCCACACACGCCACACGTGCACTACCCGCCCCCGCCCCCTCCGCCACCTCCCTCTCCGCCGCCCTCGCCACCACTACCACCTTTCTCACCGCCAGCACCGCCGAGCCCTCCATACCCACCATCAGCACCGCCGCCTCCTACCGCGCCGCTGCCGGAAGGGAACCTTGGAGCGGTGATTGCGGTGATTATTGGGACTGTGGTTCCCATCGTCCTCTGTTGCATGTTCTTCTACTACATGAGACGACGGCAACGTGGCAACACCTCAGCGCAACTTGAGACGCAGCTTCTAACTTCTGGTCCTGCAAAAGCTGACGAGCCACAAGACTGGCGATGCCTCGATGCAGTGGGCATGCTGCATCTGAAGATGGCGGAGGCCAATCTTGCGACGACGGCTCCGATGGGCACTCCAGTCGTCTGGAGCCCGGCGGGGAACTACGTGGGCATCTACTGGCAGTATGGGCGTGCGCACCCGATCCCCGCGCAGGCGATGGGGTGCACGCCCAAGGAGGACACCGCCGGTATCGTCGTGGGCAATGGGTTCGATGACGTGGGCACGTTCAACATGGTCGGCACGTACAAACTCGCGAAGCTCAAGCTGACGAAGCAATACGTGCCCGGCACGGGGGACCCGAGAGAGAACTTGGGCCATGCCGTCGAGCTGCGCCTCACGTGCTGCGACCTCTTCGCGGCGTTACCCTCTCGCGCTGCCGAGTTCCAAAGCTGGGGATGCCCACCTGGCAACGTCGGGTTCTATGGCACGTGGCACGTGCGCACTCGCAAGTACAAGGGCGATGGGGAGATGTGCCTATGGCTCCCGCCGGTGCCCGTCGTGATTGGGTACGTCATCACGCAGACCATGACAAGCACGACGCAGGCGGTTTCGTACGACTCCAACGGCGACGGCGTGGTGGACGCGTCACAGACGACGCAGACCTTCACGATAACCCCCACCCAGGCGCAGTATGGCATTCAGCTTCAAAACCCGTTTGGGCCCAAATTTGCATAAAATTTACTGCCCGAGCTTGCAACCACCAGGCACAATACGGCATGCAGCTACTCCGGAACCCGTTTGGGCCCAAAGCGGAGGATGTCTGACAGTCTTGAGCAGGTGAGTTCTAGCGCCTCGGCGCTAGATTGGTTGTCTTCCAGGGCAAGCAACGCAACTTTGGGCGGAGGCGCGGCGGCTCGACTAGCCGACCGCGCCGGCGGGCGGGTATGCATGTGATACATACCATAACCCTCAGGTAACAGTCTGTACTATTCCTGTGGGAAAAGCGCAAGTGTGAGGTGACCTCGTCGCGAAATTGAGTAGCCCGAGCGAGCGAGTACTCAGTACTTGAGTTGACCGAGGGGAGCGGAGCCGTCCTCTGAGACGGTGGTGGAGTGAGCGTGGGGGGACCGCGAAGAAACTGAACTGAACTGACCTCGTCGCTAGGCCTTGTCGGAATGTCGCTTTCGTGCCACGCGCCTGTGTGAGGTCGTCCCGAGTGGCTCTCTCACCGCGTGTTTGTCTTGCCCCACCCTCCCGGACCCGTACTGTCTAGAATAGGGGACTCAGAGCCAGCCCCTGGCCGGCTCTCGGGGCTGTTTATTCATAACCATCCCTTTCGAGTGTGATGCACAGAGAAGACACTGAGCTAGCATGAGCCAAAGCGGCTGTCTGAGCACACCATGCGCCAAAGCGGCTGTCCGATTCATCTGTGGCCAAAAGGCGTCCGTGACTTGACTTGTCGGAAAAACTCCGTGTATTCACAGCCAATTCACAACCAAGGTTCCGATGTTTTTCTTGCTCACAGTGGTCACCGCTGCAGGGCCGCTGCGAGTTCTTTGCTACGGGGACTCGCTGACCGCCGGCACGAGCCCACCGTTAGACACGCTTCACCCATTCTCGCCCATTCTCGAGAGAGCGATAGGCTCCTCTACGGCGATCGTCCGTCACCTCGGCCTTCCCGGTTGGACTGCCGCAGCCATGCTGCAGAACGTGAATGATGACCAGAGAGGCCTCAATAGCCTGCTGAAGCGAACATCGCCAAGCCTTGCAATCATCCTCGCGGGTACGAACGATCTTGGATACAACTCTGAGCCGGGTCCTATCCTTCAAGCACTCTGCGGCTTGCACCAGATCGCACATGATCTGGAAGTGCCCACGCTCGCGGTGGGCATCCCGCCGTCCGCGTATCAGGCTCAACAAACAGAAGCTGCGGAGCTCGCCATTGCCGTCAACCGCGGGTTGCGTGCGTGGTGCGAAAGCAGAGGCAACATGGTGCCTTGGAAGCGTGCGTTTGCTGGGGGCCGGGTGGAGGTTACTGGCGGTGGGGTGGGTCCCTGGGCGACGTACGTGGAGCCGCCGATCACGCAATGGCGGCGAGGGGATTGGCTGTGGGCCCCCGACGGCCTGCATTTCTCGCCCGAGGGATATGCCAAGATCGGCGAAGGTCTTGCAGGCCCGGTAGCCCAGCGGCTCCAAAGCTTGACGAGCAGCAAAGCATGAACGGCGAAGCGTTCAAGCGTATCCTGTTGAAGCATGAAGGGAAGGACAGTTCGAAAATCTGACCGACAAGTGAAATTCGTGTCGGTGACGAAGCGTTTTATAATGAGTGACTCTCACACCTTATAGGCCACCCATGGGCCCAAACAGATCGTCCATAGTCAGGCCAAGATCGGAGACGTCGATGCCTCCTCCCTCGGCGCGTCCGGGTCCCACATCTTTCGCATCCATGTACTCGTCAAAGATGCGCCGCCGCTCATCGTCGCTGAGCCCACCGGGAACGGCGTGGTCGAACTGCATGTGCTGCGCCGCCTCCTCGTACGGCACGGTGGCGCTCGCGCCGCCGCCCTGCGGATCCTCTCGCACGCCGCCGGCGCCGCCTGAGACCAGGGAGCTCGTCGCCAGATCGCGAGGTCGCGGGAAGCTCGCGGCGAGATCACGCCGGTAGAGCTTCCTCGCGTGCTCGAGCATCGCAGCCTCCAGGTAGGTGATCAGACCCACGGAGCACGTAGCCGCGGCACCGAGGAGGGTCTTTGCACGGCCCAGCTGCTCGCTCGCGAGCCCGTCGTTAGAGCACGTCGGAAGGTCGAGCAACTTCTGCGAACCCGCCGTACTTTCGGCAAGGTAAGGTTGTAGCTCCTCGGGCACCAAGCCTTCTCGAGTGATCGGCACGCAGCCTGCGAGAAAGTCGGACGCGCACAGTACGGCAGCGCCCTCGCCCTCGCCAGAGAGGTGCGAGCTCCACTGCAACAGGCCCGCGTCCTCGTGCCACCTATCGCCAGACGGCACACTGCCGCCGGCGCGCCGAAGGACGTTGACGGCACGAGCGAGGCTTCTGACGCGCTCGAGCGTGGCAAGATCGACGCATAGGACGACATCCCAGCGCGAGGTGCTTAGCAGGTCCGATGGAATCAGCCGACGCGGCGGCTGCTCGAAGGGACTCGGAGGAAGGCCCAGCAAGGCACACAGCTCGGCGGCCGCGGGGCGTTCTTGTTGGGCCACGACGGGGCCGAGCACAGTAGACGCGCAGTCGATATCCGCCGCGGAGGAGCCGCAAAGGCTGTCTACGATCGCCTCGCACGTGCGTGCGCGCATGCCATCGCCACTGTCGACCACCAAGATTTGTGTCCTGTAGCGGAGGTCTGGCCTAACTTTGCCTCGGTAGCGGTACTCTGCATCCCATCGCGCTTCGAGATGACGGGTCCAGAGGCCTAAACGTTTGGTGCGCCATGCATTGAGAGCAGCGGCGGGACTCCTCGACCAGCATAAGGCCGAGAGTGCAAAGAACTGCCAGAACATGATTTTCAGCATCGGATATACTACCGCACATTCACACTTCACATTATGAATACACACAACACGTAAGCAGCACAGTCCACAAGTCAAGTCAAAGCAAGCCAAGGGAAATCGCCCGCGATGATGTCGCTGCACCCAGTGCGGACTGTGCCGGTCAATCATCGGTCAAGGTGGTGATGTGAATCTCGTAACCATCTGATCGTAATATCGATGAGGAAAACCTCCGCGACCCCCCTGCCCCCGGGCCCCGGCCGGCGATACACTCTTCCGCGGAAGAGCCCCTCAGGGAAGCTGGGTATGGGGGCGTCTTCCAATCCGCACACACCCGCAACCGCCCCGGAGGCGGCGCTGTACGAATGCTCTTCACAACGTTGCTTGCGCCGCCGGCCGGAAGATGGCTGCGACGAGCTCCTCGGCCGGCGAGAGTGGTTGCAGCTCCCACAGGTCTACCTCGTCCTCGCGCTCGCCGCGACCGCCGCGACTCGAGAAGGAAGTCGCCCTTAGACTCAAGGCTCCCAGCTGGCTGCCGAGCAGCACGCTCGCCACGCTCGCGACGACGGCGCGGCGCGGCGTGAGAGGCGGGTCAAGCCGCTCGAAGCGGCGCTGCTCGACCGCAGGAAGCTCATCGAAGGCGGCTTGGCATAAGTCGTAGCCCTGACCATCAGTGTACCGGTAGCCAGTAATCGGCATCATCGTCACGTCGCACAGGACGCCCGGGTGCAGCCCCACCGGCACGGCTGCACCTGAGGCCGTTGCTTGAGCGGAACCCGACTCGACGGGAGGGTCCGCCAGGTCTGCCAGGCAGAGCCGCGGCTGGTCCGTCCGTCTGTTTCGGGCGCGGCTGGGCCGCACAGCGCGCGTGCCAAGCTCGTCGCTCGCAGCCGCCTCGTCATCACCCGTTGGCTCGGCATCTGCCTCCTCGCCGCCCACGTCCGCCTCCTCCACACCGTGCAAGCTCGGAGTCTCCCTTTCTTCGTCGAGGGCGTACAAGCTCGGGTCGTCGTCCAACCAGCGAGCGAGACCCGCCATCTGCTCACGGCGTACCCAGGCCGATTCGTCGGCGCGGCTCGGCGCGCTCGTCGTTGCCACGCGCGCGCCCGCGCCTTCGCCCGCGCTCGCCGCCGATGCGCGAGCAGCGCGGGCGAGCTTCTGCTCAACACGACGCTCCCGATGTGTCGGCCGCCGTCGTACCATCACGGGCGTCGTGTTGGGCTCCCCTTCGCCCCGTTGCTGCCGCTGCTGCTGCCGCCGCTGCTGCTGCTGCCGCTGCTGGAGGAGCGAGCCGTCCGAGAGCATCGCGCCGTAGCGCAGCAGCAGCGCACGTTGCTTCGCGTCGAGCCGGCAGTCGCTCAACATCGCCTCGGGCCCATCGATCTCGTCGATCTCCGCCGGCGTGCCTCGGCGCAAGCGGCGCTGCGCCGCGAGATCCAAAGCCTTTTCGACCAGGGCGGTCTGCGTTGAAGGGGCCCGCTCGCCAGTGCGTCCGGTCGCCGGGATGCTGCCATCGAGCTCGCTGCTCTTGGCGAGCGAACGGCGTAGCTTCTCGGCCATGAGGACCCTCTGCCACGTGCGCTCGGCATAAGGGGCGCCGCTCGAGGACGCCCGGGAGGACGCGCGCTCGCGCTGCCGACGCCGCTCGTGTGGCCGAACGGGCCGAAGCGACGAGGCGAATTGGCGCACGCTCGCATCGCTCAGCGCGTACTCTTTGGGGAGTACGGCGGGCGCAGCGCCGGGGCTGTCCGCGCTCGCCGCTGCGCCTGCCACCGTCTCGTCCTCCGCCCCGTGCAGCAGCAGCGCGACAAACTTGCGTGTGCCAAGAAGCCGGAGGCGGCCCTGAGCCGCACCGCTCTCGGCCGCCTCGTGCTTCATGCGATAAATGAGGCCACGGTCCGTTGTCACCACGCACACGCGTTCGCACCCGCCCGTCAAGAGCGCTGGAACCACCTGCTCGGCGATCACGTCGTCGGCCGACTGCCGTGGGCCTGCGAAGGCGTGCGTGACGCCGTGCCACTCCAGCGTCGTCGGCTGCTGCCCGTGATCCCAGACGACCACGACGCGGCTGCGTAAGCCGTTGCGCTGCGCCCACGCGGTGCACAACGTGGCAAGGCGCTGCTTCGAGAGACGGAAGGCAGTGGCGCCTCGCACGTTGTTGGCGTCGACGATTATGTGCGTCGGCTCGTAGGTGAGCGACTGCACGGCCTCGGCGCACTGGCGTCCGGGGAGTTTTGGAGGCCACGCGAGCCTCGCGTTGGAAAGGCCAAGGACGCCGAGCCAGGTCAGCATTGTACCGGTAAATCAGTGCTTTCGTGGCTGGCGGCCGCCCCTCCCCATCCCAAGACACCGGCTTGGTCTCGAGAATAAATAGGGTCACTTTCCGATTCGCTTGGAAAAAAAATCGCCGAGTTTTTGTATTTCCCGCCACTCCGGCGAGCGGAGGTCGAAGGGCGAGCACTTGAGGTCGGCCCATGCCGCGCGGTATGAAGGCCCCTGTTGCTCCGGCTGCGAAGCCCAGCGAGACGAAGGATCGGCGCGAGAACGACATCGGCGCAAAGCGCGGCGAGACGGCAATCCTCTGCAAGGCGTTCCTGGACAAGTTCGGTGCGTTTCGCGGCGCGTGGAAGCACATCGAAAGTGATACCCGCCAACTCGTTGATGAGCTGGTCACTCAGGCGAGTGATCATGGCGCTCAGGCGACGGCTTTCACGCTCACCAGCTTACGCGACGTGCTAGATGCGCGCCACTTCAAGAGGCAGCGGAAGGAGAAGAACAACCTCGGCAACGAGCAAAAAGCCGTCTGGGCTCAGGTCATGGCACTCGAGCTCATTGAGTTCACGCCCAGCAAGTACTGCCAGAGCTCCGCGGACGTGCACACTTGCGCGATGCTGGCCGTGCAGGCCGAGGCTGCCGCCGCGCGCGCCGAGGCGGCCGCGGCGCTCAAGGAATCGGCGAGACTGAGCGAGTTGCTGAGCATCGAGCGTGAAGAGAATGCCAGGCTGCGAGCGCTCGTCACCTCCGTGCACCTACCGGAGGGCCCACTGGGCAAGCGCAAGGTGGACTGCGACGGCGAGCTGTACAGCTCGCCCACGCGCATCAAGCTCGAGTGCGTCCAGCGCGAGTGTGTCAAGATGATGCCGCCGCTGGCGATCGCACAACCGCCTGCGCCTGCGCCTCCGCTGCCGGACCCGCTGACGATCGAGCTCCTGATTAGAGGCATCGCCGAGGACGATGAGATTGTCAAGGGTTTCGCCGATGACGAGGAGATGATCAAGGGTCTCTTCAGCTGAGGCGGAGGGTCTTCGATGGCTTGACTGCGGCTTGGTGATCGATGTGTTCAGTATTGCAGGGCGCGGCACCTCGCGCCTGGCGACGAGCCTCGTCCCGGCGCCAGTGAACGGCGAAGCTAGCCTCATGGTGGCATGCACACGCTCGTGCAAATCTTCCGTTTGTGTTTCGGCAGTGTCGTTATTTGCTGTGGGGCCGCTGCGGGTGTGTGTGTCAGCTGACACTGTAGCGTGCGAGCCGGTCTCTGGCTGCCTCTCCGGTCTGCCGTTTTTTATGCGGGCGGCGCGCGCGGGCGCGCGCCCTCGGCCCTCGCGGGCCTCCGTCGCCGGCGCGCGCGCGCGTGACGGTGGAGGACGTGCACCGCCGAGCGCCGCGGCTGCGGTGTGTGCTGACTCGTGTGTCGCGCCTCGCGGCGCTCGTCACTGCCGCACTCGTGACTGGCGACGGCCCCATGCGACGGCGGCCCACGGCGTGATCTCCATCTCGGCGTATAACTATAAGGAATAAGCTATAACAAGAACTGGAAAGACGAAAGAGACGGCGGGTTAGCGATTCCGTATCACGCACGTACCGACGGACTGCAGAGACGATACACGTACGCTGTCCGCACAGCCAGGGCGTCGTCGGTCGAAGTCGGTGCGCGCCGCATCGTAGGAGTGCCGCGGGCCGCTCTCACGTAGCGCTACCGTACCGCGCACTCGAGCCGCTGTGGGTCGTATCCTTACCGGTATCCTC
>Ga0164295_10002999_pt1 | contig 13708 bp, 13 predicted proteins | sample GEODES006metaG_FD_111798 | JGI IMG/M metagenome (GOLD analysis project Ga0164295, IMG submission 111798) | Oligotrophic lake water microbial communities from Sparkling Lake, Wisconsin, USA - GEODES006 metaG | ecosystem: Environmental > Aquatic > Freshwater > Lake | place: USA: Sparkling Lake...
AAAGAACTGGGCGGGCACGGGCTTGCCGACCTTCACGTGCTTGTAGAGCGCTCGGGCGAGCGGCACGTTCTCGACCATCGGCACGCCGTGCTCTGTGGCGAGCTTCCGGATTTGCATCGCCATCAGGTCCGCGCCCTTGGCGACCACGATGGGCGCGGCGTCCACGCCCTGCCGATAGCGCAACGCGACGGAGATGTGCGTCGGGTTGTTGACGATGACGTCCGCGGTCGGGATCGCCGCCTTCATCTTCTTCTGGGCAACGTCCCGCGCGCGGCGCCGCATGGCGCCCTTCATGTGCGGGTTACCCTCTTGCTCCTTCGACTCGTCCTTCAGCTCCTGACGCGTCATCTTCATCTTCTCTTCCATCGAGTAGCGGTTCCAGAAGTAGTCCGCCGCCGCGATCAGGATGAGCGTGAGCGTTACGTTCAGGAGCATCTGCAGCGAGCGCTCGATGATGAACCGCATCGAGGCGCTCAGCGGGAGCGTCGCGAGCGCGCGGATCTTGTCCTGGTCGCCACCGATGGTCGCCCAGATGATCCCGCCGACGATGGCGATCTTCACGAGGCTGAAGAAGAGGTTCCCAACGGCCTGCTTACTGAAGAACGTAGGGATGAACTTCGTGAAGACGTTCAGCTTTTCGAGGTCAGGCTCAAGCGGCTTCGTCGTGAAGAGAAAGCCCACCTGCGCGACGTTGCCCATCACGGACACGAAGAGCAGCATGCCGATGAGCGGCGCGAGCAGCGTGCCCATGAGCAAGAGCTGGTCGTTGCTCAGGCGGATGAAGCTCTCGGGCGTCATCTCGACGACCGCGCGCATGTCGAAGAAGTGCACGAGAGAGGCGCTGAAGCTGGCATACAGCTTCGGGCCAAAGCCCATGAAGTAGGCCACGGCGCAGAACAAGATCAGGACGGAGACCGCGTCCTTCGACCGCGCGACCTCGCCTCGCTCACGGAACTCCTCCCGGCGTTTCTCGGAGGGTTCCTCTGTTTTCTCGCCTGCTTCATCTGACATGCCCGGCCGTAGTGCAACCGCCGGGCCAAGCTGCTATGAGCCGCGCGTCGCGCTGGCCATCAACATCGCGCTCCGCAGGCCCTCGTTGAGCATGTTCTTGACGACGATGTTCAGGCCGGGGAGCGAGAGGCCCAGCATGATGACGCCCGTCGTCATCGTGAGGATGAAGCCGAGCTGGAAGACGTTCACCTGCGGCACGGTGCGCGCGATGATCGCGAGGCCGATGTTGATGAAGGTCGTCGCCACCACCACAGGCAACGCGAGGCGCAGGCCAATCTCAAAAAGGCGACCGCCGACGCGCACGAGCTCCGGCAGGATGACCTCGGCGTTGGGCCAGACCTTGTTCAGCGGCACGATTTCCCAGCTCTCGAACAGCGCCTTGAGGAGCATCAGGTGGCCGTCGAACGCCAGGAAGAGCAAGAGCGTCACGGCATTGAGCACGGTGCCCACCAGGCTCGCCTGCTGCTGCGTCGTGGGGTCAACGAGGTTCGCCATCGTCATGCCCATCTGGCTGCCGATGAGCTGGCCCGCGAAGTGGACCGAGGACATCAGCACCGCGACGACCATGCCCATCAAGAACCCCACCAAGACCTCGCCCGCGAGCAGCCCGATCATGCGGATTGCGTTGAAGTCGGCGGGGATGGGCATTGGCCCCGTCTGAATCATGACGACCAGCGTCAGAGTTCCGACGAGCCCCATCTTGACCATCACGGGGATGTTGCCCGCGCTGTAGAAGGGCGCGATCAGCATCAGGCCGGTGATCCGCGCGAGCACCATCGCGAACGCGACCATGTAGGGCCCGAAGACCGCGAAGGCGCCTTGCGCGTCCATGTCGACCTCAGCCGGGCAGCGTCGCGATCTGCGTAAAGACCTTCGTCGTGAAGGCCATGAGCTGCGCGAGCATCCACGGTCCGGTCACGATCAGGACGGCCACGATCGTGATGATCTTCGGGATCATCGAGAGCGTCTGCTCGTTGATCTGCGTGACGGCCTGAAATATCGCCACGATGAGGCCGACGATGAGCGCGAGCGCCAGCGAGGGCATCGACAAGAGGCCCGCGAGCGTCAGGGCTTCCTGGAAGAAGCTGAGGACGAAGCCAGAGGTCATACGTTGAAGCTCCTGATGAGGCTGCCGACCATGAGGTTCCAGCCGTCGACGAGGACGAAGAGCATGAGCTTGAAAGGCATCGAGATGAGCACAGGCGGGAGCATCATCATGCCCATGGCCATCAAGATGGAGGAGACGACCATGTCGAGCACGAGGAACGGCACGTAGAGCATGAAGCCCATCTGAAAGGCCGTCTTGAGCTCAGAGATGATGAAGGCGGGCACGAGCTGCCAGGTGGCGACATCGGCCTCGGTCTTCGGCTTGTCCTCGCCCGACGCCTTGATGAAGAGCGCGAGATCTTTCTTCCGCGTATGCGCGAACATGAAGTTCCGGATCGGGTCGCTCGCCTTCTCAAGGGCGACCGTCTGCGTAATCTGCCCGGCCATGTAGGGCTCGAGGGCGTCCTTCTGCACCTTCGACCAGACCGGCTGCATGATGAAGATCGTCATGAAGAGCGAGAGCGCGAGCAGGACCTGGTTGGGCGGCGACTGCATCGTGCCAATCGCCTGCCGCAGAAACCCCAGCACGATGATGATCCGCGTGAAGGCCGTCATCGTGAGCAGGATCCCGGGCGCGAGCGTCAGGACCGTCATCAGGCCGAGCACCCGCAGCGCGCCCACCCAGTCGCCCTCACCCCCGCCGAGCTTGACCTCGACCTTGGGCAGCTCGAACGGGTTGACCGGACCACCCGGCGGCGCGAGCGGCGGCGCAGGCTCAGGGCCGAGCACAGACGCGGCCGAGGGCGCCGTCGTCACCGGCGACGGCACGACGATGGGGTCGACCGGCTGTACCGGCTGCGCCATCGCGACCCCGGCCAAGCCGAAGAGCGTCAGAGCAGCGACGAGCGCGGCCAAGTATGCAGACGCGCGCTTCATCACGCGCCCTGCAGCTGGCGAATCTTGCGCAGGATGTCGTTGGCGAGCGGCGCCTCGGGCTTCGCAGGTACAGGCGGGGGCGCACGGCGCGCCGCGGCCTTGGGGGCCGGCGTCGGCGTGGGCTCGGGGGCAGTCGCCTCGGGCTCAGGGGCCGCGCGCAGGGCGACCGCGCGCTTGAAGAAGCTCGTGACCGAGGGCTGGTAGCTGTCCTCGACGTCGTCAGCGGCCTCGGCCAGGTGCTCGTCGGCGCGGTCAAAGAACGCGCGCTCGAGCGCGTCGGCCGTCACGTCCTCATCGGCCGTCTCCAGGCGCTCCGACTTGCGAGCGTTCAGCACCTTGACCTTCTCGAGGGCGCTCCCCAACCGCTCGGCTCGGGAGAGCTTCGGTGCTGCCGTCTCCGCCGGAGTCGCGCTCGCCGTCAGGGCGGCGATGGCTGCGTCGTCCCGAGCGATGCGCTCAAGCACCGTCTCGGGCGCCTTGGGCGTCGGTGTTCCCGACCGCTCAATCTTGGTGAGCATCTGCACGCCCGTCTCGCTCGTGCCGAGCAGGACCATCTCACCGGCGACGTCGAGCAGGAGCAGGCCGTGCTTCGGCCCGAGCACATGCGTCGAGAGCGGGGTGATCATGCGGCCCGCGCTCGCCTCGGGGCGATGCGTCTTGATCTTGCGCCACAGGAAGATGCCGCCGCCCAGCAGCAGGCAGAGCGTCAGCGCGGCCGCGCCCGTGCTCGTCGAGTCCCCTTCGGTCGCGATGTTCGCCGAGGTGTGCTCCGCCTCGGCCTCCGCCTCGGGCTCATCGAGCGCCAGCGGCCTGGCGCCGATCGGCGGCTCGCTGACGGTCGTCGGCGCGGGGACCGGCACCGCTGCCTGGCTCGTCGGCGCGGGGGCGGCAACGGCCTTATCGGCGGCGGCCTTGTCAGCGGCGGCCTTGTCGGCGGCGGCCTTGTCGGCGGCGGCCTTGTCGGCGGCGGCCTTGTCGGCGGCGGCCCAAGACTGAGCCACGGCCTCCGAGCGGGGCAGCGTCACGACAACCGTCTCGCCCACTTCGCGGACCTGAGCTGCAGCGACAACCGCCTCCGGCACAGCGTCCTTCATGCGCACGCGGAGCACCGCGCCCTGGGCGCCCTCAAGCGGGTGCAGCAGCGCACGGTGAATCGAGGCGTCCGGCATCTGCACCCAGCGGCGAGAGACCGAAGCGCCCGCAATCTCAATGTTGAAGACGTCTTGACCCACGGACGTGACGCGGACGTCCTCGAGCAGCAACGGGGCGCGACCGCGAAAGACGAACTCTAGGGCGTCGTTCCGCGGCGTGAACGAGACCTCGGAGAGGGCGGCCTCGCTCACCGCCTGAGCGGCCTGCGCGGCGCACGGCGCGCTCACCGCGCCGAAGAAAACCGAAGCCCCGAGAACCATCGTCGCAACCGAACGCATAATCACCCCTTGACTCATCGCGGGTCTTGCCCGCCGTTCGAGTCAGGGTGCATGCAGGCCGCGTGCCAACCGCAGCGAGCTCAGTCCCGGAGGCGCTGAATCCGCTCGAGCGGGGAGACAATTTCGGTCAGGCGGACGCCGAACTTCTCGTTGACCACCACCGCCTCGCCCCGCGCGATGACCTTCTCATTGACGAGGATCTCCAAGGACTCGCCCGCGAGCTTGTTGAGCTCGACGACGGAGCCGGAGTTCAGCGCGAGCACATCCTTGATGAGCATGCGCACCTTGCCGAGCACGACGGCGACGTCGAGCTCGACGTCATAAAGAAAGTCGATGTTCCGCGGGGTTTCGGCCATTGGGGCCTCCATGGTCCATACAGGGTGTCAACGGGCCGTCGACCGACCGACTATTCCTTGACGGCGGGGTCCGGCATGCCGGGTCGCCGAGGCCGCTCGAGCTTGCGCACCAGCGGTTTCACGACGCGCGCGGCCAGATAGCCCGCCTTGGTCGCCGGGCTCACCTCGAACTTGGGCGCACCCTCGGTCGTTAGCAGGAGCGGGTCCGAGACCGACTGACCGAGCGTCACGACATCCCCCACCTGGAGCGCCAGCAGGTCACGAATGTTGATCTGCGTCTTCCCCAGCAGGACCGTCCCCTCGACGGGCACGTCCATCAAGTGCGTCAGGATCTGCTCGTGCCAGCTCGAGTCCGTGCTGGCGTTCTCCGCCTGAATGCCGCTCGACAAGTGCTGCCGAATCGGCTCAATCGTGCTGTACGGGATGACGACCTGCACGGTGCCGCGCAGGTTCTCCATCTCGAGCTCAAAGCTCGTGAGAACAACGACGTCGCTCGGCGGCACGACCGCGAGGAACTGCGGGTTGATCTCCGTCCGCATGTACTCGCCCTGCAGCGGAAAGACCGGCTGCCACGCGCGCTGCAGGTCGTCGAGCAGCAGGTTGACGACCTTGCGGATGATCATCAGCTCGATGCCCGTGAAGTCGCGCCCCTCGACCTTCTCCTGCGCGTTCGTCGCGCCGCCGAAGAAGTTGTTCAAGAACGCGAAGATCAGCTTCGCCTCGATGGCGAGGATGCACGAGCCCCGCAGCGGATTTAGCCGGACGATGTTCAGGCAGCTCGGGATCGGCAAGTAGTTCAAGAACTCGCCGTACTTCATCAGGCTCGTGCTCTCGACGCTGACCTGAATAATCTTGCGGAGGCTGTTCGAGAGCGTGATGCGGAACTGACGCGCGAACCGGTCGTTGATGATGTCCAACGTCGGCATACGACCGCGGATGATGCGGTCCTGGCTCAGCAGGTCATACTTGACCGCCCCAGCCCCGGAGTCGCCCCCACCTCCGCCGCCGCCGCCTCCGCCGAGTCCAAGCGCGGCTCCACTCCCGCCGCCGCCACCCGCCGCGGGCTCAGCCTCGATCTTGCCTTCGTTGACGGCTGAGAGCAGCGCGTCAATCTCAGACTGGGAGAGGATCTGGTCGGACATGGGCGAAAACTAGCACAGCCCTGCGACGTTGTCGGGCCCGCCGTTCAATTCACGATCCACTCTTCGGGCCACATCCCGACGACCTTGATCTCCGGCGCCACGGCCTTCTTCGCGCGCTTGATCATGACCTTGCGGAGCTGCTCGATCTTCTCGGGGCCGCTCACGTCGGCCACACGCAGTCCGGAGAGCAACATGTTCACTTCGTAGCGGATCTTCGAGACTTTGCCTTCGGTGGCCTTCTTCGCCTCCGCTTCGCCCTCGACCTCAACCGCGATCTTGCACTTCAGGAAGCGCTGCTCACCCGGTTCGTCGAGGTTGATCAGGAAAACCCCGAGACCGACGAGCGTCGTCTTCACCGCTTGCCCGCCAGCCGGTGCTTCGCCATGACCATCCGCAGCCTCGCCGTGGCTGTCTGCGGCCTCGCCATGGCCATCTGCGGCCTCGCCGTGACCGTCCGCAGCTTCTCCGTGACCCTTATCGGCGTGCTCGCCCGCTGCGGCAGCAGCGGCCGCCGCAGGCTTCTTCTTCGCTTTGTCCTTGGGGTCTTCTTCTTCCTTGCCTTTGCCGAGCACGAACATCGCGCCCAGACCGAGCACGGCGAGCATGTTCACGGCGCCCAGGATGACGGGCAGCTTGCTGCCACCCGCCTTCTTCCCTTCGGCGCCGCCCTCGCCTTCGGCGGCGGCGGCTTCCTCTTTGGGTTTTTCTTCGCTCGCCATAGTTCTCCCTACCGTGTCCTCTACCCTACAGGAAAAAAAAACCGCCCGCCGTGGGTCGCGGCGGGCGGTTCAGATTCACTCGGATTCGGTACACGCTTCAAAAAGACAACAGCCATGAGCCGAAGTTCGGCGAGCGGTGGGTCAAACCGCCCGAAACGATGGCCTCGCGCCGTCTCATGGAGACAAAAAATGGGTCGTACAACACAACTACACGAACACGTTGCTGTTGGGCGCAGCCTCCTTTCGTACGTTCATGTGCCCCACCTCAGCCGGGTCCTTCCCTGGTCCCTTCGTCGGCCGGCCGCCACCCGGCTCATGCTGCCTGGACCCGGAGCGACGCCTTCCTTGGCGCGCCATAGAACCGGGTAATCTGGTCCTTCCCTGGACCAGCCAGCATGAGCCGGGTGTTCGGGCGACCTCCCACGTCCGTGCGAAAAGCCGGGCCCCCTCGCCTTGCGAGAGAGCCCTGGCCGACGCTTTCGGTGGAGGAGCTCGTTCACTCACCGCTCACACACCAATGCGAGCGGCGTGCCAAAGAATCAACGGATCAACTGGAAGACCTCCTGCAACAGAGAGTCCGCCGTCGTGATGGTCTTGACGTTTGCCTGGTAGGCCTTCTGGTAGGCGAGCAGGTCGATGAACTGGTCGCTGATCTCCACGTTCGATTGCTCGAGCGTGCCGCCCGCGATGGAGCCACGGCCGCCCGTCTGCGCGACGCCGATGTTCGCCTGGCCGCTGTCGGGCGTCTCGATGTAGCGATTTCCGCCCACGGAGTTGAGGCCCGTCGGATCTTCAAATCGCGCCATCGCGACCTGCCCGAGCGTCAAGGTCTTGCCGTTCGTGAAGCCACCCGTGATCAAGCCGGCGGAGTTCACGCTGATGGTCTCCAAGTTGCCGGTGCCGTAGCCATCCTGTGTCAGGAAGCTCGCGGCGCTCTCGGCGACCGTATTCCACTGCGTACTGCCGCCGCGTCCGGTCCCGCCCGCGGCGATCGGGTCGCCCCAGTTGAAGTTCAACGCCCCGGCGTTCGCGCCACCGGTCCACGGCACAGCCACCGGGTTCGGCGTCGTTGCGTTTTGCAGACGCCCCTGCCCGTCGAACGTCAACTGGCCCAGGTTCGTCACGACCGGGGTGCCGGCGACGCCGCCCGCGATGTCACCGCCGTCGATCGCCATGTTCATGTCCCACACATCGGGCGCGGTGCTCACATGCGTCCCGTACACATCGACCTGATGGGACGTCCCGAGGCTGTCGAAGACGACCATCGAGGTCTTGAAGGACGACGTCGTGTCCGCGTTCGCGATCTGGAAGCCGGGCGCCGGCACCACCGGGTCGCTGGGGCGCAGGTTCGCGTGGATCGTCATGTTGCTCGTCGCGAGCGGATCCAGGCTCCGCCGCGTCACCTGCATGTCGCCGAGCGTCGCCGTCAGGTTGCCCGTCGGATCGGCGCCATAGCCCTGCACGCGGAAGCCGCTCTGGTTGACCAAGTTGCCTTGGTCGTCGAACCGGAACGAGCCCGCCCGCGTGTAGTAGTTCTGCGTCACGCCGCCCTGGGTGCCCTTGACGATGAAGAAGCCGTCACCGCTGATGGCCATGTCGGTCGGGACGCCCGTGTTCTGCATCGCCCCCTGCGTGAACAGGCTCTCGACTCGGGCGAGCGACACGCCCTTGCCGACCTGGTTCGTGCCGCTCGTACCGACGATGAACTGGCTAATCAGGTCTTCGAAGTGCGCGCGAGACGCCTTGAAGCCGGTTGTGTTCACGTTCGCGATGTTGTTGCCGATGACACCGATTGCGGTGCCCGCGGCGCCGAGACCGGTGTTGGCGGTGTAGAGCGACGCCAGAATATTTCCCATACGGATTCCTTTCGTACGCCCGTTCCCTGGGCGCCGTGGACGCGTGGTGCGGCGCCATGCCGCGCGGCCATCCTGGCCTTTGCCTGTCACTCGAGAATGAGCGCGCTGTCTATCTGTGTAAAAACGTGGTTCTTGAGTTCACTCGGCGAGAGCGCCTTCGTCACGGTGCGTTGGGGCACGTCCACGACGAACGCCGCGTACCGCGCCATCAACAGCCCCGTCTTTCCGCCACCCTTCGCCAGCGTGTCCATCCCAACGCCAATCTGGTCGAGCTCGACCTGACCGAGCGGGATTCCGCGCATGTAGAGCGCCTCTTGAACCTCGGATGCGATCCGGACGCGCCCGCCTCCGAGCTCGCCCGACAAGATGTCTTCGAATGAGATCCCACCGGACCGACCGCCCTCGAGCGCACCACGACGCTCCTCGACCCGGGTTGGGTCGACGATGGAGCGCGGGCCACCGCGAGGCAGCAGGACGTTGAGACCGTCATTCGCCAAGCCTTACTCCCCCGAGACTTCGAGGACGTCGGACAGCTTCAGTCGGCGGTCACCGACCATCAGCTCCGGGTACCCCTGGTCGAAGCGCACGCCAGTCACCGTGCCTCGGACATAAGTGTCAACGCCCACGGCGCCGTTCTCGCCCTCGGCCTCGACCTCAACTTTGTAGCGACCCGGCACCATCCGGCGCCCGTTCATGTCGGTTCCGTTCCACGTGAACTCACCGCGTCCATTCGCAGCGACGGTCACCTCTTGTGTGTAGATGACCTCGCCGGAGTCGTCGCGCACGTTCACAGTCACCTTCTCAACACTCGGGTCCGACACAGCAAAGTTCATGCCCGGCTGGTTCGACTCATCCAGCGACAGGTCACTGCCTGTCGCGAGGACCTCTTTGCCGACGAACCGAATCGCCGACTGCGAGTTCGCCGACAGCTGTCCGACCGCCAGCGTGTCCACGCCGCGGTTCAAGTTCATGAGCTGCTCAAGCGTCGAGAACTGGGTGAGCTGCTGCATGTACTGGTCGCTGTCTTGCGGATTCAGCGGATCCTGGTTGCCAATCTGAGCCACGAGGAGCTTCAGGAACTGTTCCTTTTCGATGGACGCCTTGCGGGTGTCCGACGCGCCTTCGAAGCCCGTCGCCCCCCCTGCTCGAAGCGCGTCAAGTGCGCCGACTGCTGCCATCGCTCACTCCTCTCTCGTCAAGCCGTCAAGTCGAGTCGTCCACGCGCGCCCCCGCTTCGGCCGCTGAGCGACCGCTGAGCCGGCGTGGCCTCCGCGACACCGTCCTCGAGCAAGACCGCGCCGTCTTCGTCCGGCCGATGCTCATCGCGTCGCCCCTGACCAGACCATTGGTCTTGCTGTCGAACCTCGACATGAACTGAATGCAGGCCCTGTGCCAACAGGTCTCGGCGGAGCTGGTCGAGGCCCTGAGCCACGAGATCCCGCACGCCTGCGTGCTCCGTCGTCACGTATAAACGCGCTTGAGTGCCCTCAAGCTCAAGGCGCACGTGCATCTTGCCGAGCTCTGCCGGCTCAAGCCGAATCTCGGCGGCCGTCCGACCGCCCTGGGTAACCATGCGCAGACCGTCGTCAATCTGACGCAGCACCGCCGACTCACTGACACCCTCGGGGAGCGCGGGCAGCACAGAGACATAGGTTGACAGGGGCGCAGCCGGCGTCATCGTCACGGGCGCTTGGGTCGGCGTGAAGAGCTGACCCGGCGCGGCCCCCTCGCCCATGTGCCCGAGCTTGGCGTGCGCGCTCCTTTGCCCGCTGAGCACCGCGGCGAGGTCGGCCTCGGCCTTCACGTGCTGCGCCTCAGCGTTGAGCATCAGAGTCGCCGTGTTTTCGGCGCCCTCGACCGTGTCCAGATCCAGCGCCGCGTCGCCGTCATCGAGGCTGTCGAGCGATTCGTCGTCTGCAGTCCGTGCCCCGCGACCGCCGATCGTCACGCTCTCGGGTGTCGAGGTGTTGGCCGCCCCCCCGAACGTGGGCAGCGGCCCGGTGCGAGCCGCGAGCATCTGCGCGAGCTGCTGAGTAAAGGCCTGCTGCGTCCCAGCGCCCTGCAGAGCGTCGAGCGCAGCGCGCGCCCCCCCACCCTCGCTCGGCGCCCCCTGGAGCGCCTGCGTCCATGCGGCGAGGCCGGCGGCAGCCCCCTCCGCCGCGCTCGCCGAGCCCAGCAGGCCGCCCTTGAAGCCGCCGCCGCCTTGCCCTTGCAGGGCTTGGAGGGCGCTGAGCTGAGGCACCCGCACCTCGATCGCCCCCGTCATACCGAGCATCGCAGACCGCGCCGCTTGGTCGAGCGACTGTGCGTCTGTGGGCACCGGCGCGCTCTCTACGGCGGCGACCTCGGCCGCGCTCAGCGCCGCACCAAAAGCGGCCGCTTGGCTCGCGTGCGCGGGGCCAACGCCGCCTGCGCTCGGCGTCATGGCCGGGCCAGCCCCGACGTTCAAGTTCATGCTCGGCATCACGTCCATGTGAGGCTCCCGCATCATGGCGAGCCCGGTCGGGCCCGCGGTGTTTCTATTCGGTCTCGCCGGCCTCCATGGCCTGCTTTTTCTTGAGGCGCGCCAGCTTCTCCGACAGGCGCGCCGCCTTCGCCGGGTCGATGCTGCCGAGCACCTTGGCTGTGGTCTTGTCCTTGAGCTTGCCGAGCACCTCGATCACGAGGTCCTCGTCCATCTCGGGCGCCACTTTGGCGATCTCGGCGGGCTTCATCTTCTCGAAGACGCGCGAGAGGCGCTCGACCGCCTCTTTGCGACGGCCAGCCTCCTCGCCCTCGTCGACCTTGGCCTTCTCCGCGTCGACCTTCTTCTTGTCCTCGGCCTCTTTCTTGGCCTTCTCGGCGGCCTCGTCGCGCGCCTTGAGCGTCGACGAGAGCTCCGTCTGGACCATGCGGAGCGCCTTGATCCGCAACTCTAGGTCGAGCTGTGACTTCTTCAGGCGCTTTTCCCGGAGCGCGACCTCTTTCTCGCGACGCGCGACCTCTGCGAGGCGCTTCTCCGTCTGCTTGAAGATACGCAGGCGCGTCGGGTCATCGAGCGGGGCGGTCGGGTCGAGCCGATCCTCCGGGTTCTCCGGGTTCTCAGGCTCCGGCGCAGGCTCCGCATCCGGCTCAGGCGCAGCGTCGATCTCCGCGTCGCTATCGGGCGCCGAAGCGGCGCCGCTCGCGGGCGCGCTCGCTGCCTCGGCTTGCGGCTGCGCCGACACATCAAGCGGCGCACCGAGCGCGAGCAATAACAGCAGGTTGCGGGTCACGCTCATCGGACACCGCCCGCCGCTGCAGGCGCCGCCTGCTGGGGTGCAGGCGCAGACGCGATCGCTTGCAGCATCTTGATGGCGTCATCCGGCGTGGTCTTCTCGTGCATGCCCTGCCGAAGGAGCTTGTCGATGTTGCTGTTCTGCGCCACCGCACGATCAATCGTCGGGTTCGCGCCCTTTTGGTAGGCGCCGATGTTGATCAGGTCCTCGGCCTTGCGGAACGCCGCGATGAGCTCCTTAACCTGGCCAGAGGCCTGGCGGTGCTCCGGCTTCGCGACGTCCGACATGACACGGCTCGCGCTCACCATGACGTCGATCGCGGGGAAATGATTGCGCGCCGCGATATCGCGACTCAGGACGACGTGGCCGTCGATGATCGACCGCACAGCGTCGCCGATCGGATCGTTCATGTCGTCCTGCTCGACGAGCACCGTGTAGAGGCCGGTGATCGACCCCGCGCCGTCACACGTGCCCGCGCGCTCGAGCAAGCGCGGGAGCAGCGCGAACACGCTCGGGGTATAGCCGCGCGTCGCCGGGGGCTCGCCGACGGCCAGGCCGATCTCGCGCTGCGCCATCGCGAAGCGCGTCACGGAGTCCATCATGAGCAGCACGTTCTTGCCCTGCTCTCGAAAGTACTCCGCGATCGTCGTCGCCAGCCAGGCGCCACGGATACGCACGAGCGGCGCCGTGTCGCTGGTCGCGCACACGACGACGGAGCGTGCCAAGCCGGCGGGCCCAAGGTCCTTCTCGATGAACTCGCGCAGCTCGCGGCCACGCTCGCCGATCAGCCCGATGACGTTGACGTCCGAGACGGCGTTGCGCGCCATCATGCCAAGGAGCACCGACTTGCCGACGCCCGAGCCCGCCATAATGCCAACGCGCTGGCCGCGCCCGCAGGTCAGCAGCGTGTCAATCGCGCGAATGCCGAGCCACATCGGCTGGCGGATGGTCTTGCGCGTGAGCGGGTTCGGCGGCGACGCGTACAGCGGCATCTCGCGGCCCGAGGTGGGCAGCGGCTTGCCGTCAAGAGGCTGACCGAGACCGTCAATCACTCGACCCAGCATCGAGTCGTTGACCGTGACGGTCGCCAGCGCCTTGCGGGAGCGCACGTGCGCGCCCATCTTGACGCCGCCGATGTCACCGAGCGGCATCAGCAGCGCGGTGTTGTCGCGAAACCCGACGACCTCGGCCGCGATGGGCGGCCCAGACTCGGCGGTGATCTCGCACAGTGAGCCCACGCTGGCGTCGGGCACTGTCGCCTCGACCACCATGCCGACGACCTTGCTGACCTTGCCCGCGCGCAGCGTGAGCGGGACCTTGCGGATGCTCTGCTCGAGCGCGCTCAGGTCAAGGTCGAAGTCTTCGGCGTTCAGGATGGGCATCAGCGCGCCCCGCCCGTGAGCAAGGCGTCCTGCACCTCGCCCACACGCACAGCGACGCGGCCGTCGATCGACCCGGTGCGGGTCTCGACGCGAAAATCACCGTGCTCAAGGCTCTCGTCGACCATCACCTTGACTCGGAATGCATCTCCCATGCCGACGGCGAGGTCGGCGCGGCGCTCCGTCAGGTAGCCATGGTCGGGGGCGCTGCAGTGCACCACGACCTCGTCGCGCTCATCGAGCGCCGCCATGGCCTCGCGCACGAGCCCGAGCAGCGTCTCGGGTCGAATACTGACCTCGTGGCGCACGACGCGCTCTGCAACCTTGCACGCCAGGCTGATCAGCGTGAAACGGTTGCGGTCGACGAGCTGCTTGCTGACCCCCTCGAGCTGGTCAAGAGCGGCCGCGTACCGTTCCTGCAGCACCTGCAGCTCCGCCATCACCTGAGCCTTGCCCTCTTCGAGGCCGCGCAACACGGCGTCCTCGTAGATTGACTGCACCAAGTCCGCGGGCACCTCGAAGACGGGCGGCTCTGCGGGCGGCGGGGGCGGCGGGGGCGGCGGCGGGGGGGGCGG
>Ga0164295_10003002_pt1 | contig 13698 bp, 8 predicted proteins | sample GEODES006metaG_FD_111798 | JGI IMG/M metagenome (GOLD analysis project Ga0164295, IMG submission 111798) | Oligotrophic lake water microbial communities from Sparkling Lake, Wisconsin, USA - GEODES006 metaG | ecosystem: Environmental > Aquatic > Freshwater > Lake | place: USA: Sparkling Lake...
GAAGAAGTGGACGAGCGATTGAAGAAAATCATGCTTGACATTCATGCCTCATGTGTAAAATACGGTAAAGATGAAACGGGTTACGTAGATTACGTAAAAGGAGCGAATATTGCTGGATTTGTTAAAGTTGCTGACGCGATGTTGGCACAAGGTGTAGTATAAAAAGAACCACTATATTTATTAATTGCCTCACCATTTGTGGGGCATTTTTTTGTTTGTATATGAAAACGATAATAATTTCGTTTATAGTATATTTGTGATTGTAATAGTATAAAAATGAAATACCCGTTAGCATTACTTATTGCTTTATTTTCAATTCAAATTGGTTTTTCCCAAAACAGTCAATTTTGGAAAGGCTATTTCTCATATAAAGAAATAAAAGACATTTCTCAATCGCCAACCCTTTTTTTTGCAGCAGCAGAAAATTCTTTATTTTCTAAAAATCTTACTACAAATTCAATAAAAACTACCAATACTATTGACGGACTTTCTGGACAAACGATTACTTCCATTTACCACAGTACTACCTTTAATAAAACCATGATTGGCTATGAAAATGGATTAATTATGATAGTGAATGATGCTGATGGAACGATGGTAAATGTAGTTGATATCATCACAAATGGAGTGAATCAAAATTTAAAAAGAATCAATCATTTTATGGAATTCAACGGAATTCTATATGTATCCTGTGATTTTGGAATTGTACAATATAATTTAGCAACTTCTGGTTTTGGGGACACCTTCAGAATTGGAGATTTAGGTGCAGAAATAAAAGTTTCTCAAACCGCAATTAGTAATGGAATTATATATGCGGCAACTTCTGTTGGAATAAAAACGGCTAGTATAACCAATCCAAATTTGAATGATTACAATCAATGGACGCAAGTTATTGGCGGTGTGTTTTCGGGCATTGAAACCTTTGGTGCACAGGTAATTGCATCCTCAAACTGGGGACAATTGTATAAACTAAATGGGTCAGTATTCACTTCATTTACAACTCCTCCCATGGTTGCAAATGATTTGAGAGCCAGCGGCAATTATTTAATAATTTCTACCCTAACCAATGTTTATGTTTACAATCAAAATTTGAGTTTGTTATTTCAAATAAATAGCAATCAAATCCCTAATATTTCAGCAAAATTTACATGTGCTACCATTATTGATAATGTACTTTACATGGGTACTTTAGAAGATGGAATTATTACTACAACTATTGATAATCCTACAACTTTTACCTTTTTAAGTCCTGATGGACCTTCAAGAAATGCACTATTTGCAATTAATGCTTCAACGAGTAATTTATGGGCTGTTTATGGTGGATATTCCGCAAATTATAATCCTTATACCTATGATAATAATGGGTTAAATACTTATGGTTTTAGTAAATATTCCGAAAACGGATGGCAAAACACTCCCTATTCTGAAGTATTGGGAGCAAAGGCACTATCTAAAATCACGGTAAATCCAAATAACACTAATCAGATTTATATAAGTTCTTTTTTTTCGGGGTTATTAAAAGTTGAAAATGATATCCCTACAGTTTTGTATAATGAAAGCAATAGTTCGTTAGAATCATTAGTATTAACGCCTCCAAATCCAAATTATATAGATTTACGTATTAATGGAGCAGCATTTGACAAATCCGGGAATTTATGGGTTGGGAATGGCTGGTCTAAAAATGGTTTAAAGAAACTTACAGCTCAAGGGGCATGGTCAAGTGTAAATATAGAACCTATTTCTCAAAGGTATTATGAAAATAGTTATGGAGAAGTCGTAGTAGATAAAAATGGAATTAAATGGATGGCTTCAAGTTATGATGGCGTAATTGCCTACAATGAAAATGGGAATATTTTTAAGAAGATTTCTCTTGGTGCGGAATTAGGAAATTTACCTGTTGTAGATGCTAGAGTGGTTGCAATTGATAATAGAAACCAACTTTGGATAGGAACCACAAGTGGATTAAGAGTCCTTTCTAGCGTAGATCGTTTTTCAACCGACCAGCAATTAACCTCAAATCCAATCATTATTTTAGAAAATGGATTGGCTCAAGAATTATTATACGAACAGTTTATCACCGATATTGTTGTAGATGGCGCCAACAATAAATGGGTAGGAACGGCTGATTCAGGAGTTTTCCAATTCTCATCAGATGGGCAGCAAACCCTTCATCGATTTACAAGTAGTAATTCCCCATTGCCTAGTAATGCCATAAATGATATAGATATTAGCCCAACTACCGGTGAAGTTTTCTTTGCTACCGATAAAGGAATGGTTTCCTATAAAGGCACTTCAACTTCAGCAAGTACTGATTTAAGTAATGTAAATGTATATCCAAATCCAGTGCGACCAGAATTTGAAGGCACCGTTAAAGTTAGTGGATTATCCAATAAATGCAATGTAAAAATTACCGATATAGAAGGCAATTTAGTTTACGAAACCATTTCTCAAGGCGGAACAATTGAATGGGATACCAAAGCTTTTGGTAATTATAATGTGGCTTCAGGTGTTTATATGATATTTATTTCATCACAAGATGCTATGGATACTACAGTTAAAAAAGTGATGATAATAAGGTAATTTATTTTGAATTTTAAACTTTTTTTATCCTTTAATCTACAATACACAAAAAAAAATGGTAGTAAAAACCAGGGCGATTGTTATTTCATCGTTAAAATATCAAGAGAAAAGCTTAATTGTAAAATGCTTTACGCTTTCTGATGGGCTTAAATCCTATTTTGTTCGGGATGCTTTTTCGTCAAGAAAATCAAATCAGAAAATCGCTTACTTCCAACCCTTTTCATTGTTAGAAATTGAAGCCGTTCACAAGAACAAAGGAACTCTGGAAAATTTTAAAGAAATTAAACTCGCCGTACCATTTCAAACGATTCATAGCGAGGTAGTTAAAAGCACCATTGTACTTTTTTTATCAGAAATGATGCATTATTCCATTCATGAAGAGGAAGAAAATGAAGCGCTATTTACTTATTTAGAAACTTCTTTATTGTGGCTTGATGCACATGATGATATGGCCAATTTTCATCTTATTTTTTTATTAGAAGCAACAAAATACTTGGGATTTTATCCAGATATTTCTGATTTTGAAATGCCTTTTTTTGAAATGAAAGAAGGTAATTTTTCCCTATTTAGTGCCATTAGCGCTTTGTCAGAACACGAAACAATACTTTTCAAAAAACTAATAAATCTTAAATTCGAAAGTGATATCAAAACGTTTCATGTAATTGAAAGACAACTACTTTTGAAAATCTTAATCGATTATTACAGTTATCATTTGGAAGGATTCAGAAAACCAAAATCGGTGGAAGTATTGAAAGAAGTATTTTCTTAATTAGGGTTTTACAATCAATACAGAAGGAATATTACTTAGCCAATCACTTTGAGAATCTACTAGTTTTTTCCAACTTTCTAAACTGATTATCATTAAATCATGCCGGTTTAAAAATTCTTTTTCAATGACTTTATTTGTCAATAAACTCATATTACTTGGGTAGTTATTTTCTAAAGAATCAACGGCATTTTTAAAAATAAAATTATTTTTTAATTGATTATTACAGTCTAAAACTGCAATTTTAGAATCGTTATTGTAAATTAATTTTTGAGCGTAATCTAATAAAAACCCATCTTCAGCACTAAATATTGGAACAAAAACTTGATTTACAGTTTGAAGGTCTTTATTGATTAAAATCCCTAATGGCATTTTAGTTTTTGAGATAATTTGCCTTGTTCTTTCATCAAAAGGAGAATTTTCAAACAGCCCTTCTTTACCCGTAAACTTATCAATTAATCGATCAGGGTTAATAATTCTTGTTGTAAATCCTAGTACTTTTCCTAAAAGTGTACCTTCAAAAATGGACTTTCCTAGCCCAACAAGAAGTAAGTCATATTCTCCTTGATTAGCAATTTCAACAATATCGGTTTCCACGTCAACCGTGGCTTTAAAAACGGTTGTTATTTGTTGGTCTAGATTTTTTGATTCATTGATTATTGGAAGAAAACTATCGGTTTCATATTCTGCCATATTATTAGCGTGCATTTCGTCACTTAATACTAAATGCATGGCAGTAATATTTACATTGTCTTTTTGTTTTTTAACCAAACTACTTGCCAATCGAAGCAATGACCTTCCTTTTTCATTATTTCCAAAGAACAATAATATTTTGAATTTACTCTTACTATTGATTTCTTCAGGTAAAAATTTATTTTTAGATTTAAATGCCCAATTTATCAAATTTAATGCAGGACCAGTCATAAAAGTAGTGACCAACGCCATAATTACCATCATGGTAAAAACTTCATCAGTAAGTACGTTTAAGTCTCTTCCAATATTTAAAACTACTAATTCCATCAATCCTCGGGTGTTCATCAAGGCCCCAATAGTAAGACTGTCTTTCCAACTTTGCCCTACAAATTTTGCCGCTAAAGCACTTCCTAGGAATTTTCCAACTACAGCTACTAATATAATAAAACCGGTAACTTGCCACATGTAGGGATCATTAATTAATCCTATTTGGGTTCTTAACCCAGTATATACAAAAAATAGTGGCAACAATAAAATTACCGATACATCTTCCACTTTTTCAATAAATACGCTTCTAAATTTTGAAATATCTGGCATAATAACACCCGTCATAAAGGCGCCAAATAAAGCATGAATTCCAATTATATTTGTAGCATAAGAAGATAAAATCAAGGTTAGAAAAAATATTGCAACAACTGGTTTGCTCAAATTTTCGCTTTTTGAATATAAATCCCCTACTTTTTTCAAGAACGGTTTTACAATAAAAAGCATGATAAGTACGTAGAGTATGGAAAGCCCAATTACATATAATGCACTTTCAAATGCACCTGCTTTTACAATGGCTATCACTACCGCAAGTAAGCACCAAGCGGTAATATCATCTGCAGCAGCACAAGTAATTACAATTGCTCCTAATCTAGTTTTATGAATACCTCTTTCCTGAACAATTCTGGCTAAAACTGGAAATGCTGTAATGCTCATTGCAATTCCCATAAAAAGGCTAAAAGATAAAAAAGAAATTCCTTCTGGGGCAAAAGTTTGATAAACATAAAATGCCAATCCGATCCCTAATGCAAATGGGATCACAATGCTGGCATGACTTATTACAACGGCTTCATTTGCCTTGTTTTTAAGCACTTTTAAATCCAATTCCATCCCTACGACAAACATGAAAAGGATCAACCCGATTTGGCTTAAAAACTTTAAATTACCTAAGGATTGAATTGGAAAAAGCGCCATAGAGAACTCTGGAAAGTACATTCCTAGTAATGACGGACCTAGAACTATACCCGCAATAATTTCTCCAATTACGGAGGGTTGACCTATTTTTCTGAAAATCCATCCAAAAAAACGAGCGACTATAATTATGGTGATTATTTGAGCCAGCAAAATTGCCAACGGATCTTGAAAATTGGCAACCATCGAATTAATAAATTCGTTCCAATGGTCAGTTGTTGTGATAACTTTTGAGGCTGTTTTTGCAGTTTCTAAAAACTTTCCTTTTGAAATAATCCAATAGATTAAAGCACTGAAACCACCAGTTACGATTAGATAAAAGAAAGTATTTTTTATGTTTTTCATATGCCAAAAAGCTATTTTTAAATGCAAAGATTCAAAAATCAAATATAAGAATTAATACAATTCATAATTCATTACAATAATTTAAATAAGCTTTTTATTTATTAACGAATTTTTAATCAAATAATTATTTGTTTCACTTTAATTTTTCGTGGTTTTAATTACCTTTGCTCGCGTTAATAACGATTATGAAAAAGAAATTAAAAGTTGGTTTTTGGGAATACATAGCCCGTTTGATTCTTACTTATAGAATTACCATTTTAATTGCCATCACTGCCATCACTATTTTTCTAGGCTTCCAATGGAGAAACCTAAACATGACTTATACCGAAGCAAATTTACTTCCAAAAAAACATATCGTTAATCAACAATACGACGATTTTTTATCAAAATTCGGTGAAGAAGGGAACTTAATTGTAATTGGATTTCAAGATCCTAATTTTTTCACACCTAAAGCTTTTGCCGAATGGAATGAATTGATGTTAGGGCTAAAATCTTCAAGAAATGTAGAATTGGTAGTTTCTATTAGCGACCTAAAAAAACTACAAAAAGACACACTTGCACAAAAATTTGAATTGGTTCCACTTATTAACTCCAATCAAATTAAAAACCAAGCCTATTTACAAAATATAAAAACGGAGCTTTTCAATAATCTACCTTTTTATGAAGGGCTGTTATTCAATAAAAAATCAGGGAGTATTCGATCGGCTATTTATTTGAAAAAAGAAATTGTAAATACTGCTGAGAGAAAAATATTTATAATAGAAACACTCCTACCAAAAATTGAAAAGTTTGAAAAAAATACTGGAATAGACCTTCGAGTTTCAGGAATGCCCTACATTCGAACTATAAATGCGGAGAATATGAAGGGTGAAATTGTGCTATTTATTGGAGCAGCTTTACTGATAACCTCACTTATCTTTTTCTTCTTTTTCCGTTCCTACAGAGCAACATTTATTTCCATTTTCATATTGCTTTTTGGTGTCATGTGGTCCTTTGGTACTCTTGGATTATTTAATTATAAAATAACCATTTTAACGGCTATTATCCCGCCTTTAATTATTGTAATTGGAATTACAAATTGTATTTTTCTGATCAATAAATACCAACAAGAGATAAAATTGCATCAAAATCAAGCCAAAGCCTTGCAACGGGTAATTTCGAAAATTGGTGTTTCTACTTTAATGACCAATCTAACCACTGCAGCAGGTTTTGCAACGTTCATGATTACTGGAAACGAACTTCTTTATGAGTTTGGGTTAGTAACTTCAATAAATGTGATTACAGTTTATTTATTGACGCTTTTAATTGTGCCAATTATGTATAGTTTTATGCCAATGCCAAAGGAAAAACACCTTTATCATTTAAGTAAAAACTATTTATCTACTGTTTTAGGATGGGTAGAAAAAGTGGTGAAAACCAAACGAACTTATATTTATACTGTTTATGTTTTATTGCTTGTTTTCAGTGTAGTAGGAGTAATACAGATGAAAGTTTCGGGAAGTTTAATTGGCGAAATGCCAAAAAGCGCCTCTTTTTATAAAGATATTTTATTCTATGAAAAAGAATTTAACGGGGTAATGCCACTTGAAATAATGATTAACACCAAACATAAAAAAGGGGTTATGAAATTATCGACCATGAAAAAAATGGACGAATTACAAAAAACAATCGAACAAATTCCTGAACTTTCAAAGCCGGTATCTGTGGTGAATTTAGTTAAATATTCCAAGCAAGCATTCTACAATGGGAATCCTGAATACTATGAATTACCCACTTCGCAAGAGCAAGTTTTCATTCTATCCTATGCTAAAAATGCTACTAAAAACACGAAGGACAACTTGATGAAAAGTTATGTTGATTCAACCGGTCAATACGCTAGAATTACAACTTACATGAAAGATATTGGCACCAAAGACATGGCTAAAATTGAAGGAAAATTAAGAATTAAAATCGAAGAAATTTTCCCAAAAGATCGTTACGAAGTAACTTTAACAGGAAAAGCCCTGGTGTTTCAAAAAGGAACTACCTATCTAATTAATAATTTAATTGAGTCGCTACTATTTGCAATACTTTTAATTGCAGGTCTAATGGCCTATATGTTCCGTTCGGTAAAAATGATTTTTGTATCGGTTATTACCAATATTTTACCTCTTTGTATTACTTCTGGTTTAATGGGTTATTTAGGAATCCCATTAAAGCCATCTACCATTTTAGTATTTAGTATTGCTTTTGGAATTTCTGTGGACAATGCTATTCAATTCATGGCAAAATACCGTCATGATTTAAAAATGAATAATCAAAAAATCAAAAAATCAGTGTTTAGTGCTTTGCAAGAAACCGGAGTGAGTACCTTTTATACTTCTATCGTTTTGATATTTGGATTTGCCATTTTTACTCTTTCGAGTTTTAGTGGAACAGTGGCGCTTGGGGGTTTAATTTCCTGTACGTTGCTTTTTGCTATGTTTGCCAACTTATTGGTTTTGCCAGCATTGGTGCTAACATTTGAAAAAAAGAAAGCCAAACTAGAAGAATAGTTACGACTTAATAATGTCTTCTATTATTTTCAAATGATGATTCGTATGAATTTCTAGAAAACGGATCGTATCTTTTTTTTTGAGTTTCCCTAAGAAAGGATGTTCAAAATAATGATTATTTGAAATGGATTCTAATTCCAATAAACTATTTCTAGTTTGGGTTATGTGGGTTAGTAATATGGCTTCCTCAATGGTTTTATTAGGCACCACGACTTCGGGAGCTTTTACTTTTCCTCTAGGAATTTTGCCTCTTTTTAATATAAGAATTTTGATAAAATTGAATTTCCATTGGTACTCTTTTGGATCAGATTTTAACAAAGCTTTCGTAATTCCGTTAATGACTAAAAGGGAATGTTCCATGTGCCACCCAACATTTGATTTAGAAATGGCAAGATTTTCTTTTGCAAAAAGCGGAATTCTAGATTCCAACTGATTGAGGAGTATTTCTAAATTTTTCATATTAGAAGGAATTAAATTAATATTCATTAAAAAGTCTTACTCCAGCAATTGCATGATTATAGTAGGATACAATCCAATGATCATGTTAAATACTATCGCAATTACTGCAACTGCATAAAATGCAAATGGTGTAGCCTGTTTTTCCTCTACCGCGTCTTTGGTGTACATAGCCAAAATTAGTTTGAAATAATAGCCAATGCTGATAATAGAATTGATTACTGCTGCAATAACTACAATTAAATATCCTGATTCTATTGTTTGAGTAAACAACATTAGTTTGGCAAAAAACCCTGCAAATATTGGAATCCCAGCCATAGATAATAGAGAAGCAGTAAGAATTGCAGCTAATATTGGGTTGGTTTTTCCTAATCCATTAAAATCGGAAATTTCTTCGTTTACTTTGTCTTTACAAACGTATAACAGCACACTGAAGGCTGCAATTCCGGCAAGAGAATAGGCTGTTGCATAATACAATAAACTTCCAGCAGATGTAGTTGCACTTAGTAGCGCCATTAGCATAAATCCTGCATGAGAAATACCTGAAAACGCCAACATACGTTTCACATTCGTTTGCTTTAAAGCCATGATATTTCCAACCGTCATGGAAGCAATTGAAATGACTACAATTACAATTTGGAACCCGTATGTAATTTCAACATTCATTGCGAATAGTAATTTATATAAAGCAGCCATAGCAACAACCTTTGCCAGGGTGCTCATCGTAGCTGTTGTTAAAGCAGGCGAACCTTGATAAACATCGGGGGCCCAAAAATGAAATGGAACGGCTGCAATTTTAAATAACATTCCAATGGTTAATAATACTATTCCTATGAAAAACCATGATGGCAACTCAGCAGATCGGGTATATTCGCTAATTTCTGCAATATCAAAAGTCCCCATTGCTCCATAGATCAAGCAAATTCCAAAAAGCAAAATTCCAGAGGCAAAAGACCCCATTAGAAAGTACTTTAATCCCGCTTCATTACTTCTGATATTCATACGATCGGATGCAGCTAATACATACAACGAAATGGATAGAATTTCGATTCCTAGAAAAAACATCGATAAGTTCCCAAAAGAAACCATGGCTACTGCTCCCGATAGTAAGAATATTTTTATAGAAATATAATCAGAAATTTTAGTTTGGTGTTTTTCATAAAAATTATGACTTAGTGCCACCAAGAAAATAGTTAAAACAATGAATAGACTCGAGAAGGCAACCGAAAATTTGTTTACCACAATCATATTGTTATGGTAGGTTGCTGGCGAATTTAATTCGGAAAGTGTTAGGCCCAATATTCCCATTAATCCAAGAATTGTTACTGGAATAATCGCTTTTCTGAAATTCATGATTTCAAACAAAAGGCATAAAACACCTAATCCTATAATTGCTATTAATGTATTCATTTTTTAAATTTTTGATTATAAACAGAAAGCGAACCTTAGTTGTAAATCGTTATATTATTAATTTAATTTCTTAACCAAATCTATTGATGCTCACCAGTATCGTTTCTAATGATGGAGTAATAAGATCAATTATAGGTTTTGGATACAAACCAAAAAAGAACAAAACCGCCACAATTATCGATAATGAAATTCCTTCGTTTAGTGTAATATCTGAAAATATTTTCGCGTTTGTTTCTCCCAACATTGTTGTTTGAAACATTTTCAACATATAATAGGCCCCTAAAATAATAGTTGTACCACCTAATACGGCAAACCAAAGATTAACCTGAGAGATACTATAAAGTAAGGTGAATTCCCCTATGAAGTTAAATGTTGGCGGCAAAGCTACCGAAGCCAAAACTAATATCATAAAAAAGGAAGTAAATTTAGGCGCATGGGTGCGAATTCCACCAAGTTCGTCAATTGTATTGGTTTGGTACCTGCGGTTGATGATTTCAGCAGCAAGGAATAATCCAACGATTACAAATCCGTGAGCAATCATTTGAAGCACCGCTCCACGCAATCCGTCAAGGGTTAAAGTATAGGCTCCAGCAGTAATTAACCCAACGTGCGCCAATGATGAGTATGCCAATAGTCGCTTTAGATCTTTTTGGCGCAAAGCCACAACAGAGCCATAAATAGTTCCTGCAATTCCTATAGCTACGAAAATATAAATATGAATTTTAGCTGTTAGAGGTGCGATTTGCAATTGCCAACGAAGTACGCTGTACAATCCCATTTTTAACATAATCCCAGATAACAACATGGTTCCTACCGTGGGTGCTTTTTGATATACATTGGCTTGCCAAGAATGAAATGGTATTAATGGAATTTTAATTGCATAAGCTAAAAAGAACGCAAGGAAAATCCAAAACTGTTCATTTATGGTAAGGTTCACCATGGCAAAATCTACTAATAGGAAATTGTGTGTTTTGGTATATAAATAGGCGAAAGCGGCCAACATGAAAAGCGAGCCTGCAATAGTATAAATGAAGAATTTAACTACTGCTTTTTTTCGTTCTTCCGCGTCGCCATTACCCCAAATTAGTGCTATAAAATAAATTGGAATCAATGACAATTCCCAAAACATATAATATAAAATTCCGTCTCCTGCTAGAAATGTTCCGCACATTGCAAAAGCCATAAACAAAATTAAAGCATAAATAGTCTTGCTGTTTTTGAAGTTATTGGCAAAAGATGAAAAGATTATAATTGGCGTTAATGCTAAAGTCAAAACTACCATAGCCATTGATAATCCATCAGCTTCGAGAATCAAGAAGACTTTTGGGTTTTCAATCCAAGGGCTTAAATAACTAATGTCGTAACCTATATTCAGTTGGTTTAACAATGTTAGAGCATATCCAAAGATGGCTACACTAAAAAATAAGGCAACTTTGGAAGCTAATTTATCACCTGCAAAAAAGGTAGCTAGTGCGCCAACTAAAAGTAAAATTAAAAGTAGTAATACATTCATAGTATAATTATTTAGCTATAAATAAACAGGTTAATATTACGCAAATTCCCAAAACAAATGCAAAAAGGTACAATCCAATACTTCCACTTTGAATTTTTCTTCCTTGGGTTCCAATTGCCTCAGTTGCTTTTCCAAAACCAAATACCAATTTTGACAATCCGGTTTCAAGTGTATCTATAAAGAAACGTGAAGCGGCGTTTAAAGGGTTTACAATTATTTTGGTATAGGCTTCGTCCACATAATATTTCTTGTAAATTATTTTTGAAATACCAGTGATATTCTCATCTTCAGATGGCAATTCACTTTTCTTAATATATTTAATATAGGCAACTGTAATTCCTACAATTGCACCTATTAATGCAATTCCCATTAATAGATAGGAAGTTGAATTTAAAGCTTCCTCGTGACTTACTTTACTTATAATTGGTTGTAAATAGTGGTTTAACCAATAGCTTCCAGGGAAATTAATTAACCCTCCAAAAGTAGCTAATAGTGCTAATACAATCAGTGGAATGGTAATCAATGAAGGAGATTCGTGTAAATGACTTTTTTGGTGTTCCGTACCTCTAAATTCTTTGAAGAACGTAAGATACATCAATCGGAACATATAGAAAGCAGTCATAATTGAAGCTACTGAACCAATGATCCAAAGCGGAAGATCTTTATGGAAAGCGGTCATTAAAATTTCATCTTTAGACCAGAAACCTGCAAATGGAAATATTCCAGAAATGGCCAAAGAAGAAATCAACATCGTAATAAATGTAATTGGCATTACTTTTTTCAAGCCACCCATTTTGCGCATGTCTTGTTCGCCATGAAGGGCATGAATAACAGAACCTGAACCTAAGAACAAACACGCTTTGAAAAATGCATGTGTGATTACGTGGAAAACCGCTACCTGATAAGCACCAAGCCCTAAAGCAAGGAACATTAAACCCAATTGTGAAACGGTAGAGTAGGCCAATACTTTTTTGATATCGTTTTGTAGCAATCCAATTGTAGCAGCTACCAAAGCCGTAATTGCTCCAATTATCGCGATAATGTTTTGAACTTCTGGCGCTAAATCAAACATGAAGTTTAATCGTGTAATCATAAAAATACCAGCAGTTACCATTGTTGCAGCATGAATTAATGCTGAAACAGGAGTAGGTCCCGCCATCGCATCTGGCAACCAAGTATATAATGGAATTTGAGCTGATTTTCCTGTTGCACCGATAAATAATGCAAAAGTGGCAATGCCAATCCAAAATAGAGTTACGTGATTAGTACCTTCTAAAATGCGTTCGTGAATTCCAATAAAATCAGCTGTATTGAATAAACTTGCAATGATAATGATTCCAATAAGTAAACCTAAATCACCAATACGGTTCATAATAAATGCCTTTTTAGCAGCATCATTATAGTCTTGGTTTTTATGCCAAAATCCAATTAGTAAATAAGAACAAAGACCTACGCCTTCCCATCCGATAAACATAATTAGTAAATTACTACCCATTACAAGTGCAATCATGAAAAAGATAAATAGATTTAAATAGGCAAAAAATTTGTGTAAGTTCTCATCATCGTGCATGTAACTGATTGAGTACATGTGAATTAATGAGCCTATTCCAGTTACAAATAATAACCATAAAAGTGACAATTGGTCCAAAAGAAATCCGAATTTTACACTGAAATTGCTGAATTTTATCCAATCAAATAGATTAATTACAATGGCTTGATGTGATTCATTTACTTTTAGAAAAAAGAAAATAGAAACAGCAAAAGAAACCACCACTGAAAGTGTTCCGATAGTTCCAGAAAACGTTATTCCAATTTTTTTCCCGAAGAAAACATTGAATAAAAATCCTATAAAAGGGGACAATAGTAAGACTAAAGCTAAATTGGTATCCATTATATTATCCTTTTAAATTTTTTAAATTATCGATATCAATCGAACCTAAATTTCTAAATATTGAAACCAATATTGCCAACCCTACCGCAACTTCAGCTGCCGCAACAGCCATTGAGAAGAATACAAAAACTTGTCCTTGGGCATCTTGATGGTAAGTTGAAAAGGCTACAAAAAGTAAATTCACCGCGTTTAGCATGATCTCAATCGACATAAATACGATAATGGCATTTCGTCTGTACAATACTCCAAATACTCCAATACTAAAAAGTATTAC
>Ga0164295_10003004_pt1 | contig 13696 bp, 10 predicted proteins | sample GEODES006metaG_FD_111798 | JGI IMG/M metagenome (GOLD analysis project Ga0164295, IMG submission 111798) | Oligotrophic lake water microbial communities from Sparkling Lake, Wisconsin, USA - GEODES006 metaG | ecosystem: Environmental > Aquatic > Freshwater > Lake | place: USA: Sparkling Lake...
ATAAACAATCATTAAACAACATCCTGAAAATCCTCAAATCCTGGATATCCTGATTCAGACAATTTTACCCCTTGACAAAGTTCTCAGTTTCGACTATGCTTAGGTTATAGGTGGAAAAGTACGCGCCCATATATATAAGGTTTCCACATCCAGTATTTATCTAAAAAAATTCCGCCTAACGGCGGGGTAAGGGAAAAGAAAAAAGAGCAGAGGGCAAAAGAGCAAGAGTATAAAGGGCAACTAAGTCCTCGCCGCACCACTACACACAACCCGAAAACCAAAAATGTCGTGGTTGCTGTCGTCGAGAATGTCGTCGTAGCGATAAGCAGAACGGCAATAACCAGGATAGTTGAACCACGAACCACCGCGCAGCAGTTTCACGTTGCTTCGACTAATCAAAGCACTGCCATTTATAGGCGCGTTTATATAATTTTCTTGCCAATCATCTTCGCACCATTCCCATACATTGCCGTGCATATCATACAAACCAAAAGCATTAGGGGGAAAAGTTCCTACATCTGTGGTTTGTTCTCGATATTGTCCTTTTGGTGCAGCAGCGTAGGCATACTCACCATCACAGTTTACCAAATCTGGGGTAATACTTTCACCAAAATAAAAAGGTGTCGTTGTTCCCGCCCTACAAGCATACTCCCATTGTGCCTCACTGGGCAACTTATAGTTTTTACCTGTTTTCTGGCTTAACTTTTGAGAAAATGCAACTGCATCATTCCAAGTCACACATTCAACAGGACGATTATTACCTTTGAAGTAAGCAGGGTTATTTCCCATGATAGCTTGATATTGTGCTTGAGTCAAAGGATATTTACCGATAAAGAAGCTGGGAACATTAACTTGATGTTGGGGACTTTCACTATCATATTTTCCCTCTTCATTTTCCGGTGAACCCATGTAAAATGTCCCTGCGGGTATTTCCACCATTTCCAATTTCACCCCATTTCCCAAATCTTCCACAAAGTAATTTGCTGAGTGGTTGCGTTTGTTGATAATGCTTCCTTTCTCATTGGTGGTGACAACTTCAAAAGTGAAAGTTTTCAGATGATTATTTTGTGATTGAATACCTAAAAACGTAAACCATTCTCTAATAGACTGAGGACGGTTTTGATAATCTAATTCCATTCCCTTGAGAATAGCATCATTTACCTTTTGACTAATTGCAGAATTGTATTTTTGCGGTGGTTCAATCGCCATTTTCATATCTAGCATTATCTTAGCATTCAGATAAGGACTAGGCAGAGGAATGAAAGGAGGTTCATGAACAGCGATAATTACATATAATGTGGCAGCTAAAGCATAAATATCTAAAGCCGGAGTGAAATTACTTCTATTTTCAAATTGTTCTGGTGGTGCAAAAACCGGAGTTTTGGCATTTGTTAAACTCATCAATTCGGCAAAGTTGACTTCTCTGGCTAAACCAAAATCAATTAATATGGCTTTATTGTCTTCTTCTCGCAGTAAAATATTCGCAGGTTTAATATCTCGGTGCAGATAATTACGACTATGAATATAACTTAAAGCCTCTCCAACTCCTTTAATAATTTCTAAACCCGCACTTTCACTAAAAACACCATTCGCGTATAAATATTGTTCTAAATTTTTGCCTTTGACATATTCCATCACCATACAAGATAAACCATTTTCTTGAAACAGTTCAGGATAAACTTTAACAATGTGAGGATGATCAAAGGTAGCTAAAACCATCGCTTCGGTGTTAAACTTGTCCTGTTCTTGGGCTAAAAATTCTCCAAAACTATCTGTATTCCCATATTTATCTCGATAGCGTTGTTTCAAAAATGAGACGTTGAGGCATTTGATAGCTACTTGTTTTTTGCGTTTATGGTCTTGCGCTAAATAGGTAATACCAAATCCTCCCTGTCCTAGAGTATCAATAATTTCGTATTGTCCTTTTTTGAGTAGTTGCCCTGGGGTAAAATAAGCCATAATAAAATTTAAATTGTCTGAATCAGGATTTGAGGATTTTCAGGATAAAGAGGAAAATAATTATATTGGTGTTAGAAAAGTCTATATATATGGGCGCACACTTTTCCACCTATAACATAAGGATAACTCAAGCTTTGAGCTTTGTCAAGCCTAAATTGTCAGAATCAGGATGTCCAGGATTTGAGGATTTACAGGGTCAAGAGGAAAATAATCATGTTGGTGGTTGAAAAGTCTATATATATGGGCGCACACTTTTCCACCTATAACATAAATATAGCCTAGTCTTTGAAATTTGTCAAGTCTAAATTGTCTGAAGTGGCTAACGCCACGCTACGCGAACAGGATATCCAGGATTTGAGGATTTAGAGGATAAAGAGGAAAATAATTATATTGGTGATTGAAAAGTCTATATATATGGGCGCACACTTTTCCACTCATAACATAACTATAATATAAACTTTTGGCTTTGTCAAGTCTTGATGATGATTTTAGTGATTTTGAATTAAACCGCATCTACTTTGAACCCCATAGTTTTTTCTTAATCGGGTTTTTGCTGATTACCTATCCACCAAGCCAAACCACCCATAAATAATACCCCCATAACTCCCTGTAAAGGATTATTATTCACACCAGTCACCCAATCAGGAACTTGACCCGAATATTGGGTTAATTGCCCGACATTAATGATATAATAACCCCAAACCAACCCACCATGTAAACCAATAGGTAAACCCAAACGCCCCCGTCTCCAACGTTTTCCCCATACCTGCGTTAACCCCAACAGCACCAAAGCCGGAAACTGGGGTAAAGTGTGAATAATTGCCTCCAAAGGTTTAATAAAATGGGATACAGCAAATAAAATTGCATCTATCCAGAGAGCGATATTTAATTTATAATCTCGTTGTAACTCATCCAATAACCAACCCCGAAATAATAATTCCTCTGCAAAACCCACACCCAAACTAACTAATAAACCTTCTAAAATTATTCTCCCTAAAAATACTTGTGGTTGTTGCCATACCAACCAACCTAGTACACCTTCCAAACCAAATAAAACTAAAACAGTAGTTAGTCCAATAGCCAACCCCTGCAACATATTCACCCCATTCAGGCGTGTAAATTCTAAACCATAATGGCTGAATATTTTTGGTTGTTGATAAACTTGCTTACCCCAAATATTTAGCAGAAAAATAAACTCTACATATAATATCACCAGCGTCAAAATACTTTCTAAATTGGTATCTTCAACTAGCAAATAAATTGGTACAGCTAGGGGTAGCCATAAAAATAGTAAGGCCAGTATAAAACAAACCAGCCTCACAGGAACGGGGTATTGGGTAAGTTGAGTGAGATTAATTTTCATAAAGTTAGTCAATTATCATTAGTCAACAATATACTGCTAATGACCAATGACCAATGACTATTCGTCAGGTTCAATCGTACTACTTAAACCATGATTATTGAGGGTTTCAGAATAGAACTCCGCGTGTTCTTGAGCGCACCTAATTACTAAAGCTAACCCGTTATGGTGAGCTTCCATCATAATACTAACAGCCTGCGGTTGGGTGATGCTATTAACAGTAGTCATTAGCACCTGTACGACATACTCCATCGGATTATAATCATCATTATGAAGCAAGACGCGATACTGAGGCGCAAGCTTGCGGGATGTAGAACGCTTCTCAATGGTTTCGACTGACACGATTCTTTGCTCTTTTATTGTTGATTTACTACAATACAGTCCTGTTAGGCATTTGCTCAACAGTTATTTACTTCTGCACTGCCGCGGTTTCACCTGGAAATACTTTTGGCGTTGCTAAGAAGTTTTTTCCTAAAGCATCATAACACAAATAAAAGAAATTTGCATTGATAATGGGACAGAGAAAATTTTTCTTTGCCTTCTATCTCCTCACTAGCAACAGAAATTATTAAAATCAAGGAAACTGCAACATAGTTCCTACTCTAGATAGTTATGGATATCAGCCCAAAATTTCAACCAGGACAAATTGTGTCCTTGGATTATAGTCATCAAAATCTTTATGCAGAAGTTATTGAAATCGTGGTTTCCCGTCAATTGTGCTGGGTGCGTCCTTTACTGCTTGTGAACTCTACCCAAGAATTACCACTTGTGATGGATTTACGAAATGTATCTGATTTGTTATGGCCATTAGATTTATTTAGACCGGCTCTAGATACAGAAGTTATTGCTTTTTTAGGGCAACTTTTTCCCAAAGAACTCAAATTTGAGCCTGATTTAGGAGCTAAACAACAATTTAATTTATTTATTCATCAACTGTGGCAAGCATATCAACAAAGACAAGAAGCATAAAGAGACTTAATTGCATAGGTAATACTAGCAACCTAGGATGTTAGTAAGCAGCGTTGATGCCCAGTGCGATGAGACTTATCCCCAAGTAGGAACTAACTGTACTCTACCAGCATCCATCTCTGCCATTAGTAATTCTAAAGCTTCATAGTCAACATCAGAGATATGACCAAGCTTTGTTAATTCTGAGTTAATCTCATTTTCGATTTCTGGCGTTAATTTGCGGATATGCAGGGCTTTTTCTACCAACTGACGAATCACGTATCGAGTTTTCATAACAAATAAACCAAATTGCAGTTACTAGTCATTATCTCAGACAATGTTCGGTATAAAAGGTGATTTATACCTCTCGATCCTGTGATTTAGATCACTACTAAATAATCAAGACCAGTTATTCGGTAACTCTGTTTTTATCAGCGACAAGGGTAAAAATCAGGGCTGACAACTACAGAGAACTTTTACTGAAACCACCTCCATTCCTAGCTTCAGCAATAGTATTGCTATAGCGACAGATGATTAATCTGCATTCAGAAGGCATAAGTAGATTGTTTTTTAACTTGCTAAAAAAAAATGTATATATAAGTACACTTTACCATTGACTTATGACAATCTTTAAATAAACCCACTCAACCTATAAAGATTGAGTAAAGAGACTTCCAACTTGTAGCCAAGTCAGAAAAAAGGTTATCTTCAAATCAAATGCAAATTTAAACTTATAAAAGCTTATATGATAATTTCAATATAATTCCTAAAACTTTGCGCCTTTGCTCCTTTGCGTCTTTGCGCGAAACATAATTCATGCAGCACCAAATTTACAAGATAAAATTATTGAACTCAAGTTAAAATCTCTAATTAATGCTATTCTCAGAGTGGTTAGCTGTAATTTATGGTAGCTAGAAGATAGCAAGTGGCTGTTTTAGTTGAACAATTAATAACATCGGATATTTTAAAACCTGCTCGTTACCTGGGTAATGAGCGTTTAGCAGCCCATAAGCCTTGGGATACGGCAACAATTCGTTGGGTTTTGACCTATCCAGAAGTGTATGAGGTAGGAGCATCAAATTTAGGGCATATCATCTTATACAACATTTTGAATGCCCAACCTCGTCAATTATGCGATCGCGCTTACCTACCAGGAGCGGATTTAGCCGCCAAACTCCGCACTACGCAGACACCCCTGTTTGCAGTGGAATCTAAACGGTGGTTAACGGACTTTGATATTTTAGGCTTTAGTCTCAGTTACGAATTAGGCGCAACTAACATCTTAGAAATGTTAGATTTAGCCGGAATTCCCGTCACTAGAGAAGAACGGTTACAGGGAAATTACCCGCTAATTTTTGCCGGTGGACAAACAGCAACATCTAACCCCGAACCTTATACAGATTTCTTTGATTTCATCGTTTTAGGAGATGGGGAAGAACTACTTCCCGAAATAGGCTTGGTTTTAGAAGAAGGGAAAAAAACAGGCTGGAATCGAGAAGAACTATTATTAGACTTGGCGCAAGTTCCTGGTGTCTATGTGCCGCAGTTCTATGAAATGGGTATTGGTGGGGCTGTATATCCCCTGCGTCCAGATGTCCCCAAAAGAGTCCTGAGAAGAGTAGCTACGCCCATTCCTGCCTATTCTATTGGCTTAGTACCTTATGTAGAAACAGTCCACGATCGCCTCACCATTGAAATTCGTCGAGGTTGTACTCGCGGTTGTCGCTTCTGTCAACCAGGAATGCTAACTAGACCAGCGAGGGATGTCGAACCGGAAAAAGTAGTAGAAGCTATAGAAAAGGGAATGCGGGAAACTGGTTACAATGAGTTTTCCCTGTTGTCTTTGAGTTGTTCTGATTATTTAGCCCTACCAGCGGTGGGGATGGAAATTAAAAATCGCTTAAAAAATGATAATATTTCCTTAACCTTACCTAGTCAAAGAGTAGATAGATTTGATGAGAATATTGCTAATATCCTGGGAGGGACGCGCCAAGGTGGGTTGACCTTTGCCCCAGAAGCGGGTACACAAAGAATGCGGGATATTGTTAATAAGGGTTTGACAAATGAAGAATTATTGCGGGGTGTAAAAACAGCTTGGTCACAAGGTTGGGATAAAATCAAGTTGTATTTTATGATTGGTTTACCCGGTGAAACAGATGCCGATGTGATCGGTATTGTGGAAACGGTCTACTGGTTAAAACAGGAATGTTGGGAAAAAGGCAGAAGATCGTTAAACTTTACCTTGACCATTTCTAATTTTACCCCCAAACCCCATACTCCCTTTCAATGGCATTCAGTCTCCACAACGGAATTTGCGAGAAAGCAAAATCTCCTGCGACAAGAGTTTCGCAAAATGAAGAATGTGAAAGTAAATTTCACGGATTTTCGCATCTCCGCCATGGAAGACTTTATTGGTAGAGGCGATCGCACTCTGGGGAAAGTGTTACGTCGCGCTTGGGAACTGGGTGCAGGGATGGATTCTTGGTATGATAATGTAGATGCAGCATTTACAGCTTGGGAAACAGCCATTATCGAAGCCGGTCTAGACTGGAAATACCGTCAAGTTGAAAATGGCGAATGGAATCTGTTTGCTGCTGACAACAAAGAACCAGAAACCCTCTCACCTTTGGATACTCCCTTACCTTGGGATCATATTGATACTGGCATTGATAAAAAGTGGCTGCAAGAAGACCTCCAACGCGCTCTAGAAGCGGCAATTGTCCCTGACTGCTCTTTTGAAGGTTGTTCTCATTGTGGAGTCTGTGGCACTGATTTCGGTCATAATGTGGTTGTGGCTGCACCACCCATTCCCAGCTTTACCGGTGATTTTGTTCCCAACACCACCAAAGCCCAACGATTGCGAGTATGCTTTGGTAAACAAGGGGATATGGCTTTGGTCAGTCACTTGGATTTAATGCGTCTATTTGATCGAGTTATGCGCCGTGCCAGTTTACCAATTACATTCACAGGTGGTTTTCATCCTGGTCCGAGGATTTGTCTAGCCAGTGCTTTGACTTTAGGCGCTACCAGTGAAGGGGAAATTGTTGATTTTGAGTTGACCCAAGCCATTGATGTTGCAACTTTTCATGCCCAATTGGTTAAGCAGCTACCTACTGACATCCCTATATATAATGTGGTAGAAGTAGATATCAAGTCTCCCTCTGCTACCCAATCTCTAGAAGCAGCCGAGTATTTACTAACAGTGTCTATACCCCAAAGCGAGGTACAACTGGCACAATGGCAAGGTTGGATTGAAACTATTAAAAATCAAGAGGAGATTTTATCGGCACATACAACTAAATCCGGTAAGCAGCAATTAATAAATCTGCGCTATCGCCTGTGGGAGATAGAATTAGTATCATCCTCTCACCGAGAATCAGACTCAACAGCAGTATTGCGTTATTTGGGTGTCTGTCGTCCCGACGGTGTGATCTTGCGTCCTGAGCAAATATTGTCTATGCTGGAAACAGTGGCGAATGGAGAATTTCACCTCTTGCATATCCACCGCAAGCGTCTAGTTATTGGATAACTTGCTAGTAGTTGCCAAAAATTAGGACATTGTGACAATTGATTTTTTGTAAGTTTGCGTTAGAATGGTAATTAAGAGAAATTTTCTGGTGCTGCATTGAATGACTTGATTCACTGCCTGTGATCATTACAGGAGCGAAGGCAAAGATATAAGAGTGTAACTTCTAAGATTGTATCCCAGACCAACTCTGCTGCTGATTACAAACCACTCTCTCTATGGCTACCTTGTGAATCAATCACTAACAATAGCTTTCGTCAACTTCTCCATTCACTGATACATTCTATCTCTTAAATAAGACTTGCTTTGATTGCGGGCTTTTATGCAATTGCTGCAAATGCAAGTGTGTTTAATTGTAAAAAATACCACGTAAGTATTGACAGAGATTAAAACCCTGCCAAAATTCTTGTAAAGATGACTCAGTGAGTTATCTGCACCCAGCTAGACTTTCTAGTAAAAACACGGATAGTGAATCCAGTGCTAAAGGCAGATTTCCCTCCGTCAGCAGATGGTAAACCCAAAAAGAAACCGTATCTAAATGCGGAGGTTTTCCACAAAATGTGTGCTATTTAGATATAGTCAACTTTACTTGATGAAGCGTTAACTTTGAAATAGATATCTACGGATATCCAAAGTTTAAATAGCAGCGTATAGTATGGAAAATTGGCCAAAGACGGTTGATTGAAGTCCGTAAAATATATGCAGCTATTCAGGAATAATCCGGCGTATAAACGCACCCAAGGTATCATTAGTTAGCTCTTCATAACTTTGCAGAGCTACTCAAATTGCGAATTTTTATTACTAGTAGCGTCTTGTAGCAGCGACCGTCAGGACAAGCGGGATAACAGAGAACTTCCTTGTAATTCCCAGCGGTGCTGCCAATTTTTGAGGAAATTGAATGCCAAAACAAATTATCATCGCGGAGCAGCATCAAATCGCTGCTGTATTTTCAGAAGATCAAATACAAGAACTCGTTGTAGCTACGGGTCATCATCAAATTGGTGATATCTATTTAGGTGTAGTAGAAAATGTCTTACCTGGGATAGATGCGGCTTTTGTTAATATCGGCGACCCAGAACGCAACGGTTTTATTCACGTCACTGATTTAGGTCCATTAAGGCTAAAACGTAGTGCAGCAGCGATTACAGAACTGTTGACACCACAGCAAAAAACCTTAGTGCAGGTGATGAAAGAACCAACGGGATCAAAAGGACCCAGACTGACAGGTAACATCACCTTACCTGGTCGTTATGTCGTGTTGATGCCCTACGGACGGGGAGTAAATTTATCGAGACGGATTAAGAGCGAAAGTGAACGTAATCGCCTGAGAGCTTTGGCAATTCTAGTAAAACCAGCCGGAATGGGGCTGCTGGTACGCACAGAAGCAGAAGGCAAGCCAGAAGAAGCAATTATTGAAGATTTAGAAGTGCTGCAAAAGCAGTGGGAACTTGTGCAACAAGAAGCAGTAACCTCTCGTGCGCCGGCTCTACTGAATCGTGATGATGATTTTATTCAGCGCGTTCTCAGGGATATGTATGGTGGTGATGTGAATCGCATTGTTGTTGATTCCAGCACGGGCTTAAAACGGGTGAAGCAGTATTTACAAAACTGGAGTGGTGGCCAAACACCCCAAGGATTGCTAATTGATCATCACCGCGATCGCTCTCCTATCTTAGAATATTTCCGGATCAATGCGGCTGTGCGCGAAGCCCTCAGACCGAGAGTAGACTTACCATCAGGTGGTTATGTCATCATCCAACCGACAGAAGCCTTAACCGTCATAGATGTTAACTCCGGTTCTTTTACTCGTTCCGCAACTGCTAGAGAAACAGTGCTGTGGACAAACTGCGAAGCTGCGGCGGAAATTGCTCGTCAGTTACGGTTACGGAACATTGCTGGGGTGATTGTGGTTGATTTCATTGACATGGAATCTCGACGTGATCAAATGCAAGTTTTAGAACACTTTAACAAAGCTCTAAAAGCTGATAAAGCTCGTCCCCAAATTGCTCAACTGACTGAACTAGGTTTGGTTGAACTCACTCGTAAACGTCAAGGCCAAAACATTTATGAATTATTTGGCGAAACTTGTCCTACCTGCGGCGGTTTAGGACATACCGTCAGATTACCGGGAGAAACGGAAAACCGCTTACCCATTCCGGCTGCGGACATCCCAGAGCGGTTTGTACCGATGCCACAAAGGGAATCTCGGACACCTGCACCTACCCGCATTCCTGATATCGGTAGCGTAGCCCAAGCCACACCCCGCGATACCTATGATGGTTTTGGAGATGGTTTTGAAACTGAACCAGAATTTAGCTCTCTCCATTTGATCAATCATCCTAGTTACCAAGAACTAAATGATAAGCGCCGGACCCGGACTCGTCGTAGTCGTATTGGTGTGAATGGCGCTAATGATAAAGATGAATCCCGCTTACCTACCAATCCTTTAGCTTTTGTCAATCATGCAGATTTGGACTTAGAAGAACCTGAATTACCAATCCCAGAAATCGCTCCACCTACTATTAATAAATCCGGTTGGACAGAAAGGCCAGAACGGGCAAAAGTCAAACTAGAACCGATTAAGGTAGAACCACCAGAGATTATTAATGTGGAAATGTCAGCAAAGGAACAAGATACATTTGCTGAAATGGGAATTTCTCCTTTACTCAAGTTAGATCGGGAGGGAAAAAATCCAAGATCGGTGATTATTAATGTTGTCCAACCAGGACAATCACCTATTGAAGAAACTGAATTTATCCCCGAACCAATTGTAATGGAAAAGACAATTCCTGAAGTTGTCACCATTAAAATACCGCAACCAACTTTTGAGCTAGAAGAAGAATCATCTTTCCCACCATTAGCAATATTCCCAGAATTGACAATAGTTCCCCAAGTAAAAGCAACTGAAACTGAAGGAAAAACTGAAATAGAAGCTGAAATAGAAGCTGAAACTAATAATGGATCTACTCCTAATCGTCGTCGTCGTCGTCGTTCATCAGCCTTAGATCCAGATGGTTTCGGACTATGATTTTCATGATTTGTGTGATTTATGTGATTGATTAATTAATTAAGTAGGTAGAACGGCTTGAATAATTCAAAGTTTGTAGTGAGGAATAAATTCCAGATTTTTTACATTACTTAATCTACTTTGATTTATTTTCGTCTACTTACTTACTTAAATCAATTACATAAATCATAGTTACGACTAATCATCTGAATCAAACAAATCACACAAATCACAGTTTAGACAATGGGAGAAATTAAACCTGCACTCTGGGATAATTCGAGTTGGTTAGAGTTTTCTAGCTACTCAAATATGCAGGGTGCAGTTGGGGGTGTGGACGAGGTAGGAAGAGGGGCTTTATTTGGTCCTGTGGTGGCAGCGGCAGTTATATTACCAGTAGAGGCTTTATCAATCCTGATGGTAGATAACATTAAGGATAGTAAAAAGTTGTCTAGCTCTCGCAGAACTAAACTAGCTGAAAAAATTAATACCCTGGCGTTAGACTGGAGAATTGGTTATGCTACAACTGCGGAAATAGATGAGTTGAATATTTTACAGGCAACTCTATTAGCTATGAAGCGGGCTGTTTTGAAGTTGAAGGTAAAGCCTGAACTGTGTTTGATTGATGGTAATCAGTTGGTGAAGAATTTGCCAATACCACAAGAAACAATTGTTAAGGGTGATGAACTATCGCTTAATATTGCCGCAGCTAGTATTATGGCTAAGGTTTGGCGTGATGATTTGGTGCAACGGTTAGCATTAAAATACCCTTTATATGATCTAGAACGGAATAAAGGTTACGGAAGTCCGCGTCATTTACTGGCGCTTCAAAAATACGGACTTTCACCTTTACATCGGCGTTCTTTTCGTCCTTGCCAAATTCCATCTTAAAACTACTCAAAATTCAAAGTTGGTAATATGGCTTGGTCACTCTACCGCTATCAGGAATGTTATGATCAATCTCGTTATTTTGAGTTTGCGAGATTACCCAATGCCGATAATCTGCTAAGAGGTGATGTAACAATCTTTGCTTAATTGTCAGTAGCACACTTTTGAGTAATCCATTCCCTGTAGTTTCTAAAATTGATTTGGGTGTAAAGGAAAATGGTTGTGGTATGTCTACTAAAACTTCCAAATCAGCTTTCCCTTGCAAGTGAGTTTCACCATTGAGTTGAACTGGTGATAAATAGCCTTTTAAATTCAGCGCAAACCTTTCGTTAATATACTCAAAACCCAGTATTTCACAACCGAGCGATCGCAAATAAATTGTACCGCTGGCATCTGCCCAAACTCTCATATCTACGGTTGGCTGAATACTCAGTGACATAAAAGACAGAGGACGCATTTTTAACCGAAAAACTTCGTCAGAAAGTTGTTGAATTCTTGTATTATCAGCTAAGGCATTGACCAAACGTTGAGGTTGACGCAAGTAGTGTTGAATAGGAATAGATTGCTTAGGAACGGAAATTTCCACCGATTGAGAGGCAATAAACTTAGTAACCATGAGCAAATTAAACCATTTGTTTTTTTTATTGTAATATTTTTTAACAATTTAAATTGCTAAAAAATCAAACTTTCATTTCATTATTAATTAAATTCGCCAAATTTAAAAGCATGAATCTGAAAATCGCTCATTTAGGTCCACCGGGAACTTATGCCGAACAAGCGGCTTTTTTCTATCTCAACTGGTTAAAAACCCATCCGGGCATTACTTCCCAGAAAAGCTTTGAACTATGTACATATCCTACCATTGCTCAATCACTACAAGCTATAACAGATAAAAAAGCAGAAATAGCTGTTGTCCCTGTGGAAAATTCTATTGAAGGTAGTGTCAACATGACACTGGATAGCTTATGGCAATTGGATAATTTAAAAATTCAGTTGGCGTTAGTTTTACCAATTCAACATACATTAATTTCCTATGCAACTAACTTAGATACTATTAAAACTGTCTATTCTCATCCCCAAGCGTTAGCTCAATGTCAAGGATGGTTATCACGTTTTTTACCAAATGTCAATTTAATTCCTAGTAATTCTACTACTGAAGCATTACAGAGATTAGAACAGGAAGTAACTACAGCGGCAATTTCTTCTAGTCGAGCGGCGCAATTGTATAATTTACCTATTTTAGCTAAGGGTATTAATGATTACCCAGAAAACTGCACTCAATTTTGGGTGGTTAGCACGGAGGAAAATCATCCCATTGATTGTACTCATACATCCTTAGCATTCAGTGTACCAGCTAATATACCGGGCGCATTAATGAAAGCATTGGCGGTATTTGCTCGTTTGGGTATTAATCTCAGTCGGATTGAATCGCGTCCTACAAAACGTTCTTTGGGCGAATATTTATTTTATTTGGATATTGAAGCAGATGTGAATGCACAGATGATGAAATCTGCTTTGGAAGAGTTACAAAATTATACAGAAATCTTGAAAATCTTTGGTAGCTATAGTGTGTTACCCATTAGTTTATAATTGGGGATTGGGGATTGGGGATTGAGGATTGGGGATTGGGGATTGGGGATTGGGGATTGGGGATTGGGGATTGGTGAAAACTATTCTTCTTTTTTCTTCTTTTTTCTTCTTTTTTCTTCTTTTTTCTTCCTTCTTCTTCATCCTGACTCCTGACTCGGTGACTCGGTGACTCCTGTAATAGAATCTTCTGCAAATATCCATTACATTACTTTTTAAAATGTCAAGTTTTCAGACTTCTACCTTAATGCAATTATCTGTATCGCCAAAACTTTGTCAACCTTTAAAGATTGTCGCCTTGGGAGATAGCTTAGTATATGGATACGGTGATCCAGAAAAAGGTGGTTGGGTGGAACAACTGCGACGGTGGTGGATGCTACCGGATAGTGTGGGTCATGTGCTTTATAATTTGGGAGTAAGGGGC
>Ga0164295_10003005_pt1 | contig 13693 bp, 16 predicted proteins | sample GEODES006metaG_FD_111798 | JGI IMG/M metagenome (GOLD analysis project Ga0164295, IMG submission 111798) | Oligotrophic lake water microbial communities from Sparkling Lake, Wisconsin, USA - GEODES006 metaG | ecosystem: Environmental > Aquatic > Freshwater > Lake | place: USA: Sparkling Lake...
ACATATAATTTACAAGATAAAAACTTATTGAATGATATTATAAATTATAAAGAAACGCGAAGTTTACTATTGGAATTATATTATAAATATTGGATTATTGACATACAAACTGAAAATGGAGAAGATAAATACTGGTTAATAAATGATATTATTTCATATGCGAATGATTATAAGGCTACCATGTACGGATATGTTGATAATTTTTACAATATTTTCAGGAGAAATATTTCTTTACAAACAAATGAATCAATAGACAAATATATAAATATTTTAGAAAAAAAAAATGTAAATACACGAATAAATATATTTTTGGGATTATTAACTTCCAATGAAAGAAACGATTTGGTTAATGCGTTTTATAGTAAATTAAATTGAAACTTACTATGAAGAATAAAAAAATTGAAATGCTTTTTCTCTCCTTGTATCATTTCACTCAAACAAATCAAACAACCGCAACAAGCAAAACAAATATGAACGCAACCATTGACGGAACCAAGAAATCAATCACCTTAACTCCATTGGTATTATGTTACATGAAGAACATGATTGATATTCCTGGAAATACCGAATTGTTAATGAAAACATTTACAAAGATTCTTGAATTACTCGAATGCGATAAAATGACATCCCAAAAGGTCTTGTTGGCATTTAAGATGCTTGATGACGAAAAATGGGTAACTCATGATGCGGAAGTTATGGGTATTCTTGGCGGTATTCTTGTATTCTTATACAAGGAATGTCCATCTAACCGTATCAATGGTATCATCTCAGACGCATTAGAGGATGTTGAAGAGTATAAATCCATTGGAATGTTTACTGAAAAGACTTATATGAAACACTGTCGTTATTTAATCAATTTTGCGGTTATACATCAAGAACTTCAAAAACTTGAAATTTCAAATGTCAAACCAATCTCAAGTTGGGTAAATGATGGAAAGAAAACCATGCTCCATTTGAAATTCCCTATATACTATGACGACATCTATTACGATGATCCGCAATACTGGAACATCAAAGGAGTCGAAGAATTAGTCGTTTAAAAAAATAAAAAAACAAAAAAACAAAATTATAACTGTAATTAACCAAAGGAAAAAGTGACTCGTCATTTAACGGGAAGACCTTTTTTCACGCGTCAAAATTACAATAAAAAATCACCTTTTTCCCAAGTTTAAAAAAAATTGATTTTATAAATCATTTATTTTATTTTATTACACAAATATAAGAAAAGCCACAACAACAATGTCAACCGCAAGCAGTGTAAAATTAATCAACTTATTAAGTGATCGTTATAAATTTGACGCAGATGATGCGATCGAATATGTAAAAACCGCAAGTAAGAAGGGTCGTCCAAAGAAAGAAATTCAAGTCGAACAAGCGAAAGATTTGTTTGACAAGATTTTAGAAGACGCCGGTGAACCACCACTTGAAAAAGATCCTACATTATATAAAAAGTTTGAAAAAGCCCCTGAAAAAGTAAATAAAACTGCTGAAAAGGAAGCTAAAAAATTGGAAAAGGAAAAGAAAGCGGCAGAAAAAGCAACTGAAAAGGAAAAGAAAGCTGCTGAAAAAGAAGCTAAAAAACTGGAAAAGGAAAAGAAAGCTGCTGAAAAGGAAGCTAAAAAACAAGAAAAAGAAAAGAAAGCATATGAAAAGGAAGCTAAAAAAGAAGTCAAACCTGTTGTTGTCGCTCCAGTAAAAACAGTTACACAAGTTGAATCTAGTGACGATGACTCGAGTGATGACGACGATGAAGAAGACGATGATGATGTTGTTGAATTAAAACCTGAGCAAAAAGAACTTGTTGTCATTAAACATACTCCAATTGAGGAACTTGTCATTGATGAATCAATTGATGATGAACTTGATGAAGACGTGAATAAAATAGTTCAAACTGTCATGAAAGCAAAAATGGCAAAATATGAGGCGATAAAAGATGCTCATCATAGTGATGCGGAAGAATCTGACGATGAGGACGAGGATGAAGAAGAGGAAGTTGTCAAGGTAAAACGCGTTAAAATCAACGACAAAGACTATTTAAAATCATCAAATAACGTATTATATGATGTTGATACCAATGACGCGATTGGTGTTTGGGATGAAAACAAACAAGAAATCATATTAAATGAATTGGATGAAGATTCCTATGTTGAGGAAGACAACAACGAAGAATCTGAGGATGAAGAATCAGATGATGAAGATGAGTAAAAGACAAAACATAAAATAAAAACAAATAAAAAATGAAAAAAGAGCGCACAAAAAGCGTCCTTTTTTCATTTACAATAGAAATCATCATCATAACGAACAATATCATCTTCGCCTAAATATTTTCCATACAATGTTTGTACTAATTCTAGATTTTCTGTACCAATATTTTCTATACTATGTTGTGAATTTCTGGGAATATAGATATAATCATTTTCATGTAACATATATAAATTATTATTCAAATATACTTTGGATTCACCTTTTACAAAAACCCAATGTTCAGTTCTCTCATTATGACTTTGTAAAGCAACTCTTTTTCCTGGATAAATACATATCTTTTTAATTTTATAACTACTATGGTCATCTTCATCTAAATTATAAAACCACCCCCATGTGCGTTCGTACTTTTTACTCATTACAATATAGTATAATAATTTTTGAAAAATTTAGCGCAAAATATAAAAATTGATTTACTTTTTCTCTCATCATGTCATTTTATAAAAACAAAAAACAAGTCAAAAAATGAACTTTACTATTTTATCCGCCATATTCTTATGTTTAATTTCTGGTGTTTTTGCGAATACTCCAGAAAGTCACCATAGTCACCGGGGAATTCAAAACCGAATGTTTGATCAAAAAACTTATAATGATCATTTAATGGCAAAACCAACCATTGGTATCAATGACCGCATTTGGTACAACAAAGCGGTTCCTACTGAATTTCAAGAAAAATTATGTCCTTACATACAAGAATTATTGGTTTTCGAAGAATCCAAATACTATGTTGTCCTTGGATACACTTTGGAAAAATATCATGATTATTTGGTACAAAATGTGAGTGACTTTTACATGGAAGAAATCTATACTTTACACAATTATCCTACGTATCGTGAAAATGTTACTCTTGAAAATGTCACCATGGGAGATGTTTATTTATATCACAAACAACAATGTAAAAAATACCCAGTCAATGGAGCAATGATCAATCGTTACCGAAAAATGTACAGCAAATTGTACGAAGGTTTAGTTACGAAACATTTGAAAGGAAATACGATTAATCCCAACACTAAAAAAATACCTCGTGCGTACAATAACGACTGCGATGAAAAGAATTCGGTGACTATCAATCCATTTGTACTCTTTCTAGGATTGTTTTGTGTGTTTTCATTTGTTGGTACTGGAACTGGAGGAACTAGAAAAAGAGTATAAAAATATAAAAAATAAAAATTTACAAAAATATATAAAAAGGTGCTCACAGTAGCACTTTTTTATATTTTATTTAATCTTTCAACCACGATTCTCTGGGACACATAGCGGCATCGTTATCATATCGCTGGTTTCCCCTAGAATATATTGGTTGTGTATTATTTGAGATTTCTACCTTTATTTCGGGTTGTTGTATTTGAACAATTGGAGGAGGCGTGGGTTTCACATCATAAATATCCAAAATTTTTTCAATAATAGGACTTCTTTGAATATCCGTATTATCCATTTCGATAATTTTAATTCCACTATTTCTTATCATGGTTGTATTACGATTCATTTCTATTTGTTCGTATAAATTAAATTTACGAATAAAATCGTATAAACCACTGTTAAGACCCTTGTCGGATTGTTTCAAATCGCCCGTAATTACCATTTTACTTCCCTCACCAATTCGTGTAGTCAACATTAACATTTGATTCGGTGAACTATTTTGCATTTCATCGGCAATAATAAAAGCATTTTTAAAAGTGCGTCCTCTCATGTATCCAAGTGGCGCGATTTCAATGACATTTGCGTGTATCATCGCATCAATATCTTTTTGAGAATAAAATTCCAAAAAGATATCAAATATAGGTCGCGTCCACGGATCCATTTTTTTATTTATATTTCCTGGTAAGAACCCGATATCTTCCTCTACCGGAACTACGGGTCGTGTCAATATGACTTTATTTATATTTCCAGATTGTAATTCTTTTATCGCAGTATTACATGCCAACATCGTTTTACCTGTTCCGGCAGGACCAATGGCAAATAATAATTTAATTTTAGAATCATTCAAATATTCGCAATATTTTTTTTGATTGTATGATTTAGGTTTATAATAATTAGACAATGATTTCAAAGAAGTACTACTTCGCTTTGCTGAAAATGCGCGCATTTGAAATGAATTTTTAGAAATAAGCAATAATGAAAATAGTAAACAAGACATCAACATAACTTAATTATACTTTTTTGTTTAAGTTTATTTTATTTATAATATATAAATGGTGGATAACAAAATTTTAATACCCAGTGTTGTTGGTGGAACAGTTTTTCTAATTATTTTTGGATTGGCTACGAAAGAATACTGGAATTATAGAAAAAAAGAAAATAGAAGAATAGAAGGTGTAAACAAATATGAGGGACGTAAAGAATTTAAACGTTTAAATGAGTAAAATAACAGGCGTGATGAATAAAAAAAAGAAAAAGAAAGCAAGAATCAACAAGAAGAATTAAATATTATATTTGGACAAAATCCTGAATTTGATCCAGAAGAATATTATGAAGATGATGGTATAGGTAAGGGTATAGTAAAAAAAAGTAAAAGAAATAAAAAAAGTAATAAAATTACAAAAAAACAAACAAGACATTAATTTTTTTTACATATTAAGAAAAATCGTTTAAATTTTTTTATTCCATCCGGGGTATATCCATCGCATTTTCGTATAGGTTTCATCACATACCCATATACATTTAAAATTTGCCTAACTAAATTCAATAAAGGCCACTTTTGTATATCCGTCGCATTTTTTTGTAGACTGGTCAAACAAGAGGAGCTCAAATGGTATTTTAGTTCTTTCACATATTTTTCAACGCTTTCATACTTTTCTTGACTTAGTAACACGTCTCGCTCAATAAGTATTTCGCTATTTTCATCGAAAAAAATACCAATATCGTTTAGTATTTTTTTACTGATTTCATCCATATTATTTTATATTTTATAGATGAATAAATATTTCAGGAAATGACCGAATTTACATATCACTGGTATTCCATAATATAGTATAAACGTCTTCCCCGTTTTCCATTTTTGTTTTAGCGTATTTACAAATAACCTTTGGGTTTACCTTATTATTCACGATATCTTCGGCTTGGTATACATTGCCAAATTTGTCTAAATAATAAACAATACCCATAATTTCTTGAGCCCATAATTCTATTTTCTGCATAGTCTGTTTGTTTTCTTCATCCTCTACCAATCCGTGCGGAGTGCCTTTCATGTGCGTTCCACAATATTCACATTCCTCTTTTTTGCGTCGGGTACATTGTTCCCCGTTTGCCCGTTTAGCACAACAACGTTCAAAATAAGGGACTACATTTTTGACACGTTTTCGTTTCATAAAATCATCCTTATTCAAAGTCATGCGCTCATAATTGTAAATATATTGAATGAGATCATTCATTTTTTCATCATTCATGCCAAGTTCAATTGACTTTTCACGAATGTTTTCTTTTAATGTCGTAATATAATTTTCAAACTTTTTGTTAATACGCTTTTCCATCTTCAAATAAATCTTACTAATCATTATAGTAAAATATATTTAAATCAATTTTTAAATATATGTCAAAACAACTTAAAGACATCCCGTCATATTTACATATAATGGATAAAACGACGGTGAAAACAGTTAAAAATGAACAATGGTCTATTGTGGAACTAGTTGATAAAATTGAAAAAAAAGAAATATCAAAACCAAAATTTCAAAGAAAGAAAAAATGGGATATACAACCAAAAAAGGAAAATAATCCAAATGAACGTGAATATATTGATTTTCTATATGCTACAAAAAATAGCGCACACCCAATCACATTTGGTGAAACATCTGATAACAAATTAAAAAATATTGACGGAAATAATCGTATACATGCTATCAAACATGTTGTAGATAAACCATTTGAAATTTATCCAGAATATCTAACTGAATTGTTTGATTATATTAATGTTATATTAAAAGACGATGTAACTGACCGCGAATTTTTATTAGAACATTTCAACAACATGCCATATCATGTTATTATTGGTTTGAAATTTAATAGATATTTTGATACAATTGATAAAAAAGAGTTATATACAAACAAATTAAAACTGTATAGAGATGAATTTGAGGCTTATATTGACAATATACAATCAATTTTAAAAATAAATGGACGTGACAGATTTGACGAAACCGTTAAAATAAATGTTAATCTATTCAAGAATTATTCCGATGGAGAATTAAATAAAACATATCACGATATAAATAAATATAACAATACACTTTCTGAAATAGAAGGACTCGCATCTTGGTTATATGATATCAACGATTTTACAATTAGTGACAATGTGTTAGAAACCTCAATTAAAAATGAAATTATTCATTTTTATAAGGAAAATTCAAGTAATGAGGTATTATCTTGTTATAATTTTGAAAATAATGAACTTATGAACGCATATGATTTTATTATCGGATTTCAAAATTATTGTAGCAACAAATATAATATTTTAGAAAAAACAGATAATAATGGATTATCGTTATTTTTTAAATTATATAAAAGTTTATACAATGGATTTGAAAATACATTCAATAGTGATAACATAAACGAATTTATTGAAAATATAATTTATTCATGCGATATATTAAAAAAAATTTATAATAAAATATTTACTACTCAGATAAATGACAAACTTTTTAATAAAAAATGTGAAACCAAATTTACAAGTTTAAAAAAAAATAATTTATATATCATTATAAGTGCTATTATTGGTTATAAAAAAATGAATGAAAAAGAAAATATTATTATTAATTCAATTGAAAAAGCATTATTATACCATTTTTTTGTAAGTGAACTCGATAATAAAAATATCAATAATAAAATACACAAAAGTTTTGACTCTATTAAATATGAGGCAGGTGGATCATTTATAGATAATATGTCTAAAAGTTTATTAAAAGAACCATCAAAAATAAGTAAAGATATAACTGATGTAGTGATGACAAATCTTGTTAAGGAATTATTATCTGAAAATAACAATCCAATTGAAAGATTTTTGGATAATGGTAAAAAAAAGAACGACAAAAGAAAACCAAGATCATTTTTTGAAAAATGTTTATTATTTTATTATTATAAAGAAAAGGTTCCTGTTAATTTCTTAAATAACAAATTTAGCATTGAACATATATTTCCATTTAGCAGTACCTGGTCAAATGAAATTGATATTGAAAGAATTGGTAATATTGTTCCAATTATTAACGAAATTAATAACAAAAGAAATAATAAACACATCAGTGAATATATTAAATTGGATAATCTGTTTGGATTTATAAAATTTATTGATGTTATCCCGAATTGTGATAATTATGACAATATTATTTCACATAATAAAAGTCCTATAATTTTTGATAACGACAAATATAATAACTTGTGTGAAAGTAATGAAATGAATTATTTAAATAATTTCATTAAATGTTTATATTAATCATAAATTATCATTTATTCAGAAACTGGTGTTTCTTCCACGACTACAACAGGAGTTTCCTCCACGACAACGGGTAATTCTTCAATGACGACTTGAATATTTTTGTCCTCTCCTGAAACCACAAATTCTGAATTGTAATCACTACTATTCACGGTGGTGTTGATTTGTTGTTGTTTGTTTTTCTTACGAGCTCTGTATTTTTTCTTTTTCAAATTATTACTATTTGATTTTGATGGAGTTTCAGTGATAATGGTTTCCACTGACAATTCACTTATTAAATCACTTGGTATTTCGTTTTTATTATCATGAGGTGTTTCAAAAAACTTTTCTAAATGCGTTGTATTATTTGAATTACTTTTATCATTTTGAATCACCTGATTTTCCTTAATTTCTCTCACATCAATGATTTCATAAGTGGCATTTTCATCATTTTTTTCTTCAAAACGAATATCACTATTTATTTGATTCACCATCATATCCAATTTGTGATAATAACGCGATAGGTATTTTATATTCAATCTATGAAAAAATTCAAGATAATTTATAAACAACGTTATTTTCTCTCTTAACATGATATTGTTAAAATAAACTGTATTTACAAAATTATCTATATTAAAACCAATCTTGTTTTTTAACTTGTATTTTTCCAATTCTCTTTCTTTGATGGTAAAATAATTATGTAAAGCATACAACAATTCTACAATTACATCGTGAATACTTTGAACTACGTCAAAATCATAAATCTTAAACGGCTCCAAATCTTTATACACCGGAAACTGATTATGTATATTTACCAGTTCCAACAATTTTTTATCTTTTATATTGGATTTTATGTAATCCACTATTATTTTATACAATTTGAAAAACTCGCAATACATACGATTAATAATTGCCGAAAATAATCTTTTCACATCATCGTATTCAATATCGATTATTTTTCCTTGAAAATATAACGAATCCAACCCAAATACACATAGTGTCTCCTTGTTGTTTTTAATAAATTCATTATACATACTCTTTAATTTCACAATTTTTGTATCAAGTATATGAATCTTTTTTTCATTTTCCATTTTCAATTCTATTATTTTGATAAACGTGGTTTTTATTTGAGTTAATTTATCTTCAGTATCCTCCATATATTAGTATGAAATTATATTTTATTTTACGTATTTTTTATTTCGTTAAATATATTTTATTTTAATATTATACAATGGATAATATTAAAGACAATACCGATACAATACTTTCATTAAGCAACGACGCGGATTGGACTGTAGAACATGAGGCAATATTGTTTGAATGGGCTGATAAGGCAATGTGTTATCGTTGGTTACATTCCCGCGCAAACATGTTATATTCGACATTAAACGCATGGTACACGATTCCTGTGATTGTTATATCCACATTAACAGGTACAGCTAATTTCGCACAAGACCGTGTGCCTTTGGAATATCAAAGTTATTATGTCATGGTTGTTGGTGGTTTCAATATTTTAGCAGGAATTATTACCACAATACAACAGTTTTTGAAAATAACCCAGCTCAATGAAGCACATCGTGTAAGTGGTATTGCCTGGGATAAATTTTACAGAAATGTAAAAATTGAATTGGCAAAACATCCAAGTGAAAGAACTCCCGTTACCCAAATGATTAAATTGTGTAAAGAAGAATTTGATCGTTTGATGGAAACCAGTCCAGTCATTCCCGATAAAATTGTTGAAAGTTTCAAAAAACATTTCCAAAATTCGGATAATTATATAAAAATCGTAAAACCTGAAATATGCGATGTTTTGGTATCTACGGATACATTTAGAAATACTTGGTTTAATGAAGAAAATACCAATAAAAAGACACAAGAATTACTCATGATTCAAAGTAACAAAGAAAATATGAAGCACAAAATGAATGAATACAATCATAACGCAGTGAGTGAATTTAAAAAAGTGTTTTATAATTTAAATAATCGTCAGCCAATGGATAGTGAGATTATAGATAATTTAAAAGACAAAATCGAATTATCTACATTGTTACAAATTATTGAAATACAAAACACTGGTGAAAATACAATATAATGGTTAATAATGATTTAACTTCTAGACATTATAATTCTGTAAATTCTGTAAATTCTGGAGCTGATGGTGTTGGTGTTTTAGGCAAAACAAGACCCATCGGTATATCTTTTGGTAATACAAAATAACATACTGCCATAAAAATTGCGAAAGATATATACACAATGATACTACTAATATCAATATCAAAATATTTCATTATTTGAAAAATGATATTGATTACTATAATAAATATAATGATTGTAAAACCTATCTTCGTTATACGATTCCCCCATATTGATTCTTTATTTGTCCCTGGCATATATAAATTTAAGAAATAAAAATCATAAATTATATATATAATTTATATATAATTCATTCAATGTTTAAATTAAAGAAACTCTACCATTTATTCATTCTATTATTTGTCATTTCAATACTTATTTACATTATTCATTTTATTATAAATTACTACCAAATAAATCACATACTTTTTCTTGACAAAAAAGAACTTCAACATTTCTTAATGAAGGACCCTGACCATTACTATAAATCATTTTCTAAAAAAGATCTTTCTATGCGTAAAATATCTTCACCTGAAGATTACCATTTTTTAATAGAAAAAAGTTCAAGGGACTTTAGTGTTTATGAAAAAAATAAAATCATGAATTGTGTAACCAATGTTGAATCAGTTTTAAAAAATGTAAATGAGCCATGGTTTGATGGAATGAAGGCATGTAAAACAAAATGGAAATTCGGTTGTATTATTGGAAACTTATATGAAGGTGGTCTTCCTCATACAAGATATGATGTTATTATTCTTCCTGAATATGCGGTATCGAATTATAGTGATTCTGAATTATCTAGACTTATTCTCCACGAAAAAATCCATGTATATCAAAAAATGTATCCAAAAGACATTGATAAATATACTCAATATCATCATTTTTATAAAAAAATGCGTCGTGGAGAGGTCGATGACGCACGAGCAAACCCTGATTTAGACGAATGGATTTACAGTGATTCAAATAATCACTCTTATATGGCATTATATAAGGCAGATTCGACGAATATAACAGATGTCACATTTTATCCCAATAATTCACACTTTTATGAACACCCTTATGAAAAAATGGCTTATGATATGGAGAAAAGGTTATCACAATAAATAATATGAGATTGGTACCTGTTGTTCATAATTTTTTACAACAAGTATTTCCTTATATATAATCGGACGTTTTTCATATGCGACTGCTTCTAAATTCAAATATTTAATATAAATACTATCGTATTCGTTTGCCCAACTACCCGTTTCATCTGGCACAGTCACATCATATATTGATTTACCCTTAAAAACCGCAAAACGATTGATACCGCCTTGTGATTTGGGGTCTGCCCTTTTATTAAACAAAGCAACTGTCAACGCATTATCGTAATTCGTAAAATAATAATATGGACCCATATAGGTTTCACGTTGGGTTTTAGATAGTCCAAATACCGACATAAATTCTGTATTCACTTTGGAAGAACCGCTATAACCAGCAACGGGTAATTCGTAATCATGTTCGTACATATCCTTTAAATATAAAAAATCGGGATTATTTTCAAAAAACATGGTAACATTTTCATGTATTTGTGTATCATAGATTTTACGTTCGCCTACTATTTCACTTGATAATGCTAACCATATATGATTAATATTTGTCACTGTTGAATCTTTGTTTAACGGAGAGCAATCAAAAAAGATATACATGTTACAATCATCATTTAAAAATCCGTTACACTCAAAATGTTGATTTACAAAATTCGTTTGTTTTAAAAACAAAACATTCAACATTTTTTGACAAGTCGCCATTATATCCATCCCATCCATATAAAAAAACTCGTAAAATTGAAAATACGTATCCAACCTTTGGGTAGATGGATTTTTATATATTTTTTTATTCAACATAAATTGTAAAAAGGGTTGATGACCACTAGTGACGACTACATATGGACATAAATATATTTGACCTATTTTGTAGTCGTTCGTGTATAATCGTAAATCGGGTTTTAAAGAATATTTCGCTGAATAATTATAATAATTTTTCATAGGATCACCCAATAATTCTTCCAACACTTCCTCATTGTCTTGTTCCATTTCTTATATTTATAATTATTATATTTTATTTTTAAACCCGTTTTTACTTATCTATTTTACGTTTTATCGTCTCTTTTATTTGTTCTTCGCGATTATCCAATATATATTTAGTTAATTCTTCCGCATGTTTGGGTTCATTTTTATAATAATTCTGTAAAACAGACATTAATGTCTTTGAATTGATCGGTTTCTTTACTTTGTTTTGTTTATAAATCAGCGCCCCTCCATTAATATCAAAACAATCGATTTCATTCTTTTTCATCACGGTCATTAATGTTTCTGATAAAGTCTTTTTTTTATTTTTGCGTTCTTTAATTTCCGTTTGAAGTTTTAATATTTCATTATCTATTTTAATCCATTCTTTAATATTTGTGATTAATTCTTCTTTCGTCTCCATTATATCATATTATGTGATAATTTTATATTATTTTACAAATAAAATAAAAATTGATTTACTTTTTTATACCAAAGAACAATCATATAAAAACTACATAAAAACACGCATTACAAAATGGGACAAACCAGTAGCGCTTTTATGGAAGAAGAATCATCGCAATTCATCATCAACAACATTCAATCACATATTTATTATAAATTTATAAACTGTTTGTTTATTCATAAAATAGATCAACGCGTTTTAGATGATCAGTTCAATGTATTTTGCGAAAAATATAAAATTCAAAACCATACTGACCTATATTCGTTTTTCATATTTGTGAAAGAAGAAAAAACTCATTCATATCATAAATTTACAGTGGATGACCCAATATTAATCGGCAACTTATTCATGTTTGTTATTTATTATATGAAAATGAATTCGTTGTTCGCATATATGAATCGTGTATTATATTTAATGATGACAACGAATAAAATGAGATTATCAATCAAAGGATGTTCATTTGATGAAGAAAGCAAAGATTATGATATGAATACAGATTTATTAATCGAAGAAACAATGGATAATCAGGAACGATTAGAAAAAATGATACATTTAAATAAAAAGATTGAAAATATAAGCAAACAAATGAATTTTGAATATGTATACAAGGTTGAATCAAATGTATATCATGATTATGATGGAGACGTTTTAAATTTCGGACTTGTCGCATAAAAAAACAAAAAAACAAAAAATGTTTAACCATTTTTTGCTATGAAACAATAATACAACAAGACAAGTAGTAAACTTTTCGTGCTAATATGTGTTGTTTCAATAACATATTTTGGGTCATAATCATATGTCCTTATTTTCTTTACACCGTAAATCATTGGTAAAAAAATAAATGGTACAAATAAAACATATTGTAATCCAAATAATTCAGTGATAATATACATATTCCACATAAAATTCATTTTCAATATTCCACTTGCGACCATTAACGCGTTGCTATTACCATAAATTACTGGAAGTGTTTTTATCTCATTCACGTAATCACCCTCGCGATCACGAATGTCCAACAAGATTTCATTAAAGAGTGACCCAAAAAATATGGTCCGGGAAAATAACTTCAACAAATGTATTTTTTGAATACTCGGCGAGCTTAATGATGACGAATATACCATTGCCGAAAAATAAGTGGAAAATGATACGATTGACGCGCAATATATATTTTTTAAAAAGGTCATTTTTTTTATTTTTGGAGTATACATAAATAATGAAAATAATATCAAATGAATCATGTTTTGAAATTTTTTTGGCAAACAAAGCAGATTCAATAATTCTACACCCAAAAGTATCAACGCGTTTAATATATGTGCTTCTTTTTCACTTACTTCTCCCGTAATTAATGGTCTATTGGGATTATTTATTTTATCTATTTTC
>Ga0164295_10003006_pt1 | contig 13688 bp, 12 predicted proteins | sample GEODES006metaG_FD_111798 | JGI IMG/M metagenome (GOLD analysis project Ga0164295, IMG submission 111798) | Oligotrophic lake water microbial communities from Sparkling Lake, Wisconsin, USA - GEODES006 metaG | ecosystem: Environmental > Aquatic > Freshwater > Lake | place: USA: Sparkling Lake...
CCATGGCCCTGCTGGCCCAGGCCGCGGTCCACGGCAAGGACGTCCTCATGGGTTATGTCGACGCCGCCGGGGTGGCTACCCAGCGGGTGGTGACACCGATCTCGGTGCACGGCGGGCACCTGATGGCATTCGACCCCGCTCAGGGCCGCATGCGCGAATTCGCTGTGCACCGCGTCACCTCAGTCTTGTCAGCCGACAACCGATAGTGGGTCTTGTCGGTCGGCAACGGATAATGGCGCTATGACCGACCAGCGAGTAGCGGAGGCGGATCGCGCATGAGCGACCAGCGAGTAGCGAAGGCGGATCGCGCATGAGCGACGGCCCTCTGATCGTGCAGTCCGACAAGACCGTGCTGCTGGAGGTCGATCACGAGCAGGCCGGAGCCGCGCGGGCTGCCATCGCGCCGTTCGCCGAGCTGGAGCGGGCACCCGAACACATTCACACCTACCGCATCACCCCATTGGCCCTGTGGAACGCCCGGGCTGCGGGCCACGACGCTGAGCAGGTCGTCGATGCACTGGTCAGTTTTTCCCGCTACGCGGTGCCGCAGCCGCTGCTGGTCGACATCGTCGACACCATGGCCCGCTACGGCCGGCTGCAACTGATCAAAAGTCCGGTGCATGGCCTCATGTTGCTGAGTCTGGATCGCGCCGTACTTGCGGAGGTGCTGCGCAACAAGAAGATCGCCCCGATGCTCGGCGCCCGGATTGATGACGATTCCGTGATTGTGCATCCCAGCGAGCGGGGCCGGGTGAAGCAGATGTTACTCAAGATCGGTTGGCCCGCAGAGGATCTTGCCGGTTACGTCAACGGCGAGGCCCACGAGATCACTTTGGTCGAAGACGACTGGGAGCTTCGCGACTACCAGCAGATGGCAGTCGACTCGTTCTGGGCCGGCGGCTCGGGCGTGGTAGTGCTGCCCTGTGGCGCCGGCAAGACACTGGTGGGTGCGGCCGCCATGGCCAAGGCGGGCGCCACCACCCTGATCCTGGTCACCAATACCGTGGCCGGCCGGCAATGGAAGCGTGAACTCATCGCGCGAACCTCACTCACCGAGGCGGAGATCGGCGAGTACTCCGGCGAGCGCAAGGAGATCCGCCCGGTCACGATCGCCACCTATCAGGTGATCACCCGGCGCACCAAGGGTGAGTATCGCCATCTCGAACTGTTCGACAGCCGCGACTGGGGCCTGATCATTTACGACGAGGTTCACCTGCTGCCGGCACCGGTGTTCCGGATGACCGCCGACCTGCAATCCCGGCGGCGCCTGGGGCTGACTGCAACCCTGATCCGGGAGGACGGCCGCGAGGGCGACGTATTCAGCCTGATCGGACCGAAACGTTACGACGCGCCGTGGAAGGACATCGAGGCCCAGGGCTGGATCGCGCCTGCCGAGTGTGTCGAAGTGCGGGTGACGATGACCGATAACGAGCGGATGCTGTACGCCGTCGCCGAACCCGAGGAGCGCTACCGGTTGTGCTCGACTGCGCGCTCGAAGATTGCCGTGGTGAAGTCGATCCTGGCCAAACATCCCGGCGAGCCGACCCTGGTGATCGGCGCCTACCTCGACCAGCTGGACGAACTCGGTGCCGAACTCGGCGCACCGGTGATCCAGGGTTCGACCAAAAATGCCGAACGCGAGGCGTTGTACGACGCGTTCCGCAGCGGCGAGGTCAAGACCCTGGTGGTGTCCAAGGTGGCGAACTTCTCAATCGACCTTCCGGAAGCCTCTGTGGCCGTGCAGGTTTCAGGCACCTTCGGTTCACGCCAGGAGGAAGCGCAGCGGCTGGGTCGGCTACTGCGGCCCAAGCACGACGGCGGCGGGGCACTGTTCTACTCGGTCGTCTCCCGAGACAGCCTCGATACCGACTACGCGGCGCACCGACAGCGGTTCCTGGCCGAGCAGGGCTACGGCTACATCATCACTGACGCCGACGACCTGTTGGGCCCGGCGATCTAGGCAAGCGCGGGAATGACCTCTCGGGCGAACAACTCGATGCCGGACCGGTCGTAGGCCGCCTCCGGGAAGTAGCAGATCACGTACTCGCACCCTAAGCCGCGCAATGTCGAGAGGCTTTCGACCACCTGCTCTGGGGTCCCGGTGGCATTTCCGGGCGCGCTGACCATGGCCATCGTCGCATCAGCTGCCGCGTCGCCGCATACGTCGGCCACCCGGTCTCGGACCCGCTTGACCCGCTCGGTCACCTCCGCAGTTGAACTGCCGAGAATGGCGTTGACATTGGCCGACCGTACGATCGAACCGAAGTCGGTACCCACATCGCGGCAGTGTCCGGCAAGGATCTCCGACTTGTGCGCAAACTCCTCTGGTCCGGCACTGAAGTTGGTGTACTGGGCGTATTTCGCTGCGATCTTCAATGTCACCTTCTCACCACCGCCGGCGATCCACAGCGGAATCCCGGCTGCCTGCAACGGTTTAGGGGCGACGATCGCGCCGTCCACCTGGTAATGCTTACCGTCGAAGCTGACCCTTCCGTCGCGCCAGGCATCGCGCATGATTTGTACGCCCTCGTCGAGGCGAGCCAGACGTACCCCGGCGGAGGGAAATCCGTACCCGTAGGCACGCCACTCGTGCTCATACCAACCCCCGCCGATACCCATCTGCACCCGGCCACCCGAGATGATGTCGGTGGTGGCCGCGACCTTGGCGAGATACGCCGGGTTGCGATAGCTCATCGCCGTGCACATCTGGCCGATTTTGATCCGCTCGGTGGTGGCGGCGTAGGCGGCCATCAGGGTCCAGGCCTCGTGGGTGGCCTCGTCGGTAGGCATCGGCACGGTGTGGAAGTGGTCGTACACCCACAACGAATCCCACGGTCCGCTGTCGGCGTAAGTCGCCAGGTCGCGCATCACCTGCCAATGGTTTTCCGGTGGAATGCCCACCAGGTCCATTCGCCAACCTTGCGGGATGAACAGTCCGAAGCGCATTCGGCCAACTCTACGGCGAAAGCTCGGTCACAACACCGGTAACAGGTGCCGCAGGATCGCGGCCGATTGCGCCGACACCTCGTCGACGAATGCGGTGAAGTCGAAGCGGGATTGAGCCCCGGCGAGGTCCGAGAGGGAGCGAACGATAAGCCACGGAATCCCAAAGCTCTCACACACCTGACTGACTGCGGCTCCTTCCATCTCCACGGCGTGCCCGCCCAGGTCGGCATGAAGGCGGTCGCGGGTGAGCGCGCAGTGCAGATACTGGTCGCCGGTCAACACCGTGCCGTAGGCGATGCGGGGCGGCCGGTCACCGCCGCCGGCATTGCGGGACAGCGGCGCCAGCGTGAAGCCGTCGAGGTGGCCGCGGACCCGCCCAAGCAACGCCGGATCCGCGGCATAACCGAATTCGGTGGTGGGGTTGATGAACGGAACATGGCCGGCCTGATAGGTCTGCAGGGCGGCATCTTCGATCACGCCGGCGTCGTGCTGGATGGTGCGATCGGCGATCACGACATCACCGATCTGCAGGTTCGGATCCAGACCGCCCGCGACACCGGAGAAGGCGATCGCGCGGCAACCGAACCGGTCGGCCAGCAGGGTCGCCACCAGTGCGGCATTGACCTTGCCCATGCCGGCCCGGGCCAAGACCACCGGGTGGCCGTCGAGCTCACCGACATCGAACTCGGCTCCGGCCATCTTCTGGTGCGCTGCCGCTGTCAGGGCAGCGAATAAGTGTGCCCGCTCTTGCGGCAGTGCGCAGATGAGTCCGACGGTCACCTGCTGGTCCGCACTACTTCAACAGCGATGCCGGTGGATTGAACCGGTCGCCGTAGCGGGCTGCCAGTTCCTTGGCGCGGGCCACGAACGCGGCCTTGCCGCCCGGGTAGCCGGTGATGTACTGCGCGGCACCACCGGTCCACGGCGGGAAGCCGATGCCCATGATCGAGCCGATATTGGCATCAGCTGTCGTGGTGATCACGCCCTCGTCGAAACACTTCTGGGTCTCCAGCGCCTCGGCGAACAACATCCGGTCGATCATGTCCTGCAGTGGCGGTGTCGAACTGCCGGATTTAAAGGTATCGCGCAGACCGGGCCACAACTGGGTCCGCTTGCCATCGGTGTACTCGTAGAAGCCACTACCCGATAGCCGCGACGGGCGGCCGGCCTCGATCATCTTCTCTACGACCGCCTCGGCCGGATGCGGCGCGTACTTGCCGCCGGCGTCCTCGATGCCCTTGCGGCTGGCGACGGCGATCTTATGCATCAGCTCCATGTTGAGCTCATCAGAGAGCTGCAGCGGCGGAGCGGGGTAGCCGGCCTGAGTTCCGGCGTGCTCGATGCTGGCCGGCTCCACGCCCTCGCCGAGCATCGCCAGCGCCTCATTGATGAAGGTTCCGATGACCCGGCTGGTGTAGAAGCCGCGGCTGTCGTTGACCACGATCGGGGTCTTGCCGATGGCCAGGGTGTAGTCGAACACCCGGGCCAACGCATCGTCGGAAGTCTTCTCGCCCTTGATGATTTCGACCAGAGGCATCTTGTCGACCGGTGAGAAGAAGTGGATCCCGATAAAGTCCTCCTGGCGCTTCACCCCGGTGGCCAAGCCGGTGATGGGCAGCGTCGAGGTGTTGGATCCCAGGACGGCGTTGGGTTCGACGATGTCTTCAATCTCACCGAAGACCTTGTGCTTGAGCTCCTGGCTTTCGAAGACGGCCTCGATGACGAAGTCCACTCCGGCGAAATCCTTGGCGTCGGCGGTCGGGGTGATCTTGGAGAGGAATGCGCTGGACTTCTCCGGCGTGGTCTTACCACGCTCAAGTGCCTTGGCTTCGAGCTTCTCCGAGTAGGCCTTGCCCTTATTGGCCGCCTCGATGGTGACGTCCTTGAGCACCACGTCGAAACCGGCCTTGGCCGAGACGTAGGCGATACCGGCTCCCATCATGCCGGCACCGAGTACGCCGATCTTGGTGATCGGGGTCTTGCCGATACCTTCGGGACGCGAGCCGCCGGCATTAATGGCTTGAAGATCGAAGAAGAACGCCTGGATCATGTTCTTGGCGACGTGACCGGTGACCAACTCGGTGAAGTAGCGGCTCTCGATGCGGGTGGCGGTGTCGAAGTCAACCTGTGCACCCTCGACGGCCGCGGACAGGATGGCCCGCGGCGCGGGCATCGGCGCACCCTTGAGTTGCTTACGAAGTAGCGCCGGGAACGACGGAAGTATCGCGGCCAGCGCCGGACTGGACGGGGTGCCGCCGGGCATCTTGTAACCCTTGGCATCCCAGGGTTGGGTGTGCGCCTCCGGGTTGGCCTTGATCCATGCCTTGGCGGCCGGAACCAGTTCCTCCGCAGTCGGTAGCACCTCGTCGATCAGGCCGAGTTCCTTGGCCTGAGCGGGCTTGAAGCGGGTGCCCTGGCTCAGCACGGACACGAACGCGTTCTGGATGCCCAGCATCCGCACCGTGCGGGCGACGCCGCCGCCGCCGGGCAGCAGACCGAGGGTCACCTCGGGTAGTCCGATTTGGATACCCCTGACATCGGCGGCGATGCGATGGTGACACGCCAGTGCGATCTCCAGGCCGCCACCAAGTGCGGCGCCGTTGATGGCTGCCACGACGGGCTTGCCCAGGGTCTCCAGCGCGCGAAGATCACGCTTGATCTCTTCGACCTCGGTGAAGATCTCACCGGCATTCTCCGGGCCGGCCTGAATCATCGCCTTGAGGTCGCCGCCGGCGAAGAAGGTCTTCTTGCCGCTGGTGATCACCACACCGGTGATTGAATCCTTCTCCGCGACAAGGCGTTCTACGCACCTGTGCATCGACTCCTTGTAGTGCTCGTTCATCACGTTTGCCGAGCCGGTCGGGTCGTCGAGGGTCAGTGTGACGATGCCGTCGGCATCTTTGTCCCACTTGATGGTGTTCTCTGCCATAGTTTTCGCCTACTCCTTAGGTGATGCGAGGCTTAGACGCGCTCGATGATGGTGGCCACGCCCATACCGCCGCCGATGCACAGCGTGATCAGTGCGCGCTTGGCGCCACGGCGCTCAAGTTCGTCGACCATGGTGCCGGTGATCATGGCGCCGGTGGCACCGAGTGGGTGACCGAACGCGATAGCGCCGCCGTTGACGTTGAGCTTCTCGTCGGGAATGTTGAGGTCCTTCTGGAACTTCAGCACCACCGAGGCGAAAGCCTCGTTGAGTTCGAAGAGGTCGATGTCATCGACGGTCAGTCCCGCGCGGTCGAGCACTTTGAGGGTGGCCGGAGTGGGACCGACCAGCATGATGGTCGGATCGGCACCGCTGGTGGCGGTGGCCACGACGCGGGCCCGCGGAGTTAGGCCATTGGCCTTGCCCGCCTTCTCGTTGCCGATAAGCACCAGGGCGGCGCCGTCGACGATGCCCGAGCTGTTTCCTCCGGTGTGGACGTGGTTGATCTTCTCCACCCAGTGGTACTTCTGCAGTGCGACGTCGTCGAAGCCGGCCATCGCCGCCATTGCCTCGAAGGCGGGCTTCAGCTTGCCAAGACCCTCCTTGGTGGTGTCGGGACGCATGTGCTCGTCGTGGTCGAGGATGAGCAGACCGTTCTGGTCCCGGACCGGCACGATCGACTTGCCGAAGTAGCCGCCGGACCAGGCCGCCGCAGCATTCTCCTGGGAACGCAGCGCGTAGGCGTCGACGTCATCGCGGGAGAACCCCTCCATGGTCGCGATCAGGTCGGCGCCGATGCCCTGCGGAACGATGTAGGCGTCGTAGACGGTGGCCGGGTCGGAGAACATCGCGCCACCGTCGGAGCCCATCGGCACCCGGCTCATCGATTCCACACCGCCGGCGTAGACGAGGTCGTCCCAGCCCGAACGCACTTTTTGGGCCGCGGTGTTCACGGCTTCCAGGCCGGAAGCGCAGAAGCGGTTGAGTTGGACACCGCCGACGGTGTCGGGCATACCCGCGGCGATCACCGCGGTGCGGGCGATATCGGCACCCTGATCACCGACGGGCGAAACACAGCCGAGGACGACGTCGCTGATCATGTTCTCGTCGAGGTTCGGATGTCGGACGCGCATCTCGTCGATCAGCCCGGTGACCAGGTTGAGCGGCTTGACCTCGGTCAGGGCGCCGTTGCGACCTTTGCCGCGGGGCGTACGGATGGCCTCGTAGATAAAAGCTTCTTCGGACATGGTGGTTTCCTCTTCAGACTTTGTGGGCCTCTGGGGATTTACGGGTGCGGCAAGAGCCTAGCCGGTTGATTCCCACCCTAACAGGCGCTCGGCCAACCCGTTGGTTGGGAAGGCTGGTCGCTACGCTCGTAGCCCATGACGGTCGAGCGGTTGCGCCCCTACTCGGTCAATGTCTTTGCGGCGATGTCGGCACTGGCCGTCGAAGTTGGTGCGGTCAACCTCGGCCAGGGCTTCCCCGATGAGGACGGTCCGCCCGCGATGCTGGAGGTCGCCCGCCAGGCCATCGCCGACGGGGTCAACCAGTACCCACCGGGCCCCGGTATCGCGCCACTACGCCAGGCGATCGCCAGACAACGCACGCGCCGCTATGGCGCTGACTTCGACCCGGACTCCGAGGTGCTGGTGACGGTCGGCGCGTCTGAGGCGATCGCCGCCGCGGTGCTGGGCCTGGTCGAGCCGGGCTCGGAAGTGCTGCTGATCGAACCGTTCTTCGACACCTACTCTCCGGTGATCGCGATGGCCGGCAGTAGACGCGTTTCGGTGCCACTGGTTGCCGACGGCCGCGGCTTCGTCCTCGACGTCGACGCGGTGCGCTCCGCCATCACTCCGCGGACCAGGGCGCTGATCGTCAACTCACCGCACAACCCGACCGGCATGGTGCTGTCCGATGACGAACTGCGGGCGCTGGCCGATGTTGCGGTCGACGCCGATCTGCTGGTGATCGCCGATGAGGTCTATGAGCACCTGGTGTTCGACGGTCGCCGTCATCTGCCGATCTCGACCTACCCGGGAATGGCCCAGCGCACCGTGACGATCTCCAGTGCGGCCAAGATGTTCAACTGCACCGGCTGGAAGATCGGCTGGGCGTGCGGGCCGGCTGATCTGGTCGCCGGGGTTCGCGCGGCCAAGCAATACCTCAGTTACGTCGGCGGCGCACCCTTCCAGCCCGCTGTGGCCTACGCACTGGATAACGAGGACGCCTGGGTGGAGTCGTTGCGCGAGTCATTGCAGGGCAAGCGCGACCAGCTGGCGGCGGCATTGACCGATATCGGTTTCGAGGTGCACGACAGCGCCGGTACCTTCTTCCTCTGCGCGGACCCGCGTCCACTGGGATTCGCCGATAGCGCATCATTCTGCGCGGAATTACCGCACCGGGTCGGGGTGGCCGCGATCCCGATGTCGGCGTTCTGCGACCCGGATCCCACACGTGTCACGGCATGGAATCACCTGGTGCGCTTCGCCTTCTGCAAGCGCCACGAGACTTTGGACGAGGCGATCCGGCGGCTGGAAACGCTGCGCCGCGGTTAGGGGTTCACCCTTTCTTGAGCTTCAGGACCTGCTTGCGCAAGCCATCGGTGGCGGTCTCCATGGCGCCTTTGAGTGTGCGCTTGAGCAGGAAGCCGGGGATCGGGATCGCCGGATCGACTTCGAGATCGAAGCGCACCTTGGTCGTGTCGCCAGCAGGCGTCAGGGTGTAGGTAGCGTTCTGCGCCTTCAATTGGCCAGACTTCAGCAGAGTCCAGCCGGCGGTGTTATCGCCCCAGCTGTACTGGACCTCCATGTCATCGGTCAGCCCGGCGGCCTTGATCTTCATCTTGACCCGCTTCGGTCGGCCGTTCTTATAGGTCTCCAACACCTCGGCACTTTGATACTGCGGTGACCAATCGGGAGCCGACCCGACATCGGCGATGACGTCGAGGATCTCCTTCGGGGTCGCTTCGATCACCACTTCACGAGAATCGTTGACTGCCATGACGCGACAGTAGCGAGCAGGCGCAGTATCACGGGGCGATTTGCCGGTATGCGGTGACGATCGGCTCCAGTTCGTCGGGCGTGGCGCCGTGCATGATCACCGCGTCGGCACCGTAGGTGAACTCCTTGTGGATCCGATCCACACATTGGCTCGCCGAGCCGGTTGCCGAGGGTTCCAGCCACTCCCCGGGGATCAGGGTGGCGATGTGCTCGATCTGTTCGGACGTGGCTTTGTGGTCGATACCGCCGCCGATCGACTGCACCACGGCGTCAGCCCGGAACCGTTGCAGCACAGCAGGATCCCAACCATTGGTGGTGACCATAAGGTCGCCGTAACCCTGCAGGTAGGTGGCCAGCCGGGCGACGGTCTTCTTCAACCGCAGGTCCCCTGGAAGATGATCGCCGACCGTGGCGAAACACGACCACACCCGCACGCTGTCGGGGTCGCGGCCGGCCTGCTCGGCGGCCTCTTTGACGGTGCGTACACAGCGCGTCACGGTTTCCGGCGTGAAGTAGGTGTGCAGGATGACGTCATCGAACACCCGGCCACCCAGTCTCAGGGTGTTGGGTCCGAAGGCCACCAGTGCCAGCCGGATGTCCTCGTTGAAATCCGGGTCGAGTACCAGAATCTGATACTTCCCGATCGGCCCGTCGTGGTTGAAGATGACTTCGCCGCGCCATAGCCGGCGCATCACCTGTGCGAAGTCTTCCATCTGCGCGGTGGTCACCGCGGGAATGCCGTATGCGGCATAGATCGCACCGATACCGCGGCCGATGCCCAGGGTGAAGCGACCGCCGGAGAGTCGGTGCATGGTGGTGGCCCACGATCCACTGATCAGCGGATGACGGGTGTTGTGATTGGTTGCAGCGGTGGCGATCTGCATTCGGTTGGTCACCGCGCAGGCCGCACCGGTCAGCGAGGCGGCTTCCTTGACGTTCCAACGCTCGGAGATGAAGGCGGTGCCGAAGCCCAGTTCCTCACCGCGGCGGGCCTCATCCATCAGCGTGGCCGGGCCCTCACCACCGGCACCGGCAAGGAGGTAATAGCCCAATTCGTCGAGTATCCGCATGGTGTGCCTCAGATCCGGTAGTCGTCCAGCAATCGCTTACTGATGATGATCTTCTGGATCTCGCTGGTTCCTTCGCCGATGAGAAGGAATGGTGCATCGCGCATCAGCCGCTCGATCTCGTACTCCTTGGAGTAGCCGTACCCGCCATGAATGCGGAAACTGGACTGCACGACCTCAGAGCAGAACTCACTGGCTAAGTACTTCGCCATGCCGGCCTCGAGATCGTTGCGCTGACCGGAATCCTTGAGCCGGGCGGCGTTCACCATCATCAGATGCGCGGCTTCGACTTTGGTGGCCATCTCAGCGAGCTGGAATGCGATCCCCTGATGCTCCGCGATCGGCTTGCCGAAGGTGCTGCGCTGCTGGGCGTAGCGGACTGCCAGTTCGAATGCGCGGATCGCCACACCACAGGCCCTGGCGGCGACGTTGACACGGCCCACCTCCACGCCGTCCATCATCTGGGCGAAACCCCGCCCGGGTTCCCCACCGAGGATGTCTTCGGATGCGGCGATGTAGCCGTCGAAGAGCAGTTCGGTGGTGTCGATGCCCTTGTAGCCGAGCTTGTCGAGCTTGCCGGGAATCGTCAGACCGGTGAGGACTTCGCCGAAGCCGGCGGGCTTTTCGACCAGAAAAGCCGTCAGGTTCTGATGCGGTTTATCGGCGCCCTCGTCGGTGCGCACCAGCGCCGCGACCAGGGTCGAGCTCGCCCCGTTGGTCAGCCACATTTTTGCGCCGTCAATGGTGTACGTCCCGTCGCCGTTGCGGGCGGCGCGGGTACGGATCGCGGCGACGTCAGATCCGACCTCGGGCTCAGACATCGAGAACGCGCCGCGGGTCTCACCAGTCGCCATCCTCGGTAGGAAACGTTGCTTCTGCTCGTCGGTTCCGTGCTGGCGGATCATGTAGGCCACGATGAAGTGGGTGTTAATCACCCCGGAGACGCTCATCCAGCCGCGGGCCAGTTCCTCGACGCACAGCGCGTACGTCAGCAACGACTCACCCAGTCCGCCGTACTCCTGCGGAATCATCAGACTGAACAGGCCCATCTCGCGCATCTGATCGACGATGTCCTGTGGGTAGGTGTCGGTGTGCTCGAGCTCCTGGGCGTTGGGAATGATCTCTTTATCGACGAATTGCCTTACCGCGGTGATGATCTCGGTCTGGAATTCGGTCAGGCCCAGGGTCTGGGCGAGCCTGGTCATATGTGCCGACCGCCGGTGACTTCGAGCACAGTGCCCGTCATATAGGACGACATGTCGGAGGCCAGAAATAAGGCGACTGCTGCCACCTCTGATGGTTCACCGGCGCGGCCCATGGGTACCTCAGCCAGTTTGCCGTCCCAAATACGTTGCGGCATAGCCTCAGTCATTGCCGATCGGATCAAGCCGGGCGCGATGGCGTTGACGCGCACCCCGAGGTGGGCAAGCTCCTTGGCTGCGGCCTTGGTCAATCCGACAATGCCGGCCTTGGCCGCCGAGTAGTTCGTCTGGCCGACAAAACCGACCTTGCCCGAGATCGACGACATATTGATGATCGCGCCACTGCCTTGTTCACGCATGATCGCCGCGGCTGAGCGGGTGCCGTTCCAGGTGCCCTTGAGGTGCACTGAGATCACTTCGTCGAACTGCTGCTCAGTCATCTTCCGCAGGGTCGCATCCCGGGTGATGCCGGCGTTGTTGACCATGATGTCCAGGCTGCCGAACTCCTCGACCGCCGCGGCGACGAGGCCGTCGACCGCCGCTCCTGAGGTGACGTCACAGGCAAAGGCCCCGGCGACGCCGGAACCGCCGAGTGTCTCGGCGGCGGCCCGGGTTGCGTCGATATTGAGATCGCCCAGCATGACGCGGGCTCCTTCGGCGATGAATCGTTGCGCGATGGCGTAGCCGAGGCCCTGGGCCCCGCCGGTGATGATCGCGATCCGTCCGGCCAGCAATGCCATCCGATCACCCTTCTGCTTGCCCCCCGGACGCGACTGAGGCCGTCATCGTATTTGATTGGACCATGACAGCAGTGGTCGGAGATGACGACTTCAAGCAGATTCTGGCTGCGACCCGCCACTTCGTGCGCTCGGTCGTCGTGCCGCGCGAGTCGGAGATCAGCGAGAGCGACCAAATACCCGACGACTTGCGCGAGCAAGCCAGGCAGATGGGTCTGTTCGGGTACGCGATCCCGCAGGAGTGGGGCGGGTTGGGTCTGGATATCGCCCAGGATGTCGAGTTGGCCTTGGAACTGGGCTACACCTCGCTTGCGGTTCGTTCGATGTTCGGCACCAATAACGGTATCGCCGGCCAGGTACTCGTCGGCTTCGGCACCGACGAGCAGAAGGGCCGCTGGCTTGAGGCGATGGCCAGCGGTGACGTCGTCGCCTCGTTTGCGCTCACCGAACCCGGCGCAGGGTCCGATCCCACAGGCCTGCGGACGAAAGCAGTTCGGGAGGGGGCGAATTGGGTGATCTCCGGCCAGAAACGCTGGATCACCAATGCCCCATTGGCGGACTTGTTCGTCGTGTTCGCCCGCACCCGACCGGCTGACGGCAACGGAGCCGGCATCGCGGTGTTCTTGGTTCCCGCCGACGCGCCGGGAGTCGAAGTCGGCGTCAAGGACGCCAAGATGGGCCAGGCAGGCGCCTGGACCTCGGATGTGTATTTCACTGATGTTCGCCTCGGACCGGAGGCGCTCATCGGCGGCAGCGAGGACATCGGCTACCGCGCAGCGCTCACATCGCTGGCGCGTGGGCGGATCCACATCGCCGCACTGGCCGTCGGCACCGCGCAGCGTGCATTGGACGAATCGATCGACTTCGCGATCACCGCGACCCAGGGCGGATCTCCGGTCGGGGCATTCCAACTCGTTCAGGCCATGCTTGCCGATCAGCAGACCGGGGTACTCGCCGGCCGCGCACTGGTACGCGATACGGCACAAAAGTGGCTGACCGGCGAAGACCGCCGTATCGCTCCTTCGGTGGCCAAGCTGTTCTGCACTGAAATGGCCGGCAATGTCGCCGATCTCGCGGTTCAGGTCCACGGCGGAACCGGCTATATGCGCGGCATCCCGGTCGAACGCATCTACCGCGACATCCGGTTGCTGCGCCTGTTCGAGGGCACCAGCGAGATCCAACGGCTGATCATTGGCGGCGGGTTGGTCAAAGCGGCACAGCAGCAGCGGAGTTGAAACCTCGGCTCCGGTGAATGCGTGGTGGCTGGCGGGGTCGAACCGGCGATCTTCTGCATCTCAGCAGAGGATTGTGATAATCGCCAACCGTCTCAGTTCTGCGCGATGATCGAGTTGAACCATTTCAGGTCATACTTCAACGCCTGCAAGTAGTTGCCGACGTGATTGGCCGAGTCGGTGGTGGTGAATGTGATGTTCTGTTTGCCGTACGCCTGCTTCCGCCAGGAGTACACCGACATTCCCACCGTCGTGGACAGAACCTCGTCCTGGTTGCGTCATACGCCACCTCGCTGGCCGAGTATTTCGAGACGATGAGTTGATTTTCTCATTGCCGTTAATGCGAATACCCGCGCCGCAACACAGCGTCCCTTTGCTGAAGAAAGGGCTGAGCTGATCAATGCGCAGGCGACTTGGTGGAACGTCGGTGATCTGATCCTCGGACACGTTGGCTCGCGCTAAATGCAGGTCGTGGATCGATTCGCTCAGAACTTACGCGACCCTGTCCGACGCGACCCGGCGGCACATCATCTGATGCCTTCGTTGTTTCCGGGTTCCTTGTCGAGGTCATCGTTGCCG
>Ga0164295_10003007_pt1 | contig 13669 bp, 14 predicted proteins | sample GEODES006metaG_FD_111798 | JGI IMG/M metagenome (GOLD analysis project Ga0164295, IMG submission 111798) | Oligotrophic lake water microbial communities from Sparkling Lake, Wisconsin, USA - GEODES006 metaG | ecosystem: Environmental > Aquatic > Freshwater > Lake | place: USA: Sparkling Lake...
GCATGTCTACACCTAGGTCAAGCTCTAGACATGTATGCATGGAGACCTAGGTCTAGTCATGTATGCATGGAGAGCTTGACCTAGGACTAGATGTGTTTGCATGGAGAGCTTGACAAACATGCCTACACCTAGGTCAAGCTCTCAGTGGCTGTGTCCCAGTGGGTCGTGAAATAAAGGTGGGGGTCATACTGATTGGAGTCTGCAGCACTGACCAAGGAGACGGACCCCTCCGCATATATTCCGTCTGGGTGATAGGACTCGGACTCTTGCACTATGCTGTTCGTGCACGCGATTCCATACCGACCTTCAAAGCATCTACAGGTACCGGTAGAGTAGTCGCATATCCCTTGGTTGGCGCAGTCGACTTGACAGAGATTCCCCTTGCGGCCTATCTTTGCATTGTCATGTCCCAAGGTTTGATTGTTCACATTCACAGCCATCGAGCAATCAGTCTCGACAACTTGGGTCCGGGGATTGTCAGCTGATGGGCAGTGTCCTAAGTCAGTCATAAGAGCATCAAGTAATATATTCTACAGTAACAACAGTGTTTGAAGTAAGCATTGCGATTCGGTTACTTTGGGAACAGTCCGGTCCGAACCACTCGGGCTCCTGCGTTTCCCCGGAGCCGAGACCGACCGGCCACGATGAATCACATAGACAGCCGCGAATCTTTGTTGAGTCCCAAGCAGCCGAATTCTAAATCGTCCGGCATCAGGACATATCAGATGATAGCGTAAGATGGATCCTAATTCATCCATAATGTTATTGAAACTCACATTGTAATTATCGTAGTGGTAGATGTAGTCAGTGAGAGGTCGAGCAGATCGCTGTCTGGCCAACCTCGAAAGAGTCATACAGATACCATGACCGCTGCAATTGTTCGGGCACTTCATTTTCTCGCAAGCCTTTCCTTCATATCCCTCAGAGCAAACACAGGTTCCAGATTTTCTGTTGCAGATTCCCTTGTCTGAGCACTCGGACGGTTGGTGATTGACAATCTGATTAGGATTGCTTGAATAAGCCGGTAAATCTCCCCAAGATAGTCCTGATGGACACACTCGTGCTGAGCAGTCGGGCGACCGATACGTCGTTATATCACTTGAGGCGCCCCACCCAGAAAAACAGTCGCAACTGCTTCCCATCCCGCATTTACCGTGACCATTGCAGTTGTTGAGACCGCTGCAGCTACAAGAAACGAACAAGCTATTGAGATTGTGATGCAGTAGAATATAGCTGCTGAGCAAATAAACCATTCTCCATCCCGTCGACACTAATAGTAACATGAATGATAAGCACGTTTGATAAAACTTATTGTCACTGTTTTGCGCAAAAGCATTCTTTCATTATTGTGATGCGCGAAGACTGATAATTGTGTGTGCGTCAAAAATGATTGTTGAAGTTCAAATTGACTTGCTCATCGATAAATAATGTCTTGAGTTACTGTACGACACACCAGTCAGCATACATGGCGGACTTGGAGTACTTGTCTGGCTTCGGCAACCACTTCTCCTCAGAAGCGCTGCCGCATGCTCTTCCTGTCGGACAAAACTCTCCAAAGAATTGTGCGTATGGGTAAGTAATATGGTTATTGATTATTATGCTGTAGTCTGTTATCGCTTGGTGATGGAGCTGACTGAAGGCGATGATAACTTACGACCCAGTTTGTATGCCGAGCAGCTCTCTGGATCAGCATTCACTTCGCCAAATCATAAGCGCCTGCGCTCGTGGCTATACAGAATCCATCCGTCGGTGTTACAGGGGCGATTCAGTCTCATGGACGAGCAGCCCATCGACGAGGAGCTTTCTCATTTGATCGTGGACCCTAACGCTATCAGGTGGAGCCCCATCGAATTGACTGCACTGGCGAATGGTACCGACTTTGTTCGAGGCCTAAAGTTAATTGCTAGCTGTGGGGCAACTGGCGAGAAGAAGGGAATAAGTATCTACAACTACGCATGCAACATATCGATGACTGACAGGTCGTTCTCCAGTGCCGATGGAGATCTGCTGATCGTACCTCAGCAAGGGTCGCTACTATTTCAAACTGAACTGGGACACTTGTCTGTTGCGGCTGGAGAGATAGTAGTAGTCCCGCGCGGAGTCCGATTTAGTGTGGGATTGTCTGACAGCCCATGCAGAGGTAGGTTCGAGAACTAGCAATCGATCGATAACACAACATCTGAGTAGATTCTTTTCATCAACTATTAGGTTATATCGTGGAGTCATTCGAAGGCCATTTCGAGTTGCCTTTGCTCGGTCCCATCGGCTCCAATGGCCTCGCTAACCCTCGCGACTTCCGATACCCTGTGGCTCGATTCGAGGATGTGACGACCAGCCATGTAGCCATCAGCAAATTTCAGAATAAGCTGTTCACGTCCACTTTGTCCCACTCTCCTTTCGATGTAGTGGCTTGGCACGGCAACTATGCTCCGTATAAGTACGACTTGAAGCTGTTCAACTGTATCAACTCTGTCTCCTTCGACCACCCAGACCCGTCCATCTACACAGTGCTCACCTGTCCGACTAGCGAACCCGGGGTGGCAGCTGTGGATTTGGTCGTGTTTCCCCCTCGGTGGGTCGTGGCGCAGCATACCTTCCGTCCCCCGTACTTCCACCGGAACTGCATGACGGAGTACATGGGCCTTATCCGCGGCAAGTACGACGGAAAGAGCAGCCCGGACGACGCACCGCCTGGGGACGCGTTCCTTCCGGGGGGGGCGTCGCTGCACAGGTAGGGAGCTGTCGCAACTTAACTCCACGGACTATTGATTGATTGATTGTCTCGCCACTGTACCCCGACAGCTGCATGACCCCACATGGACCTGACAGTGCCACATTCATCGCAGCGTCATCATCGCGGGACCCCCAACAACCAATGTTCTACGACGAGGGGCTGGCATTCATGTTCGAGACCACATACATGCTTAAGGTCACCCCAAGCGCGCTGTCCGGCTCTGATCCCTCTTATCCCTCCGTACAAGCAGACTACAAGAAATGCTGGGCTGCTATGCCGAAGCTGTTCACCGGGCAAAGGAGTCCGGACTTACCCTGGCATTAGCTCACTCCTAGTGCATTGTGTGAGATCATCGCTTATCGTTTGAACTATTTCAAGTTAACTTAAACCAAACTAACCTAACATACTATACAGTGATGATATATATGCCTACCCAACCCTACTAGATTCTAAGACAGCTAGCTGCTAGAGATCGGAGGTGATCTACCCTTCGACGGCGTTGTGGTTCCTCAGCACATTCAATGCCTCGTCGATTTTGCTCATCAAAGCATCGGGACTTTCGATCAGATTCAGCAACTCGCCGTTGTCCATCTCGAGCAACATGCCAGTGATTTTACCCGCTTGCTCCGGTTGATGTTCCCGGATCAGGGGATAAAGTCTCTCCCCTATCATGTTCTTCTGCGTGACCGGATCAGCGGATGCGAGAGCTTCGTCGGAGAAGTCGATCGAATTCTGACCCATGTTCATTTGCTGCTGGAGCATGGCCTGCTGCTGGGGTGGAATGCCTTGCATCATCATCTGGCCATTCTGATTCCGCACTTGGCTGTTGAACTTGACTTGTCCGCGCATCGGTCCCTGCTGCATCTGCGGAGGCATCTGATTGGGTGGGTATCCCATGGGAGGTCCCCGCCCACCCATCATGGGGCCACGACCTCCCATGTTTCCGCCCATCACGGGCATACCCTGCTGAGGAGCCAGCCCTCGCCCACCTCCTCGCCCGCCTGTGGGACTGGGCTGCTGCTGCATCTGGTAGCCGCCTTGCTGGGGCTGCCCTTGCATTCTGTTCTTGTATTGACCGGGGTTGACCTGTTGAGGTCCGGCCCCCATCGGAGGTCCCCCCATCTGAGGACCGCCTTGCATGTAGGGAGGAACGCCATTGCCGGGGAAGTAGTTGGGTCGGGGAGGTCCGTAGGGCATGCCTCGAGGGACATTGCCCGCTCCACGACCAGGCATGGCATTGGGCATTCCGCCGGGGAAAGGGTACATCATGCCGCGAGGCTGCGCTTGTCCAGGGAAGGCTCCAGGCTGTCCTTGAGGCATGTACATACCCATGAAAGGAGGAATCTGCATGCCGCCCTGTCCCATGCCTTGAGGGAAGCGCATGTTCTGGGGCGCATAGGTCGCCTTCAAGTATTCCCGTCGATGCTCTTTACGCTGATGCAGGGTCACCACAAGTGGCTTACCACCCACCACCTTACCATTGAGCTCTGTCACAGCGCGGGTGGCCTCCTCGGGAGAACTATAGCACACGAATCCGAAGCCCTTGCTCGCCTTAAGGTCTGATGGGTCCTTCATGATGCGGGCACTAGTAATAGTGCCGAATGGGACGAACAGCTCGCGGAACGATTCGTCGGTGACGTTATCGCTGATGTTCTTCACGTACAGGTTCATGCCCTGATATTTGCTGACACGCTCCTGGTTGAGAGCATCCATCCTAGTCTTGATCTCTTTCGTGCGCTCGATCTTCTTCTGAGCTTTGCTGACATACATCTCAAAATTTCCTTCCAAATCTTCAAAGGTTTTGTTGGAAAGCTCCGCCAGAGCCTTCGCCGCAGAAGCGTGGTCGGCAAAGTTCACGAAGCCGAACCCCCTGGACTTGCCAGAGTCGTCGAGCGAAACGACGGCATTGGCAACAGGCCCATAGACCTCAAACACCTCCCTGAGTTTCGCATCAGTCCAACCAATGGGGAACTGCTTCACGTACAGGTTGGTCCAGTCCGCCTGTCCGACGCGGTCCTGGCGACGCACGAAGAACCCCACGTGCACCTCCACCTCGTCGATGGTGAACCCGTCGAACTTCTGTATCGCATCCTGTGCCGCCTCCGCTGTCTCGAAGTGGACGTAGCCGTACCCCTTGGACACGCCCAGCTCGTCCGCGGCCACCTTGCACGAAAGAATATTACCAAAAACCGAAAAGGTATCGTACAGGCCCTTGTTGTCCACTGATGGGGCAAGGTTCCTCACAAATACATTGCCTACTCCTGACTTGCGCAGACTGGGATCTCTTTGAGACCACATGATTCTGCACGGTCTTCCCTTTATCTCAGTGAAGTTCATCGTGTCCAAAGACCGCTCGGCGTCTTGGACATTGTGGAAGTTGACGTAAGCATAACCAAGGGAACGTCTTGTGATAGAATCTCGGCACACACGTATAGATGCTACGGGTCCGACGCGATTAAAAAGCTCAAACAGCAAACTCTAAAGTGAAGGATAAAGCAAGTAATCATTACTTGTTAGCACGAAGCAAGTTAAAAGATTCAGTTATACCTCAGTGACTTCGTTGTGAAGATCACCAACATACAGCGATGCCGATTGAAATGGAGTTGGTACGGTGGTTGGATTGGACATGGCTATGATCTATTTTTTTTTGTTTTTTCTAGTTGTTTTTTATTTTTTATTTGTTTTTGAAATATGGTATTGGTTCTAACAAATGAGCAGCTCCGTAGATGCAGATAGATGTGTAGAGACCAATGATTGAAGGAACACTCCTAAGTATTTGATGAGATGAAGTTAACTTACTTTCTGCTGACAGACTCTTGTCTCAATTTTGAGTGGTTCAGCAAAAGCAACGGTTCGGAAGTTGACTTTACCAAACGGAAACCCTTGTTCGTAAGTTTACCATGGCACCATAACTTCAAATTATCACTGTTTACAGAAGTTGATTCAAATGGTGTTTAACAAACAAAATAAAATGAAGAGCATCCTGATCGAATAAGTGACAGTCTTCCATCTCCCTTCTATCATGCCAGCAGGTGGGATTCATCACAGCTCATTCCATATTTCATAAACCGCAGTAGGTTGGATTTCGCTGCAATCAAGTCCAAATTGTCCGTTGAAGCACTGGCACGTACCCGTATTGTAGTTACATATCCCTTGGTTGGCGCAGTCGACTTGACAGAGGTTGCCCACTTCCCCTCTGTATCTGCTGTTAGCGGCATACACTTTGTGACAATTCGTTTCAACGACAGTGGTCCGGGGATTGTCAGCTGATGGGCAGTGTCCTAAGTCAGTCATAAGAGCATCAAGTAATATATTCTACAGTTACAACAGTGTTTGAAGAAAGTGTACTGTAAGCATGCGATTCGGTTACTTTGGGAACAGTCCGGTCCGAACCACTCCGGCTCCTGCGTTTCCCCGGAGCCGAGACCGACCGGCCACGATGAATCACATAGACAGCCGTAGACCTTATCTTCATCCCATGTAGTTGCATCCTACTTGATGCATGATACATTGATTGATTGTTATCTAGAAAATACTGCTTGCCACGTGCGCTGTAAAGTTGTACCTCGTCTCCTTCGTAGAAAGTGTTTGGCCCTAGGGGCAGTGCACTGTCCGATCGCGCGAGCTGCTTAATACTCAAACACAACCCATGGCCACTGCAGTCATTTGGACACTTGTTTCTTTGACAAGCAGCGCCAGTAAAGCCATCGAAACAAGCGCACAGACCGCTAGATCTATCACAGACCCCTCTATTGGAGCATTCTGCATACGCGTGGGCAGTAGTGGAAGACGAAGGGATGTCCGCCCAGGCCCTCCCAGATGGACATGTCCGACTGGAACAATCCGGCGCACTGTAAAAAGTGATGTCGGTTGCAGCTCCCCATCCCTCGTAGCAGCTGCACACACTAGTCGAGTTGATGCAGGTCCCGTGACCGTTGCAGTAGTTCTGCATCGAGCAGTCGCCGTCCGCGCATCCCAGGAGGCATAAGAGCACAGCAGCGCATACACAGAAACCAAATACAGACATGATAAGTTACGGTAGGTAAAGTAACGACTTGCGCGATTCGTGGACAGTACAGGTACTGTACAGTTTTCGTTGCAGTACAGTACATGTAAATCTTGTCATCATGTGAGTGACTCTAATCATGTAGACAAATCACGTGAGTGAGTCTAATCATATAGACAAAGACAAGATTATGTGCTTGGCATGCACTTGAATGTAGATAAAATGATGATTGTGATTAAAATAAAATAATTATGGAGCCACACGTGTACTCTCGTAAGTTAACTTACCAGTACGTAGAAAGTACCGTAAGCTTACTGTACTGTAGGTTGAAGATCGATCAATTGGTCGAAGGAAGAAAGATGCTGGTCATGTGTGCGCCTCTGCTGTTCCTTCTGCTCAGTTGCTCATATGTAGCTTCTCTGCGTCTCTCCATGTCGTCCGCAGCCATCGTTACCATCGGAACGAGGGGCTCACCGCTAGCCCTCGCCCAGGCGTATGAGACCAAGCGGCTGCTGGGCATTCACTTCCCGGAGCTGTCTGTAGAGGGGGCAGTAGAGATCAAGAAGATAATGACAAAGGTCTTCATTTAGTTCATTGCTTCAATACTGTGTATGTCTCATGATGTCTGTCCATGTCACTGTATTATTGTTATGCAGGGAGACAGCATACTCAACCAAGCTCTGTCTGAAATAGGCGGGAAGGGCCTCTTTACGAAAGAACTTGATGTCGCGCTACTCGATAAATCGGTGAGTGCGACTCGACTATCTTATGCAAGGAAGAGGTGGGTTGGCTTCTTCTCCCTTTCTCACTTGCTTTTGTTGCGCGGTAACGTTAGGTCGATATCTGCGTCCACTCCATGAAGGACGTGCCCACGTGGCTGCCCGATGGAACCACACTACCCTGCACCTTGGAGAGGGAAGAGACCAACGACGTGTTTATCTGCAAGAAGTACCGAACGCTGAGAGATCTACCGGATGGGTCTGTGATTGGGTCCGCATCTTTGCGACGCCAGGCACAGTTGCTGGCCATGAACCCTACCTTCAAGGTCGTCAACTTCCGAGGCAACGTCCAGACTCGCTTGAAGAAGATCGAGAATGGTGAGTGACTGAGTGAGTGATTGCTGCATTGCTGTCGATGTGGATGGCAGTTTTTTTTTAACCTTATCTTGTTCTGATTAAAGAGGTGGTGGATGCGACGATGCTGGCTCTAGCTGGTCTCAAGCGCCTTGGAATGGGTGACGTCATCGGGAGCTCCGAAGTAGTCTCTTGGGAAGACATGCTCCCTGCAGTGGCCCAAGGTGCGATTGGCATCCAGTGCAGACGCGATGACGACAGAGCGTTGAAGTACTTGGCAGCGTTGAACCACGTCGACACCAAGACAGCGGTGGACTGCGAGCGCGCTTTCCTATCCACCCTCGACGGCAACTGCAGGACGCCCATCGCGGGGCAGGCGAAGATTATCGATGGGAAGCTCCACTTCCGAGGCCTGATTTCGAAGCCCGACGGCACCGACATCATCCGGGTAGCTAGGGTGGGGGATGTATCCAGTCCGGTCGAGCTAGGGATCGCTGCGGGGAACGAGGTCCGGTCCATTGCTGGTGAACGGTTCCGGGAGTACCAGGAGGCAGTGCAGTACGTACAGGACGCCCAAGCCGCTGCCAAGGCGGCATCCACAGCTTAGACTACCTGTACAGTAGAGCAGTGCACTGCACAACAAGACTGACTGACTGTTCATTATGCTAATTTGTATAAAGCTATCTTCGACACATACAAAACACACTTACTGTATCCACTCTTCACATACATACTGTACAGCTTCTCTGGAGTCGCAATGTCATGTCATGATATCGAGCAGGCTTTGTTCTTCCTTCCAGACCCCTCCTCTTCATCGTAATCATCATTCTCACTCGAATTCGAAGGGGATTTTCCAACGATATCGACAGCAACAGGCAGCTCAACGATCACCTTCGCCACATCGGAGTAAGAGCGCACGCTCTGCTTGATCTCTTTGAAGGCGAGCATGAGTCGACTGGGGGGCTGCTTCTTCTTCGAGTGCTGCTCGAGGTCAGCGAAACTATCGTCGTCGGAACCACTCTCTTCGCTGCTGTCATCTGACCCATCTTCATCAGCTTCATCCGAGTCCTCTTCATCGTCCGATGATGCATCAACTTCATCCTGTTCTCGACTTGCTTTCTGTTGATCGACCACATCAGCATCCCTAGAACCACCTATGACTTTACTGCTGCTCTTCTGATTGCCATCCTTCAACTTGTAGACGTCGCTCCGGGACTGTTTTGATGGGCTGGAGCGCAGCAGGGTTAGTGGCTCTCGAACGTTCATATCCAAACTACCTACTTTAGATTTCCACTGCTCGAATTCAACGTCTTCAGCTCTCCTGTTACCCAATTCAAGGGCTTGAGGCATGAATTTTGGAGTGGATTTGGATTTATTCTTCAGCGGATCGTCGTCGTCGAACGACACATCACTCCGCACGTCGTCGTCATCGCTGCTGTTGGCGGTCTCGCGGACTCCGTGATCGCTCTCGTCACTGACGCTGATCTCATCGCTGCTGCCCTGGTCGAGGAACTTCTTGTCTACAGAAAGGAAAAGAGAAAGAAATAGAGAGAGAGTACAAAGAATGAGAGCTGGTGCAAATAGTGCCCTTTGTCAGTTACAGTAGTTGGTTGGTTGTTACCTAGAAACTCCAGAGTGTCCATGAACCTCCTCTGCACCCGGGCCCCCGCCGCTCTGGCCGCATCGATTTTCTTCTTCAGTCGCTCTTTCCTCTTCAGGCGAATGAAGTCCTCCAGCTCCGAGGCTTCTTCAATCTTCCCTTCCATTCGCAGAGCAGAAGCCTCTAACGCCATGTTGTTGAGTTCCTTATCGTTCCAGCTTATGTGACCTTTTTCATAGCCTTCATCTTTGTCTAGGGTGAGCTCTGGGTGGTGAACCGAACCCCCCGATCCGCTCACTGTGAAAGAGCCCCAATACATGAAGTGCTGGAAAAACTTCTTATCTCCTCCTATGCGGTTTCTAGTTGGGGAATCTACTGCAGCGGCATCTGCAGAGACAACAGGAGTAGATAGGCTGTGATCCTGGTCCGTTGAAGAGACAACAGGATTAGATAGGTTAGGATCCTGGTCCGCTGCATCAGTAGGGGAAGGGTTAGGGTGTGTCTTGTCTGGAGATGCGGCCAGGTTCTTAGCGTCTCGGAACTTCGCCTTCAACTCCTTCTGTACTCGCCGTTGCGCGGGAGTGAGGGATGCATCCACATAGGACTCCAACTCGTCGATCGCTGTCCTCCGAGCTTGTTCCGGGATGGAGCACTTGTTGAGAAAGGCGATCGTTTCATCGGCGGTGAGGTCCCTCATCCAGAGCTGAGTGGCGCGACACGCCTCGACGACAGAGGTCTTATCCTTCGACAGGGAGGGCAGGATGCTGTAGAAGCGAATCTGGAACAGCAAGTGAGCCAACGCCGCAATGCCCTCACTGTTACCGTTCCAAAGCGGGCTCAGAATTGTTTTTGCGCCAGCTAAATGTAGCGCCTCCAAGAATTCACAATTTGCATCGCATGTGTCCACATCCCCACTGGTATTCGCACGAATATCCAGGACATCGCTTGTCAAGTCGAAGTGGGACAGGACGCACAGTGCGCAGTTGCTCACTCGCAGCTGCTTGATGACGTCTCGCGAGGTGAACCATCCCATCTTCACATTCATCGCGTCCTCCTTGGAAGCATCAGGGCTCCTTGACCCTGACCCTCTCCGCGTCGTCCCGAGGGGGTCCAGCAGCTTCGCAACTAACTCACGTTGGGGCAACAGAATACCAGCCTCATAGGTCGCTTTGGACCCTCTTGGTAGGTCGGAAATAATGTCAACAGCGCTGGACTCTCTTTTCAAAGCGGCGATATGCAGGACTCTACTGAATGTTAACGATTGCACATCTGGATCATTAGATTTCTTGATTTTGCCTCTCAGAGCGCTTAGTTTACCATCCCTATCGTCACCATTGCTGCTGACAGTTGCTCTATCGTTCTTCAGCGATTCGGGACTAACAGCAGTTTTCACATCCTTGAAGCCCGTCTGATCATCAAAGTTAAGTATCATATGATCAACTTTAGAGCCGCGCTTGATCTGCATACTTTTCTTAAATTCCAAATACTTGGAATCACTACCACTGCCATGCTTTGATAGGCCGGTCTGCATCGCTGTCGGTGTGGCACTTGCATTGGAGAGAATATGAGAATCATGGGGATCGGAGGACCAGGTGTGACGGACGCATGCGACCTCCAAATCAGTGCCGCGAATCCCTGGACGTCGCTGAGGCCCGTCTGGCTCTCCATCTACCAAGCACATGCGGTGCATCCCAACGCGCTGGCTTAAAGAACCCTCACCCCGAGCATTGAGTTCGAATAACGCTAGAGTGGGTCCTAATCTCACTCGAAACTTCTCACATAGATGCATCTCTGACCGCTGAGACGATGCACTGCTGTTCTTCTCGTGCAAGAACGGCTTATCGGACTGCTCTTCGATAAGGAGGAGGTGCCAGGGGATGAGCCGCATCTGCACGGGGCAGCAGACGACCAGAGATCGGACATGGGGAGGAATCATGTGGAAGAACTCCGTCAGGGAGAGGGCGCAGGACAGGGCGCGCAGGGCATCGGAGCTCATCGTTAGGCGCTTCGGAGCGGACTGTGAGTGCAGCGCGTCCAGGTAGGCCTGCAAGTAGTGCAGCATGTGCGAGGAGGGCACGTCGCTTTTCGCGATTTCCATCACGATCCCTCGATTCTCGTAGACGGTCTTGACTGTCTCATCTCCATCCTCAGCTGAGCCTCTCTTCTTGCCCTTTTTGTTGTTGGCCTTATCTTTATCGCGTTGCATTTGGGACGAAAAGTTCTCATAGAGTGAGATGGAATTGTCTCTCCACACGAGCACCACTTGCAGGCAGTGGTTGGGAATCACCGGTAGGTGCCACATCATGATGCACTCGTCGTTTGCGAGATATCGCTCCAGCATGTCCTTCGAACCCTGCATGGAGTTCCGCAAGTAGTGGCCCCCGTCGAGAGCTTGGCACATGGAGTAGGTCATCTTGCCAATCGACACCTCTTCTTTCTCCTCCCTCTCCTGCTTAAGCAATTTCTGATGGGCTGTTAAGACGCTCTTCGGACCCAATGCTGTACTTGTCGAAGACTGATATGAAGCCGCTGCGGAGCTTACGGAATCATATCTAAACTTAGGCTCGTCCCTGATGCTGGAATGGATCTCTGATGCCGACCTCATTGCTGCAGTGGCTGCCTCTTTCTTCCTGACCTTGTATTGGAGCAGAGAGTCTTCGTTGCTGATATTGGCCAGCAATCGCTCCGCATTCAACAGGGAAGCATCGTATTCCAACAGGTCGCGCGTAAAGACAGGCACCAGCGCAACGAAGGGGATGAAGTCGTCGTCCTTGCTGATCTTCTCGTATAATAAGATCTCCAGGTCCCGCATCTTCCCGTACAGCTTGGCTTCATTATGACAAGACAACCATCACAAGACAACCATCACATGACAACCATCACAAGACAACCATCACAAGACCACCATCACAAGACCACCATCACAAGACCACCATCTCGAGTGCGTACTTACCTTGACTCTTGAATAAAGCATGCAGTTCAATTTGAGACAGCTGGGTGAACTCCTTGAAGCTGGTCGGCGGAGAGAGCAGCTTGGAGCAGAGGAGGGTCAGGTGCTTCCTCAACTCGTAGTACGCGTTCAGGTACTTGGGCTTGAGCTTGTATAGTAGGTATCCGACCCGCTCCCCTTCGAACACAGAGAGCTTCGAGCTGCGGATGACAAGCTCCATCCGGGCCTGTCGACTGAGCATCATGAAGACGAAGAAGCAGCTCGGGGAGGCCCACAGCTGCCCGGCTCCCTTATACTTCACCACCTCCACCTTCTCCTGCTTCTTTTTGGTCGATCGAAACCACCACTGTGAACTACTTTTCTTCGGCTTATTGCTGCCGGTGGGTCCACTGGCACTTGTACTACCAGACAGGTCCGCAGGCCTGGACCCCACCAACCAGGACAGCAAGCCGGATCTCTTCTGATCAGATGATGGCTTCTCCTTCTCCGGAGGGTTCGGATCAGTCTCAGCAGAAGTAGATTCAACAGTCGGTCTCCTACCACTGACTGGTTTAATCCTCTGACTGCGTTCTCGATTCCGGACGGATTCGATTTGCTCATCCCCATCATCAACATCACCATTGTCCACGCTACTTTCATTAGTCAGCAAGTCGTCCAAAGATTCATCGGGATCCATCTCCTGCTCTTCGTCGTCCTGTTCCTCATCGCCTTTCTCGTCCAGAGTAGACAGGGGATTATTCTTTGATTTTCCGTATAACTTATTGTACACTGTAACACTGCCAGGTCCGCTTCCACGAGCTTTTCGCTTGGGAGCGATACGTCGGATGTGCGATGGGAGTAGAAATGCTGCAGCTCCATTGGTGAAGCCAAACGAATTCATTTTGCTGCGATCTATATCGGACATTAGGCTCAAAGGAGGGACTTTCCTTCGCATTCGCCGCCCTGCAAGCAAGTATAGGTGTTAGGGTCAGACTTAGACTCATACAGTAGGTGGTGATAAGGTCAGACTTAGACTCAAACAGTAGTTGGTGATAAGGTAGGACTCACTTACCGTAAGGACCAACGGCGTAATTGCTTTCACCGGCAGCGACAGCGACATCATAGCGCGGGTTATGTCCCAGAGCGAAGAGAGGCACTGCTCCGGGTGGAGGCTTCTTCGTGCGGAGGAGTCTGTCCAGAGAGGCGCCTTCGCCCAGCCCCTCCTCCTCCGCAGACCTGCCCCCGATGAGCTTGTCCTCCGCAGACCTGCTCCCGATGAGCTTGTCCTTCGCTGCGAACCCGGCCATCTCTTCCCCACCGGCATGGA